>Ga0116170_10003750_pt1 | contig 14170 bp, 9 predicted proteins | sample AD_JPNHW1_MetaG_FD_89797 | JGI IMG/M metagenome (GOLD analysis project Ga0116170, IMG submission 89797) | Active sludge microbial communities of municipal wastewater-treating anaerobic digesters from Japan - AD_JPNHW1_MetaG | ecosystem: Engineered > Bioreactor > Anaerobic > Digestate | place...
GATCCGCTACACGAAAAGCCCGACCGGACTTGCCGGAAATCTTTATGATCCGGAATACGGTAATGACCTCTTTGCTGAGTATCAGCGCAAGCTGGCATTGAACCGCACCCTTAAACCCGACATTTTCATGTCGGAATCAGACCGCAGCCCGATCAACCCGGTGCTCCGCAGTCTCAGACCCCTGTTGCGCGGTGAAATTTCAGCCGACGAAGTGTACCGCAAGTTCGAGGAGAAATCGGAATGAAACAGGTTTTCAGATCTATGGCATTCAAACTTGGACTGACAATTTTCCTGATCGCCGCCTTAAGCTTCACCGGACTTGGAATTTATTACACCCGGCTTTTTTCTCAGCAGATTGATAAACAGCTTTACACTCAAGCCCGGATTCCAGGGCGGCTCATGAACCAGCAGGTTCTTCCGTACAGTGCGGTTCGAGACCGCGGGGCTCTGTCCGACCTGATTGGAGAAAACGTCATATATGCATCCGTGAACCGCCGCGATCACTGCATTCATTACTGCACTGACCCTGCGCGTGAAGGCACTTACAATACGTGCCTGGAGAGTGCCGGTACAGTTCAGAACGCGGCCGGTGAAACGCTGAGCATTCTCGCTCAGGACAATGCGGTATATCTCCACATCACCACGCCTCTGTTCGCGAATAATCAGCGTTTGGGTGAACTTCATATAAAAATCGATACGGGACGAACCGCTGCAAAGAAAAAAGCAGTCGCTTCCACGTTTTTCAGCGGCGGACTGTTTTGCGTTCTGCTGATTACTTTTGCCGGAGTCATTCTAATCCGGAAGCTGACAATACCGCGCATCAAAACCGCCGGACAGTGTTTAAAAGCTGTTTCCGGCGGAAATTACAACGCCCGGATCAGCCATGCGGATTCTCCCGATGAACTCGGTCTGCTGGAACGCGGAATCAACAACATGATCGCCCAGCTCAAAGAACGTCACCAGGAAGACACCCGCTTAAGAAATGAGCTTCAAACCGCCAAGGAAAATGCAGAAGCCGCCAACCGCAGCAAAAGCGAATTTCTGGCCAACATGTCGCACGAAATACGAACTCCGATGAACGGCATCATCGGCATGACTCAGCTCATGGAAGACACGGAGCTGACCGCCGAACAGGCGGATTACATTCAGACCATCTTCACCTCTGCCGAAAAATTAATGGCGATCATCAACTCCATTCTTGATCTCTCGCGTGTAGAACTTGGAAAATTCGAACTCAAAAATGAACCCGTTTGCGTTCCCGACCTGCTGATGGAACTCCATAAATTCTTCACTCCCGCCGTTCACTCCAAAGGACTTGATCTGCACATCGACGGAATCAAGGATGTGCCGCGGGTCATTCGGGCCGATGAAAGCTGCCTCCGGCAGGTTCTGATCAACCTCATGGCCAACGCCATCAAGTTCACACACAAGGGACATGTGCGCGTTTCGGTACGGTGTCCGCGCAAAACCGGTACAGACTGTACGCTTGAATTCAGCATCCAGGACACCGGTATCGGCATTACAAAAGAAGCCCAGAAAATCATCTTCCGCGAATTCACCCAGGCGGATGGTTCCCACACCCGCAAATACGGCGGAACCGGACTGGGGCTTGCGATCTCGCGCCGGATTGTTGAAAAAATGGGCGGCAGCCTGACCGTTACCAGCGAACCCGATCACGGCGCCGTATTTTCCTTCAGCATCACCGTGCCGCTGGATCAACAGACAGAACAGACCGTCAGCAGCGAAGCCGCCCGGCCCCCTGCCTATGCCCTTACCCGCGCTCCATCCATTCTTCTGGTGGAAGACAACAAACTGAATCAGCGCGTCATTATGAAAATGCTCGAAAAAGAAGGCTGCCTGATCGACCTCGCCGAAGACGGACAGGATGCCGTTGAAAAACTCCGGCTGACAGAGCCCCCGGAACAGCGCCCCGCTTACGACATCATCTTTATGGATATTCAGATGCCGGTCATGGATGGACTGCAGGCAACCGCCGCAATCCGGAAACATGACAAAACCGTTCCGATTGTCGCGCTCACTGCACATGCCATGAAAGGTGACCGCGAAAAATTCATCGAAGCGGGCATGAGCGATTATCTGGCGAAACCCATCCACCGCGAAGAAATGCAGGCCATTCTGAACCTTTACACGCCCCGGACCTGAAACCGCTTTTCTGCGCCCGGTCAGACCTGGGTAAAGGCCAGCTTCTCTCCGCTGACGCCGACGCCGACCGGTTTATCGCCGACGACCTCGCCGCGCAGGATCGCCTCGGCCAGAGGATCTTCAAGCTGGTGTTCAACCGCCCGGCGAAGCTGACGCGCTCCGTAGGCCTTATCGAATCCCTTCTTGATGAGAAACTGCCGGGCCTCGGCAGACAGCTCCAGCGTGATCTTGCGCGCAGCGACACGTTCCCGGACCCGGGCGATTTCGAGATCCAGAATGATTTCAATATCCTTCTCGTTAAGCTGACGGAAGACGATGATATCGTCCAGCCGGTTGACCAGTTCCGGCTTAAAGGTTTCTTTACATGCGGCCATCATGACGCCCTTAAGCTTGTCGTAATCGTTCTGCTCGCTGATCGGCGAAAAGCCCAGTCCGGCTTTAGCGGAATGCGTTGCCCCGACATTTGAAGTCATAATGACGATGGTGTTGCGGAAGTCCACGCTGCGTCCAAGACTGTCGGTCAGGCGGCCTTCTTCCAGAATTTGCAGCATCATGTGCATGACATCCGGATGGGCCTTTTCAACCTCATCAAACAGCACGACCGAATACGGACGGCGGCGCACCCGTTCGGTGAGCTGTCCGCCCTCTTCGTAACCGACGTAGCCGGGCGGCGAACCGACGAGACGCGAAGCGGAGAATTTCTCCATATACTCCGACATATCGATCTGGATCAGCGCATCGGGATCGTCAAACATGAAACGCGCCAGCTCCTTCGCCAGCATGGTTTTTCCGACGCCGGTCGGCCCCAGAAACGCAAAGGAACCGATCGGCCGGCGCGGATCTTTCAGTTCGGCGCGCGAGCGGCGCAAAGCGCGCGAAATGGCGGAAACCGCTTCGTTCTGACCGATGACACTCTTTTCGATCTGCGCTTCCATCTGAAGCAGTTTAGCGAGCGCCTGTTCTCCCATTTTATCCACCGGAACGCCGGTCCACTTGGAAACGACAATGCGGATTTCCTCTTCATCAACGGTCGAAAGGCTCTCCTGGCGGGAGGCTTCCCACGCTTTCATGGCGGCGTCGAATTCTTCCTTCGCTTTGCGTTCGGCATCGCGCATAGAGGCGGCTTCCTCGAACTTCTGTTCGCGGATTGCGGTATCTTTTTTCTGCTGGGCTTCCATCATCCGCTGGCGGATTTCCTGAAACTCCGGCGGCTTGACCATGTTGGCGATATGGCTTCGTGCGCCCGCTTCGTCGATCAGGTCGATGGCTTTATCCGGAAGGAACCGGTCCGGCAGATAACGCGCCGAAAGCTTAGCAGCGGATTCCAGCGCGGCATCGCTGATTTTCGTATGGTGGTGTTCTTCGTATTTCGGGCGCAGTCCTTTTAGAATCTGGATGGTTTCTTCAATGGTCGGCTCTTTGACAATAACCGTCTGGAAACGGCGTTCGAGCGCGGCATCCTTCTCAATCGACTTGCGGTATTCGCTGAGCGTCGTGGCGCCGATGCACTGAAGCTCGCCGCGCGAAAGCGCCGGTTTGATGATATTGGCGGCATCCATGGTTCCTTCGGCGGAACCGGCCCCGACGATCGTGTGCATTTCGTCGAGGAACAGCAGAACGTTTTTCGTTTTGCGGATTTCGTCCATAACGGCCTTGATGCGCTCTTCAAACTGTCCGCGGTATTTTGTTCCCGCCACCATCAGCGCCAGGTCGAGTGTGACCACTTTTTTATCCGCCAGAAGCTGCGGCACCGTGCCGTCGGCAATGGATTGGGCGAGTCCTTCAGCAATCGCGGTTTTGCCTACGCCCGCTTCACCGAGCAGAACCGGATTGTTTTTCGTCCGGCGGCAGAGAATCTGGATGACGCGCTCGATTTCGTTTTTGCGGCCGATCACCGGATCAAGTTCGCCCTTCTTCGCCATTTCAGTCAGATCGCGGCCGAACGCATTCAGCGCGGGCGTTTTGACGGCCTGCCCTTCGGCGGTTTTCTGCGGTGCGCCGAACGCCGGAGCTTCTTCTTCATTCGCAGATTCCATGGAACCGTCGTAGTCCGGATCAAGCATCGCCATGATTTCTTCGCGGGCCTCTTCGAGATCCACGCCCATATTTTCAAGTACGCGGGCGGCGATCCCTTCGCCTTCGCGAAGCAGGCCGAGAAGAATGTGTTCGGTGCCGACATAGCTGTGGTTCAGCGAACGCGCCTCGCTGGTCGCCAGCGCCAGCACCTTCTTGGCGCGCGGCGTAAACGGAATATTGCCGGTCATTTTGGTATCCGACCCGGTTCCGACCGCTTTTTCCACTTCGAGGCGGAGCGACTGTAAATCAACGCCGAGCGACTGGAGCGCGCTGACGGCTACGCCGCTGCCGAGAGCAACAAGGCCGAGCAGAATATGTTCCGTGCCGACATAGTTATGGTTGAACTGCTCGGCCTCTTTGCGGGCCAGATGCAGTACACGCTGGGCTCTGGGGGTAAAGTTTTCCATGGTTGATGTCCTCTCAAAACTGGCCGCGATTATTCCAGAACGGGCATTTAATTCAAGCTGTACCGCGTATTTCGTACTGCGTGTTGAATCGTCCGGGAAATACGCAATACGGAGTACGTTATATTAATCATCACACCAGCCCGCCGAGCCGGTAACCGCCCCAGACGGCAAACAGACCGAGCGCGTTGCTGGCCAGAATGTTGAGCCACGCAAAGAGCTGTTCGCCTTCGCGCGCCATTGCCAGTGTTTCATAGGCATAGGTGCTGAAGGTCGTGAAGGCGCCGATAAACCCGACGGTAAGCGCAAAACGGATTTCCGCCGCCATCTCAAAGCGCTCGCTCAGCAGATGGCCGAGAAAACCAAGCACCAGACAGCCGAGCAGGTTGACGGCCAGCGTACCGACCGGAAAGTCGCCCAGCCGTCCGCCGCCGGCCCAGTGCTGTACGCCAAGAGTCATCCCGTAGCGCGCAATCGAGCCCAGGAACCCGCCGATTCCAATGAAGAGCAGAATTTTCATATCCGGCGGAGTTTACCGGTCGGGCTTTTAAACTCAAGCCCCCGGCATAATATTTCCCAGCCATTTGCGCCCCCGATTGGAAGCGCAAGGCATTGATTTTTGCAATCCTTGGAAAGAAAAAGGCTCCACCGGAATCGGCGGAGCCACAGGGTTACCAGCCAAACCGGTTATTTGTTTTTCCGGAAGTATTCAATGAGCCGGTTGGTGGAAGCATCGTGTTTGAGTTCCGAACGGCTTTCCAGCTCCGGCAGAATGGCGGACGCCAGCACTTTGCCAAGCTGCACGCCCCACTGGTCGAACGAGAAAATATCCCAGATCATTCCCTGTACAAAAATTTTCTGTTCATAGAGAGCAATCAGATGGCCGAGCACTTCCGGCGTCAGTTTTTCCGCCATGATGGTATTGGTCGGACGGTTGCCTTCGAAGGTCTTGTGCGGAATCAGTTTCTTCGGCGTCTTTTCTGTTTTCAGTTCTTCAGCGGTTTTACCGAAGGCCAGAGCCTGGGTCTGCGCGAAGAAATTGGCCATCAGCTTGGCGTGGTGGTCGCCGAGCGGGTTCTGCGATTTGGCAAATCCGATGAAGTCGCACGGGATCAGTTTGGTGCCCTGATGGATCAGCTGATAGAAAGCGTGCTGTCCGTTGGTTCCGGGTTCGCCCCAAATTACGGGGCCGGTCTGCCACTTCACCCGCTTGCCGTCTTGTGTAATGTACTTGCCGTTCGATTCCATATCGCCCTGCTGGAAATAAGCGGCGAAGCGGCTGAGGTACTGATCATACGGCAGAATCGCCTGGGTCTCGGCGCTGAAGAAGTTGTTGTACCAGATGCCGAGCAGCGCGAGAATCACCGGCATATTTTCAGCAAACGGTGCGGTGCGGAAATGGCAGTCCATCGCATGAAAGCCCGCCAGCATTTTACGGAAATTCTGCGGACCGATGGCGATCATCACCGGCAGGCCGATCGCCGAGCAGAGTGAATAGCGCCCGCCGACCCAGTCCCAGAAGCCGAACATGTTGGCCGTATCAATACCGAATTTCGAAACTTCGGCGGCGCTGGTGGAAAGCGCCACGAAATGTTTGGCAACAGCCGCTTTGTCTTTCAGCGCCGCCAGCAGCCAGGTACGCGCCGTTTCGGCGTTGGTCATGGTTTCCTGTGTCGTGAAGGTTTTGGAAGCAACGATAAACAGGGTCTCTTCGGCGTTCAGATCGCGCACCGCTTCAGCGATGTGGGTGCCGTCCACGTTGGATACAAAGCGGATCGTCAGGTTGCGCTGAGAATACGGCTTGAGCGCTTCAAACGCCATGACAGGCCCGAGATCGGAACCGCCGATACCGATATTGATCACATTCCGGATCGGCCTGCCGGTGTAGCCTTTCCACTCGCCGGAGCGGATGCTGTTTGAAAATTTCTCCATCTGATCAAGCACCGCATGAATGCCGGGCATGATGTCTTCTCCGTCCACGCAAACCTTTGTGCCGCGCGGAGCGCGGAGCGCGGTGTGGAGCACGGCGCGGTCTTCGGTGCGGTTGATCTTTTCGCCGCTGAACATCGCCTCGATTTTTCCGCGCAGTCCGGACGCCTCAGCCAGCTGAACCAGCAGACTCATTGTTTCGTCTGTGATACGGTTTTTTGAATAGTCCAGCAGCAGGTCGCAGGCGCTCATTGAAAATTTTTCAGCTCGCTGCGGATCGGCGGCGAAGAGGTCGCGAAGATGTGCTGATTGAGTTTTTTTCCAATGGGCGGAAAGCGCCTTCCATTCAGGACGTTTTGTGAGCATTCAATTTCTCCGGTTTAAAATCAGGCCGCAGAGTAGCGGCTGCGGGCCGGAGGATAAAACCAAAAATGAGGTAAAGTCGGCGGACGCGGCTTGTTTCTGCGGGCATTTATGGTAAAAAGGGAAAGTTATGCGCAAACACCCGCTATATCTATTACTGCTCGCCGCCGTTCTGGCCGGATGCGGGAAACCGGAAGTTCCTGCCAATGCGGCCAATGCGCTGGCGCAGGACCCGATCCCGTCCGAGAGGATTGCAGCGCGGATTGCCGATCGTCTGCCGCATATCCACCTGAACCGCAATGCATTCGACGACTCGATTGCCACCAACGCGCTGGCGCTCTATATCGATTCACTGGACTACGACCATACATTCTTTCTGGCGTCCGACATTGCCGAATTCCAGAAGCAGGCAACCAATCTGGATAATCAGGTTGTCGCCGGCGACACCTCCTATGCACAGGTCATTTTTGACCGGTTCAAAGAGAGGGTCACCAATCGCGTGGCATACGTTAATCAGCTGCTCAACCAGCCAATGGATCTCGATCAGGCGGAAAAGTACCGGTGGAAACGCGATACCGCTCCGTGGCCGGAAAATGAGACGGAGTGGAATGATCTCTGGCGTAAAAAAGTAAAGAACGATTATGTCTCCCGGATCGCCGCCATAGAAGCCGGCAAAAACGATCCCAAGCCCGAAGGGACCAACACGGTCGACGAAGCCAGAATCGAGGCGCTCACGCCGGTTGAATTTGTTCGCGAGCGGTATAAACAATATCAGCTGCTGATCGACAACAACTTTGACAAGGAAACCGTTCTGCAGCGCTATCTGAGCGCCTTTACCCGCAGCTATGACCCGCACAGCGAATATCTCTCTCCGCGCGGCGTCGAGGACTTTGACATCAATATGAGCCTCTCGCTCGTCGGTATCGGTGCCATGCTTCGCACCGAAGACGGCATGGCGAAAATCACACAGCTCATTGCCGGCGGCCCGGCGGAACTGGACGGACGGCTCCGGGCCGGCGATAAAATCATCGCCGTCGCCCAAAGCAATGCCGCTCCGGTAAGTATTCTCTACTGGCCGCTCAGCAAAGCCGTACGTCTCATTCGCGGCGAAAAAGGAACCAAGGTTGTTCTGACAATCATTCCCGCCGACGACACCACCGGAACACGCACCAAAACCATTGATCTGATTCGCGACGAAGTAAAACTGGAAGCGCAGGCGGCCAAAGGCGAAGTGCGCCAGATCACCGAAACCAACGGCGTGCCGCATCGTATCGGCGTACTCACCCTGCCCGAATTTTACGCTGACTTTGCCGCCGCGCGGAACGGCAAAGACGGCGCACGGCGGGCTTCCGTTGATGTACGCCGCATTCTCGGCGAGTTTGCCGCCAAACGTGTCGACGGCGTCATTCTCGACCTGCGCAATGACGGCGGAGGTTCGCTGGCGGAAGCCATTGATATCGCAGGGCTCTTCATTTCCGCCGGCCCGGTCGTTCAGGTTCGTGAACAGCGCGGTGTTGCCGTGCTGCCTGACGGCGACCCCGACACGGTATACAGCGGCCCGCTCGTTGTACTCGTCAACCGGCTCAGCGCCTCGGCCTCTGAAATTGTTGCCGCCGCATTGCAGGACTACGGGCGCGCTCTGATTGTCGGCGACAGCAAAACTCACGGTAAAGGCACGGTGCAGACCGTCTTTCCCCTTTCCAAACTCAGTGATGATCTGGGGTCGATCAAAGTCACGACGGCCAGCTTCTACCGTATCGCCGGAGGCTCCACGCAGCTCAAAGGTGTCGTGCCGGACGTTGTGCTTCCTTCACTCTACGACGCGCTTGATATCGGTGAAGAATCGCTGCCGAATGCGCTGCCGTGGTCGCAGGTGCGCAGCGCCTATTACCGGATGTGGCCGGATTCGGTTAAACCGGCCATTCCTGAACTGAGGAAACATTCCGAAATGCGCATGGCCGGAAATCCGGCGTTTACAACCTTTCTTGCCCGGCGCGACCGCCTCCGCTCACGGATGGCAAATCCGGAAATATCGCTGAAACTTTCAGACCGCGTCGGAGAAATTGTCGCTGAGAAGGAACTGGAAAAACTCCAGGACGAAGAGCTTGGCGGCAGCAAAAAAGCCGATAAGGAAGATCCGATCCTCGACGAAACGGTGAATATTCTCGCCGATATGGTTGATCTGGCCGGAGAAAAATCCGGTTCCGTCGTTACCCAAAACAGGAACTAACCGGTTTTCCCGGGATCCTGAATCCGGCCCGGAAACGCGAATTCAATTCCCTCTTCATTGAACCGGCGGAGCACGGCCAGATTGAATTTCTGATCAAACTCCATGAAACCCCAATAGTCGGAAGCCGGGGCAAACCAGTAGATCACCTGAATGTTCAGCGAAGCGGCGTTGAATTCGTTGAAATGAACGCGCGGCGGCATGCCGGGATGCAGCTTTTCGTTCGCGCGGTTCAGCTCCTCTTTGACAATCGCTATCGCCTGATCCACTTTCCCGGACGGCGTGTCGCAGGCAAGCGCAAGATTGGTAACGCGCTTAAGGTACGGACGACGGGTCACATTGCGAATGGTTTTATTCGCCAGTTCGCCGTTGGGAATCGTCACCAGATGGCCGTCGGCTGTTCGTAGACGGGTCGACCGCATACCGACTTCCTCCACCGAACCATCGATGCCGTCTACGCAGACCGAATCGCCCAGCTGAAACGGACGATCCGCAAAAATCACCAGCGAGCCGAAAAAGTTTTTAATCGTATCCTGTGCCGCCAGCGCAACGGCCAGACCGCCGACGCCGAGTCCGGCGAGAATGGAAGTGATCGGTTTATCGCTCAGCTGCTGGGCAACCTGCACCAGACCGAGAATGACAACAATCGTGCGCAGTGTTTTGCGAACCACCGGCTCCATCATGTCGTCCAGCGCCGTCCGTGTTTTTGCCCGCAAATGGCGAACCCACCAGCCGGAAAGTTCAACGGCCTGATAAACAATATAGGTCACCACGACTGTGACCAGCACCGCGATGACATCACCGCGCAGCGCACCTCTGATTGCCAGCACCTTCAGCGCAAAACAGACGCCGATTACCGACGCCGGAAACGTTGTCGTACGCGCCGCCAGTTCCAGCGCCGTCCGGTGCAAACTGTTCTGCCCGAGCGGAGTTTTCCGGATGGCCTGTTCGCAGAAATATTTCAGAAACCGCCCGGCCAGAAATCCGGTCAGCACGAGAAGAATCATCAGCAGAAAATCAAAAAAGGTATTTTTCTCTATAGCCTGCTGCACAACTGTTGTAACCGTCGCCGAATCCATAAAAAACTCCTTACAAGTACCGCTTATTCCGTATTGCGTATTGCCGGGTTGCAATCCGGTAAAAATACGGAGTACGCAATAATATCTCTACCGCCTGTTTCTCTCCGTCATCTCCCGCAACCACTGAACGGTCGCCGTGGTTACCATATCCTCCGAAAACCGCCAGCCCCAATTCCCCTGCGTCGTGCCCGGCATATTCATCCTCGCCGCGCCGCCAAGTCCCAGCACATCCTGCATCGGCAGAACCGCCCATTTAGCCGGGGCCCGCAACGCCAGCTCCGCCAGCTCGTGATGCGACACAGAGCTGCCGGCCTGCAACCAGTTGCAGACGCGCTGATGTGTTTCTTTATCCAGCGAGTGAAGCCAGCCCGCCGTCGTATCGTTATCGTGCGTACCGGTATAAACCGTCCAGTTTTTCTCGGTTCCTTCCGGATGGTAGCCCGCACGGTTCATATCCTCCGCGCCGAAACGGAATTGCAGAACCCACATGCCGGGGAAACAGCACGCCTCGCGCAACGCTTCAACTTCCTCGGTAATAATGCCGAGATTTTCGGCAATGACATGCTCGTCCAGCCGGAAATTTTTTCCATAAACCGGATCATGGCGGAGATTTTTTTCAAGAGCCTGGAACAGTTCGAGGCCGGGACCTTTCACCCAGCGGCCTTTGACAGCCGTCGGCTCGTCCGCCGGAATTTCCCAGTAATCTTCAAACCCGCGGAAATGGTCGATGCGCACAATATCCGTCATTTCAAGGATGCGGCGCATCCGCTTTGTCCACCACGCATAACCGGTTTCGCGGTGCACCTCCCAGTTGTACAGCGGATTGCCCCAGCGCTGGCCGGTTGCGGAAAAATAATCCGGCGGAACGCCCGCAACGACCGACGGCGTACCGTCACCGTTCAGAAAAAACAGCTCACGGTTCGCCCAGACATCCGCGGAATCTCCGGCCACGAAAATCGGAATGTCGCCAATCATCGAAATCCCAGACGGCCGAAGAGCTTCCGTCGTCTTTTTCCAGTGCCTGAAAAACAGATATTGAAGAACTTCGTGGCGGCGAATCCGTTTCGCCAGCCGCTTCCGCGCTTTTTCCAAAGAATGGGAATCGCGGTCGCGCAAACCGTCGGGCCATTCCGTCCACGGACGGTTGCTTTGTGTTTCGCGGATCGCCATAAACAGCGCGTAGTCGGAAAGCCAGTCCGCTTCACGCTCGCAGAACTCTGCAAAATCCGCATCCGGCCCGAACCGGTCGGCGGCAACGAACAGAAATTTTTCGCGGGCCTCGATCACGGCAGGAAAATCGATTCGGTGCGGATCGAACTGCGGGAATTTTGACAACCGTTTTTCCGTCAGCAGCCCTTCTTCGATGAGCTCATCAAAACTGATCAGCAGATGGTTTCCGGCAAAGGCGGAAAGCGATGAGTACGGCGAATAGCCGTAGCCGACCGGGCCGGTCGGCAGAATCTGCCAGAGCTTCTGCCCGGCGACGGCCAGGAATTTCCCGAAAGCCCGCGCCTGCGGACCGAGCTCGCCCATCCCCCAGCGCCCCGGCAACGAAGTGATATGGAGTAAAATTCCGCTTTTACGTTCAAAATTCATTCGCGGCAGGATACGGAGAACCGGCGGGGAGTCAAATCATCAAATGACGGAACTGGCCGGGACCGTTCCACTGAAAAGATCGTCGGCGAGGACACCGGTCTCAAAGGCAATGTCGGCAGGCAGATCCTTTAACTGCGACGCCGCCACCGCCAGCACATCGCAGCATTCATTTTCGGGATGGCCGTTGTGCCCCTGCACCCATTTAAAGCTGACCTGGTGGCTGCCGCAAAGATCAAGGAGCTGTTTCCAAAGATCGGAATTTTTTGCCGGTTTGGACGGAGAAAGTTTCCAGCCGTTGGCTCGCCACCGTTTGGCCCAGCTTTTATTCATGGCTTCCACCACATATTTTGAATCGCTGGTCAGCACCACGGTGCAGGGACGCTTCAGCGAGCGCAGTCCTTCGATACAGGCCAGCAGTTCCATCCGGTTGTTGGTGGTTTTACGGAATCCGCCGGAAAGCTCTTTCCTCCGGCCGCCGGCCAGAAGCACCACGCCGTAGCCGCCCGGCCCGGGATTCCCCTTGCATGCACCATCGGTATAAATTTCAACTGCGTCATCCATAAGAATTTTCCAATCTGTGAAACAGGAGCTTGCCGAGTCGGGCCCGGTTCCCTACCCTTCCGGCTTTCAAAAAAAGGAACCTACCGTGGACGATCTGCTGATCAAAGGACATTTTAAGGGTCTCGACATTGCATTCACCTATGCGGTGACGACGAAAGCGGTGAACGAAATCGTTCTCCGGCACAATTGCGACCCGGCCGCCGCTCATATTCTGGGCCGCGCCGTCACCGGCGCGCTGCTGGCGGCGGCGATTCTCCCCGAAGGCCGGCGCCTGAATGCCTGCTGGAAATATAAAGGCATCCTGCGCACCATCGTAGCGGATGCCGGTCAGGACGGAACCGTCCGCGGGTTCATTTCGCCAACGCAGCTGAATCTCGAAGATGACGACCCGGACAAGCTGTACGGCGACATCGGTGATCTGCAGGTCGTCACTTCGCATGCCGGTAAAATCCTCAACTCCGGAACTGCGCCGGTTTCCCTGCATGACGTTGCCGGCGATCTGGCCTACTACTTCTGCATCAGCGATCAGGTTGAGACCGGCCTCAGCGCCATGATCGGCTTCAATGCCGATCCGGAAAATCCTGTCCGGCTTTGTCAGGGATGGATGATTCAGGCGCTGCCGGGAACCGATCTTGAACACTTCGACCGCGTCCGCCAGCGGATGGACGGTTTTTCTTTCCGCGAACTGCTCAGCCGGGAAAGCGAAACCGACGGCTATTTTGAAACGATTGCCAATTCACTGATTGACGGAGATGCCGGGTTTGCCGGTCTGCACATGGAAACCTGTCCTGCTCCGCGTTTTGCCTGTCCGTGCAGTCACGAAAAAATGGAGGCGGTTGTCCGCACCCTGCCGATTCCCGACCGCATGGAACTGGTGCAGAAAAAGGAACCCGTCGCGATTCACTGCCGGTTCTGCAACCGGCGCTATGAACTCTCGATCGACGAATGCATTGCCGCCTGGAATAAAAAGGAAAGTCATTAGGCCATAGGCTTTAGCCTATAGTCCGACTCAGGCGCGGCAGCGTCCGCACCCACCGCTGCAGCCGCGTCCGCCGGGCGCGGCAGGCGAAACGCGAACTCCGTGCGCGTTTCTTCCTTTGGCGGACAGCGGTAATACCGGCGTCAGTTTGTTCGGGACAAGGCCGGCAGGATGCCGGCGGTACGTATCGCAGGCGTCCCGCCTGCCTTAAGACGATTACGACCTTTCCTGAAAAGCGAAGACGTAAACAGTGCCGGAAGTATTCCAATGGAGGGCGGCGCTCCGTCGCCGCCGAACCCGGTTTCGACAGAACGAAATCCTCCATGCGGTTGCATGGCCGACTCGGCGATTAAAACCTGTTCCAATTTGACCAAGTGTTCGCCGCGCATTAAGGTTCGCCCAACTTCACACCCCACCATTGGATGGAAATATGAAAATTGCAGCGGCGGCCGTAACTTTTTCCCTTCTAACTCTAATCGGTTATTCCACGCCAAATCCTGATCCGAAATTCTCTGCCACCGCGTCCATAGATATTACGAAGCGGACTGTGGATTCCGAACACAACGCACGCCCCCCGCTGGACGCTGAAGTGGAGCACGTCGTCTCCCGACCGATTCTAGACGAAGTGGCGAGGCAGCTGCATCTTGCCGAAAAATGGACAGAAAACGGGATTGAACCTTCTTCCGACAAAATCTATTCCCGAATAAAAAATATGCTGACGGTGAGACCGGTCGCAGTAATTTCACTGATTCGCATCACCGCCAAGAGTGACGATTCTGCCGAAGCGGTGGCC
>Ga0116170_10003753_pt1 | contig 14164 bp, 10 predicted proteins | sample AD_JPNHW1_MetaG_FD_89797 | JGI IMG/M metagenome (GOLD analysis project Ga0116170, IMG submission 89797) | Active sludge microbial communities of municipal wastewater-treating anaerobic digesters from Japan - AD_JPNHW1_MetaG | ecosystem: Engineered > Bioreactor > Anaerobic > Digestate | place...
AAAAGAGCATATCGCTTTTTTAAATACTTTTATAGAAAATTTTATCCGACATGAATAACGCACATTTTATTGTTGAAAGACCGGAAAACGAGCGTGTACATACCTATGCTCCGGGGACGCGGGAGCGGAAGGAGTTGAACATCGAACTCGATCGTCTGAGCGGCGAGGTGCAGGATATCCCGCTGATCATTGGCGGGAAGGAGGTCAGGACCGGGAAAACGGCCAGTATTGTGATGCCGCACGACCATCAGCATATCCTCGGACACTATCATCTGGCAGGCGAGAAAGAGGTCAAAATGGCGATCGATGCTGCTCTGAAGGCGCACCAGGAATGGGAGTCGTTTCCATGGGTCGACCGTGTTTCCATCACCATGAAGATCGCGCAGTTGATCTCCAAAAAATACCGGGCCCGGGTCAATGCGGCAACCATGCTCGGCCAGGGAAAGAATGCCTACCAGGCCGAAATCGATGCTGCCTGCGAGACCATTGATTTTTTGAATTTCAATGCCCATTTTATATCGGAGATCTACAAGGATCAGCCCCATTCCGAGCCGGGTATCATCAACCGTGTAGAGTACAGACCCCTGGAAGGTTTTATTTTTTCGGTCACACCGTTCAATTTTACGGCGATTGCATCGAATCTGAACCTGGCGCCGGTCCTGATGGGGAACACCATGGTGTGGAAGCCGGCTTCCACTGCGGTCTTGTCGAATTATTTCCTGATGAATATATTCAGGGAAGCAGGTTTACCCGACGGAGTCATCAACTTCATTCCGGGTCCGGGAAGCCTGGTGGGCAAGGTTGCCCTGCTCGACCGTGATCTGGCCGGGATTCATTTTACCGGTTCGAACGACACCTTCAACAGTCTGTGGCGGCAGGTGACAGCCAACCTGAAGCCCTATCGTTCCTATCCCCGCATCGTCGGGGAGACCGGGGGAAAGGATTTTATATTCGTGCACTCCTCTGCCGATCCGCAGGAGGTGGCCGTGGCGGTCGTCCGCGGAGCGTATGAGTACCAGGGCCAGAAGTGCTCCGCCGCTTCCAGGGCCTATATCCCGCGGTCGTTGTGGCCGGAAATAAAGGAGCGAACCGGGGAGATGATTTCCCGCATTACCGTTGGTGATGTGCGTGATTTCAGTCATTTTATGAATGCCGTGATCGATGAAAAGGCGTTCGACAGTATCATGGAGTATATTGAATTCGCAAAGGCATCAACCGATGCGGAGGTTGTCTTTGGCGGTACGGGGGATAAAACGAAGGGATATTTCATTCAACCCACGCTGATCCAGGCATTTGATCCGCATTTCAAGACGATGGAGGAAGAGATCTTTGGCCCTGTGATGACCGTGTATGTTTACGACGACAAGGATTTTGAGGCAACCCTGAGGGTTTGCGACAACACCTCACCGTACGGATTGACAGGGAGCGTGTTTTCAAAGGACAGGGCTGCCATGAACCTTGCCTGCCGCGTGCTTCGGTATGCCGCCGGGAACATTTATCTGAATGACAAGCCTACGGGTGCGGTCGTAGGGCAACAACCGTTTGGCGGCGCCCGGGCCTCGGGGACCAACGATAAATCGGGCAGTTATCTTAACCTTCTTCGCTGGACCAATCCGAGAACCCTCAAAGAGTCGTTATTATCTCCCACGGAGTTCACTTATCCGTTCATGAAGGAAGATAAATGCCATTAAGATTTACGATCCACGATGTTCGATGTACGATCGCCTGAAAGGGGTTACTACAGGATAACGGATCTGGAACGCAAACCGGTCAATCGTGTTATTGGAGGGGGGTGACGACTTCGAGGAGTTCTGGCAGGTCCATTCCGAGTTTTTTCAGGTGTTCGATCTTCGGGACCCCGTTCCTGGTCCAGCCGCGGCGTTCATAAACCGCATCGAGCAACTGTTCGTAACGGTTTTCGCGGTATTCACGTAACACTTTCATCTTCTCCTCGGTAGTCTTCCCGTTCGGGTCGTAGTTCACCAGTTCGAGCAGTTGCTTGTCGTACCGTTCGGCGCGTGATTCGTATTCCTCTTTCGTTACAGGACCGCACGCCCGGTAGGGTTGGGCGTCGTGTTTCCGGAGCCCGTAACCACGGCGAATATTGAAAATGCGCTGGAAATTGTACACCCGCTCCGACATCCGGATGATCTCCTGTTTATCGATGTTTCTTCCGGTAACGCCGTTGAATACCGTCACATAATTATCGACGTGCTCGGGAACCTTTGCCGGTTCTGCGGTTGTGGCATTATCTTCCGGTTCAACGTCGTTCCAGGGCAGTTTACAGAAACCGGCAAGTCCGAACCAGGTGCGGAACATCGGGAAATAGTGCAGCGCCTCAGCTTTTTTCTCGAAGGTCGGGATCTGGTTGTTGACCATATCCATGAAGATCAGCCATGCTTCGTCGTGCTGCGGCCCTTTGTTGGTCATGGCGTATCCGCCCTGCTGGGCCAGTGATTCTTTGGAGACGTATTGAGAATATTCCAATCCTTTGTTTTCCATGCCGATATCCTGCATGAAAGCCGGATCGCCCCAGCCGTTCTTTGCGAAGAGTTCCTTCATTTTTCTGACTCCCAGGCCGGCGACCGGTCCGAATCCTTCGCCGCGGGAGACCTGGTGCAGGAGTTCCATGGCAGCATCGGCATTGCCGAAGTTGAGCTTCAATCCGCCGGTCCGCTCTTCGTTCAGGATCCCGTTTTCGTAGCATTCCATGACGAACCCGAGGATGGTGCCCCAGGAGATTGTACAGATACCGTACGTGTCGCAGTAAAAGTTGGCCTCGATCGTAAAATCGGGATTGAAGATCCCGGCGACGGACCCGAGCGAAGAGGTGGTTTCATATTCCGGTCCATCGACGATCACCTTGTCGCCCTTATAGGGTCCTGAGCGAAGTTCGTAGTTATCGACCCCTTTTGCGCAGGCCATGTTACATCCCACCCAGCATCCGTCGGGAACATTCTGTGTAAAATAGGATTTCCACACATCTCCGCGGATATTGTAGGAGTCGGGATGGCTGCCGAATTTGAAATTGTGGACCGGCAGGAGGTCATAATCGTTCATGATGTGGGTGAGGTGAGCCGTCCCCTTCGACCGCATTTCGCATTGCTTGTCGTCGAGTTCGCGCATCTCCTTGTTGAAGCGCCGTCCGCGTTCCTGAATGGCTTCGAGGTTCACCACATTGTTCCGGTTGCCGCCGATCGTTTTTACGTGGGCAACCAGGGCTTTGATCTTTTTATCGCGAAGTACGGTACCGATACCTCCCCGACCAGCCTGTTTCAGTCGTACCTTTTTTCTCTTGATGTCGTAGAAGCTGAAGTTGAGCATACCGATGAGGGAGTGCTCGGCGGCGGTGCCGGCCGATACCACCGAAATGTTGTACTTGTCTTTTTCGTTTCCCGGGATCGCCATCATGTCATGCAGTTCTTCCGCCAGGACATGACTGTCGGAAGGGAGATCTTCCGCTTCGTATATCTCGATCACTTCGCGTTCTTCCTCGAAGAGTACCATGACCTCCTTTTCTGCTTTCCCCTGGATCTCCAGCGCATCGAAGCCGCAGAATTTGAGGAAAGGACCGAAGAATCCGCCTACGTTCGAGTCGACGATGATGTCGGTTTGCGGGCTGATGGCGCAGCAGATGGCCTTCCCCGACCCCGAATACTGGGTGATCCCGCAACAGGGGCCGCCCGAGATGACGATTTCATTCTCGGGGTCGTTCCACTTGGTACCGGGCTTTGTGGAATCCCAGAGCAGCCGGAGGTCAAATCCCTTTCCCCCGGTGAATTTCTCTTTCATCTCCTCGCTGACCGGCTTTTCCTCGAACCTCAAGTCTCCGACATTTACGTAGATGGTACGGTTGTTATAACCCCGGTCGATCGGTGCCCAGGTGTATTTATAGGAGGCCAATAGCCTGTGTGTGTTACGGAATTCTTCGAAAGTCATATCGTGAATCTTTTAACGAACAAGTTGAGACAACAAAAATAAGCAAAAAGAAATGTTATAACTTCCCATGAATCAAAAAGTTCGATATGTTTTTTTCTGCATAACGGATGATCACGATCTTCCGAGTGCCTCTTCTTCCTGTTCCGGCACATCGTACCACGAGTAGAGTCCCTGGAGGAGCCGTTCCCGTTTTTCCTGTGGGCTGAGTTTATCGAACCGTTCTCTGGCTTCGCGTGCTTTGCGTCGTTTTTCCTCTTCGATCTGGTGGATGTTTTCGGTATACTTCTCTTCGACACATTTCTGCAGGAAGTCGCGGGCTACGGTCGGAAAGAGTTCGAGCAGCAACTCATCCTTTTCGTTATCGGCGAGCCGCACATCGCCATATTCCTCGAAAACCGTGTTCTCCTGTTTCTTGTAATTGCGGGTATCGTAAGGGGTTTCTTCCCTGACGCCGGTCAGCTCTTCGCGGAAATCGGGATCGACAGGGATCGGGGTCCGGCCGTATATTCCTTTTACCAGGTTTACGAACTGGATGGATTTGGTAGTGAAATAGGGGAGATCTTTGTTCTCATCGATCACACAGTTGACAGCCTGCACCCCTACGATCTGGCTGGTGGGAGTGACCAGCGGCGGGCAACCCGATTTGATGCGGACGAGAGGAACCAGTTCCAGGACGCGCGGGAGGAGGTGGTCGAGTTTGAGCTGTTTGAGCTGGGCATGCATGTTGGTGTACATCCCTCCCGGGATTTCAGCTTTCTTGACGGCTTCATCGGGTTCCGGGAAATTGAAATGCTTTTCGATGGCCTGGCAGGCCTCCAGCAATTCCTCTTCGCGGTCGTGTTTGGCCATATAAATGGCCTTGATAAACAGCTTGTTGATTTCTTTCGGGAGTTTGTCGTGGAGGAAATCAAATTCGGCGGGCAGCGAATCGCAGGTGTCAAACTCTTTCAGTTCCTGCCGGATGGTTTTGAGTTCACGGTTGATGGCAAGAACCGCTTCCGGGTTGACGCCCGTGTCGATGCCGAGTTTGTCACAGAAGATGTGGACGATCTCGTAGGCAGGGGCCGCCGGACCTCCTGCGAAGTTCCAGATGTTGGTATCGACGATATCGACTCCGTTGACGATTGCCGAAAATACCGAGGCGAGCCCATAGCCGGGGGTACAGTGCGTATGGAAATCGACCGGTACACGAAGTTCGGCTTTCAGCCGCCGGATCAGTTTTGCTGTTTGGGTAGGTGTGATCAGCCCCGCCATGTCCTTGATGGAGATCATGTCGGCTCCCAATGCTTCCATCTGACGGGCCTTTTCGACAAAATAATCGACCGTGAATATGTCGTGCGGCAGTGCTTTGAAGTGCATCCAGGAACGGAATTTCTGCCGTGTTGAGAATTTTGGATCGACGGTAAAACTGATGGCGCAATCGGCGATGCCCCCGTTCTGCTTGACATACCGGATGGTTGACTTCATGTTATCGACGTCGTTGAGGGCGTCGAAAATGCGCATGATGCCGATACCCGATTTGACGGCCAGGCGGTTGAATCCTTCAATCACCTCCTCCGGGTAAGGATTGTACCCGAACAGGTTACGTCCTCTCGACAGGGCGGTCAGCAGGGAAGCGCCCGCCACTCCTTCATGGATCTTTTCGAGCCGGATCCAGGGATTTTCAGACAGATAACGCATGATGGAATCGGGCACAGCCCCTCCCCAGACTTCCATCGCATAAAAACCGGCATCCTTATAATATGGGAGTACCCGGTCGACCTGTTCTTGTGTCATGCGGGTTGCAAAAAGGGATTGTTGCCCGTCACGCAAAGTTAAATCTCTGATTTTCAGCGTTTTATTAGCCATACCGCCTTAATTTGTTAAAAGATTAACAATAAGGCAAAAATAGTAATTTAAGCAAGACGAAAGCAGGTGATTGAAGGAACCTAATTAATTTTCGTCGGGGGGCACGGCTGGAGCACTGTGGTGATGATGGTGCCGACGGGCGCCCATCGATGGTGAATTTCTTGATAGATAAAAGATTGCAGGGATTCCGGCCGCGATCAGGGCCAGTGCAGCTGCACTCAGAGCCGCATCTTTAGACAGTAATCCAAGCCGGGGAGCGTAGAAGGCCAGCACAGGGGCCAGGCACCAGAAGAAGAGGAGAAAAAGATGGAAATAGAAGAGCATCCGGACGATGATGATATAGGGTTTCTTGATGAACCATTTGTGGCCCATCCGGTGATAGACCGAATTCAGGGCACGGTGATAAACCCACACCAATGCCGCCAGGATCAGTCCGTTCCAGAATCCTCCCATAAACCATCCTGCACCGGGCTCCACCGGCGGGCTGAGGATCGGTCCCAGGTAATGCTGCAACCAGAACCAGATGTATAGAAAGGACATGGCGAAAAGGCAGATCCCTGATACGATGATCCCCGGCTTGAACCTCCATAGTCTTGAAACCGATAAAACAACCAGTCCAAGTCCGCCAACGGCCACAGGTAGCAATGGAACATGTAGTAGCCGGGTAACGATCAGGAGCAGGATGACCCCGGTAAAGTACCAGACGGGCTGTGGAACAGAGGACGACCTGTGACGCCGGGTTTCGTCGGTATGCAGACGGGACCTGCGGTGGTGGGTGTGGTGGTGATGACGGGTAGATGTGGAAGGGGAGGGCATTCCTTGACAATGTTAGCTGATCGGTGTTTCGGGGTCTTCCAGGCGCATCCTGAGCGTGGTTTCTTCCGATTCAATTTCCTGTATCTGTCGTTTTTTCTTTTCAATGGCATGACGGGCCGAGTCGATCCGTGCCCGTAACCCCGCCAGTGTCTCGTTTCCTTTCCCGGAGCTTGACAGGATATCATACTGGTCCTTGAGTTCAGCCAGTTCGTCCTCATCTTTTTCCAGTGAACGCTGCAATTCAAAAATATCGGCCGAGAACCTCGACAGGGTGTATTGCATTTTAACGTTCCAGTTCTTTTTCTTATTGCGAAAGAAGTCGTCGAGTCGTGTCCCCAGGATGTCGAAAGCGGTCTGCAGCCTGGAATAAAGTTCTTCCCGCTGCTCATGTGCCAAGCGCAGACCCTTGAATTCTCCCTGCAGTTTTTTCAGGTATTCGCGGGTCTCCTTGTATTCATGGGTCTCCCCGGCCAGGACCAGGGCTTCGTCGATCAAAGGTTTTAAGCGCTGGTAATTGCGGCGTGCTTCCTGGTCGAATGCCTGATGTTCGGCTTCGCGTCTGCGTTTTACCTCCCCGAACGCCTCTTGCAGGTCCTGGTAAAGTTCTTCGCGGTGTTCGTGAAGCAGTTTGGCCTCTTTGAGCCGGTTCTGGACATCGAGCAGAAAGTTCCAGGTCGTTTTCAGGTCATCGTTCCCGATCGCCCGTTCCACGGCCTCTTCAACCAGGGGTTTCAGTTCCCGGTAACCGGTTTCCGAAACATGCTCCAGCGACCGGCGCTCTTCGTCCAGTTTTTCATTGACGATGCGGAAAGCCTCCTGCAGGCGGTTGTAAAGCTCTTCGCGGTCTTCGCGACGGAGCATCAACCCTTTGAAATGCCGCTGCACGTCAATCAGGAAACCTTTCGCCTCCCTTGGATCGTCGGTCAGACCGGCTTTTGCAAAGGCTTCTTCGAGCAACTCCTTAAGATCATGGTAGTTGCTTAATGCCACCTCATCCGACCATGCATCCTGTTCCATGGCCGCAAAGATAGCGATTCCGAACGAATCCTCAGCCGGTCGCGGCAGGGGTCATGCCTGGCTCCCGCCAAAGATCTCCCGGATGGAGTTGCTGATCGCCACCTGCTGGGCCACTGATTCCGCCAGGTTACGAAAGGCCTCCGCTTCCGGCGAGTCTCCTGAAGCCGACACAGGGATTCCCGCATCGCCCGATCCGGCGATGGCAGGTACGATCGGGATGGGGCCCAGAAGCGGGATATTAAGTTCAGCCGCAAAGTTCCTGCATCCGCCTTCACCGAAGATGAAATACCTCTTCTCAGGCATGTCCGGCGGGGTGAAATAGGCCATGTTTTCGACGAGGCCGAGGATCGGGATGTTGATCTTGTCGTTACGGAACATATCGGCCGCTTTCCTGACGTCGGCGATGGATACCTGTTGCGGGGTGCTTACGATGATGGCGCCCGTGAGGGGGAAATCCTGGATCAGCGTCAGCGGGATGTCGCCGGTGCCGGGGGGGAGGTCGATCACCATATAGTCGAGTGCTCCCCATTCGGCGTCGGTGAACAATTGCCGGAGTGCCATGGAGGCCATCGGGCCTCTCCATATCAGGGCTTTGGACGGATCGACGAAGAACCCGATGGAGAGGACCTTGATACCGAATTTCTCGAAGGGGTACACATAGGTTTTCCCATCGCGGTCGAACCCAGTAGGTCTTTCCGATAGCATTCCAAACATCATCGGAATGGAAGGGCCGTAGATGTCGGCGTCGATGAGTCCTACGCGCGCTCCGGATGCGGCGAGGGAGATGGCGAGGTTTACGGCGACCGTTGATTTTCCCACGCCGCCTTTGCCGGATCCGACCGCGATGATGTTTTTCACCTCCTTCAGCATAGCGTCGGTTTCAGCCCGCCGGGTGGTGACGCGGGAGGTCATGTTGATCTCAACCTCCAGACCCGGGTCTGCGTGTTGGTGAATGGCATCGCGGCAATCCTGCCTGATCTTGTCTTTCAGCGGGCAGGCAGGCGTGGTGAGAATTACGTCGAAGGTGACTTTGTTTCCCTCGATGCGGATGTTGTCGATCATGTTCAGCGACACCAGGTCTTTCTTCAGGTCGGGGTCGTCGACATGTCGCAATGCATCTTTGATGGTTTCTGTGTTAATGCTCATTATATGGGTTTTATGTTAGTTCTTTTCGCGGGTCCCAGAAATGCCGGTCGAAATGGACAATCCGGTCGTCGAGCACTTCGATTCCCTCGTTTTCGAGCAGTTGTTGCATCAGGGCGGGATGCCCGAAGTGATGCCGCCCGGTAAGCAGGCCATTTCGGTTGACCACCCGGTGGGCCGGCACCGGGCCTTGCCCTGCCTTGCCCTGCGGATCGGCCTTTTTTCGTCCGCTTGTCCGCATGTCCGCCGTTCCGCCCGTGGTGTGGGCCGCATTCATCGCCCAGCCCACCATGCGTGCCGAACTGCGGGCCCCCAGGTATTCGGCAATCGCTCCATAGGAGGTCACCCGGCCACGGGGGATTTGTCTCACTACCTCGTACACATTCAGAAAAAAGGATTCGGAATCCTGCCTTTTACCGACCGGCATCACAACTGCGACTTGAGTTCGAGAAGGTATGCCCGCACCCTGTTGAGGGTATCGATGGCCTCAACTTTATTGGCCACATCTTCTTTGTTCTCGCGAAGTTTATCGCGGGCTCCCTGGAGGGTGAATCCACGTTCTTTAACCAGGTGGTAAATGATACGGAGGTTATCCAGGTCTTTTTGGGTGAACAGCCGGTTTCCTTTCTTATTCTTGGCCGGTTTGAGGATGTCAAACTCCTTCTCCCAATAACGGATCAGGGAGGTGTTGACTTCGAACAACTCGGCGACTTCCCCGATGGTATAGTAAACTTTTTCGATTTTCGTTTTTTTTCTCAGCATGGTCGGTTCGTTAATCCATGGTCTGCGATGGTCGTGCGGAGAGTTCGAGCATCGTCTGGAACTGTTCGGCCGTTATATCGTTGAAAAAGAAGTAGATGGGGTTCACTGGAGCCCCGTTTTTCCGAACTTCGTAATGGAGGTGCGGGGAGGTCGATTTCCCGGTATTACCCACATAACCGATGATCTGGCCACGCAGGATCTTCTGGCCCGGCTTTACGAAAATGCGCGAAAGATGGGCATATACGGTCTGGTAATTATATCCGTGGTCGATCCTGATCTCATTGCCGTATCCCCCCTGAACATCCCTCCCCGCCGAGAGAACCGTTCCGTTGCCGGTGGCATAAACTTCCGTGCCGACCGAAGCGGAGAAGTCCATTCCTTCATGGAATTTCCTCACCTTATAAAATGGGTCCATGCGGGAACCGAAATAGGACCCCACTCTTTTAAGGTCCTTATTGTTGACAGGCTGTATGGCTGGTATTGAAACGAGCATTTTCTCCTTGTTCCTGGCCATGTCGAAGACCTCGTCGAAGGATTTCGACTGAACATACAGTTTCCCGAGGATCTGGTCCATTTTCTTTTCGGTCTCGATCATCAGTTCCGAGTTGCTGTATCCTTTCAGTGCTTCGTACCGGTCCATGCCGCCGATACCGGCTGAACGCACGGCGCCGGGGATCGGCTCCGCTTCGAAGATCACCCGGTAGATATTGTCGTCGCGGTCCTGTAAATCAGCAAGGATGCTGGAAACCTTGTCCAGTTGGTCGTTGAGCATCTGGTACTGCAACTTCATCTGGTCGATCTCGCGCTTCTGTGCTTTTTCCTTAGGCGAGTCAATCAGGTTGTACGCCGCTACCAGGACGACGGCGGCAAAGACAATTCCGGTCGACAGGTGGGAGAAAAAATAGAGCAGCCGCTTCCTCATGGTGGTGTGGACGCGGTCGAACGTGAGCGATTTCTTGTTGAATTTGTATTTTACCTTGCTCATCGACAGGTAAATAAAGAATAATTCAAAAGAGGGGGCGTAACAGCTACAAAATTAAGTAAATAATTAACTTTGCAGCCGCTTCCGGCGTTTAAAAATGTTAAAGATTGTTAATACCTTGTTAATATCTAATCCATGAATAATACCGAAATACGACAGGCTTTCCTCGATTTTTTCCGCTCCAAGGAGCATACCATTGTTCCATCGGCCCCGATGGTGATTAAGAACGACCCTACTCTTATGTTCACCAATGCCGGGATGAACCAGTTCAAGGATATTTTCCTGGGGAACCGGGAGGCTGCTGCACCCCGGGTAGCCGATACCCAGAAATGTCTTCGCGTGTCGGGCAAGCACAACGACCTCGAGGAGGTCGGCCACGACACCTATCATCACACCATGTTTGAAATGCTCGGCAACTGGTCGTTCGGCGATTATTTCAAGAAAGAGGCGATTGCATGGGGATGGGAGTTCCTTACAGAGGTGGTGAAAATCGATAAAGAATCGTTATATGTGACTGTATTCGAGGGGGATGAGAAGGAAGGGCTGGCTCCCGATATGGAGGCCTTTGAATTCTGGAGGCAGCATCTTCCGGAAGAGCGTATCCTTTTTGGATCGAAGAAGGACAACTTCTGGGAAATGGGCGACACGGGACCCTGTGGCCCCTGTTCGGAGGTCCATGCCGATATCCGCGATGCCGAACAGAAGAAAAAGGTCGCCGGTCGTGACCTGGTAAACAAGGGCGACCCTCATGTGATTGAAATCTGGAACCTTGTCTTCATCCAGTTCAACCGGAAAGCCGACGGGAAACTCACGGAATTGCCTGCGCGGCATGTGGATACAGGGATGGGTTTTGAGCGGCTTTGCATGGTATTGCAAGGCAAACGTTCCAATTATGACACTGATATCTTCCAGCCTATCATTCAGGCGATTGCACGTAAAGCCGGTCTGCGGTACGGCGATGAGTCACGCGCCGACGTGGCGATGCGGGTGATCGCCGACCACCTGAGGGCCATTGCCTTTGCCATTGCTGACGGGCAGCTCCCTTCCAACGTCAAGGCCGGTTACGTCATCCGTCGCATCCTGCGAAGGGCGGTGCGGTATGGATACGCTTTCCTTGGGTTCCGCGAGCCTTTTCTCCACGAACTGATGAATACCCTGATTGCCGGCATGGGGCATGTCTTTCCCGAGATCATTGCCCAGAAGGATTTGATCGGCAACGTGATCCGGGAGGAGGAGGCCGCATTTCTCAGGACCCTGTCGACGGGGATCCAGCGGTTCAGCCAGTATATCGAAACGGCCACGGGGAAAGGAGGCGACCGGGTGATTGACGGGGCATTTGCCTTTGAATTGTTTGATACCTATGGATTCCCGATCGATCTGACCCAGCTTATGGCCCGCGAAGTCGGGTGGTCGGTCGACATGCAGGGTTTCAACGCAGGGCTGGAAGCCCAGAAAGCGCGGTCGAGGCAGGATGCAGCAGTTACGGCCACCGACTGGACGGTGTTGGCCGACCAGCCCGGGATCCCGGAATTCACGGGGTATGACCGGCTTGAGGAAGAGACATTCATCACCAAGTACCGGCAAGTGACCCTCAAAGGCGAGACCCTGTACCATATTGTACTGGCCCGAACCCCGTTCTATGCCGAATCGGGCGGCCAGGTTGGCGATGCGGGGAAGCTCATTTCCGGAGGCAGTGAGATCCTGATTACCGGGACGATAAAAGAGAACGACCTGATCATTCAGCTGGCAAAAGCCCTGCCGGCCGACCTTGCTGCCCCGCTGCGGGCGGTGGTTGACCAGGCCCGGCGCACGGCCACGGCCAACAACCATTCGGCCACCCACCTGCTTCATGCCGCCCTGCGCCAGGTACTCGGGACCCATGTTGAGCAGAAGGGGTCACTGGTGGATGAAAACCGCCTGCGGTTCGATTTTACCCATTTTGCAAAACTGACACCTGAAGAGATCCACAAGGTCGAGATGTTGGTCAACGCCCGCATCCGGCAGAACATTGGCTTGCAGGAGGCCCGCGAGGTTCCTGTCGCGGAGGCCAAAGCCATGGGTGCTATGGCGCTTTTCGGGGAGAAATACGGCGACCATGTGCGGGTGATCACGTTCGATCCGAAGTTTTCGGTGGAGTTGTGTGGCGGGACTCATGTTGCTGCAACCGGCCAGATCGGTCAGTTCAAGATCCTGTCCGAAGGTGCCATCGCCGCAGGAATTCGTCGCATCGAAGCCATTACGGGAGAAAAAGCAGAGGAATACTGGTATTCGCAGGAACTCCTGTTGAAAGAGATCAGCGGACAGTTGAAAAATCCGCGGGAGATACTGAAAGAGCTGGGCAACCTGGTCCGGGAGAACCAGGAACTGAAAAAAGAGGTGGCTGAACTTGGAAAACTGAAGACCCGCCAGATGCTCGGGGAGATGGTTTCCAGGGTCAGGCCGGTCAACGGTATCAATTTTCTGGCCGAACGTGTCGGGCTCGACGCGGAATCCATGAAAAATCTGGCCTATGAACTGCAGGCGGCAGTGCCCGATCTTTACCTTGTGCTGGCCGCCGAAACGGACGGAAAGGCGCTCCTCACAGTGATGGTTGCCGAAAGCCTGATCCGGGAGAAAGGCATGCATGCCGGGAATATCATCCGGGAACTTTCCCGGGAGATCCAGGGCGGCGGCGGCGGTCAGCCCCATATCGCCACGGCGGGAGGCAAGAACCCCGCCGGCATCGGTTCATCCCTGGAGAAGGCCGCCCGTTTTATCCCTGAATAAATCGGCAGCTTCGTTCGGCGTAATTATTATCTTTGCAGGTTCAACAGTGGAAATGGAAATCCAGGACATCATACCCGAAAACCCCGAGGAAAAGCCGCAGGCTGAAGTTTCGGGCGAGGAGACAGAGGATTTTGAGTTCAGGCAGATCAAGTTGCCCGAAAACCCGTTCCTGAGCCGCGGTTGCTGCCACTCTCCGCGGATATCCCACAAGCATGAGAATGTCTACCAGCACCGGTGCAGCAAGTTTGACGCCTATGACTGGCTGAGCGATCTTCCTCCTGCCCCCGGAAAAATTCCTGTGGATATAGTGGAGGTGCGGTTTAAAAACAGCCGGAAAGATTTTTATCGCCTCCCGCCCGACCTTGAACTTGAGGTTGGCGATATTGTGGCGGTGGAAGCTTCGCCGGGCCACGATATCGGCATTGTAAGCATGGCCGGTGAGATCGTGAGGTTTCATCTGAAAAGGAAAAAAATCGATTCGTCATCGGAAGACATCCGGAAGGTTTACCGGAAGGCCAGACTGACGGATATCGACAAGTGGGTGGCTTCGGTCGAACTGGAAACAACCACCATGTACCGTGCCCGGGCCATCGCCGAGAAGGTCGGCCTTTCCATGAAAATCAATGATGTTGAATACCAGGGCGATGGAACAAAGGCGATCTTTTATTACACCGCCGACGACCGGGTCGATTTCCGCGAACTGATCAAATTGCTGGCTGAAGAGTTCAAAGTGAGGATTGAGATGAGGCAGATCGGCGCCCGGCAGGAAGCCAGCCGTTTGGGCGGCATCGGTTCATGCGGGCGGGAGCTGTGTTGTGCCACCTGGATGGACGATTTCCGATCGGTTACCACCAACGCGGCACGGGTTCAGCAATTGTCGCTCAACCCCCA
>Ga0116170_10003754_pt1 | contig 14162 bp, 13 predicted proteins | sample AD_JPNHW1_MetaG_FD_89797 | JGI IMG/M metagenome (GOLD analysis project Ga0116170, IMG submission 89797) | Active sludge microbial communities of municipal wastewater-treating anaerobic digesters from Japan - AD_JPNHW1_MetaG | ecosystem: Engineered > Bioreactor > Anaerobic > Digestate | place...
CGGCCTCCTTGGTTATACATTGAACCGGAACAGGGTTACGTCCCCGTCACGCATCACATAATCCTTGCCCTCGCTGCGGATCAGCCCTTTTTCACGGCAGGCGTTCATACCGCCCTGTTCCACCAGCGTGTTGAAGGATACGATTTCAGCGCGAATAAAGCCACGTTCAAAATCGGAGTGAATCTTCCCTGCCGCTTGCGGCGCTTTGGTTCCGTCCGTGATTGTCCATGCGCGGCATTCGTCCGCACCGGCGGTCAGGAACGAGATCAGTCCCAGCAGACGGTAACTCGCCTGAATCAAGCGATCCAACCCGCTCTGGCCGATGCCCATTTCCGTAAGAAATTCCTGCTTTTCAGCCGGTTCCATCGCGCTGATCTCTTCCTCAATCCGGGCGCTGATGGTGAACACCTCGGCGCCTTCCGCCTTCGCGATAGCTTCCACCTGCTTGACCATCGGCAGTTCATCATCCGGTTTGCCCACATCGTCCTCGGCAATGTTGGCCGCGTAAATCACGGGTTTATCCGTCAGTAAAAACCACCCGTCGATGATCAGCTTTTCTTCATCAGTCATGGGAAAAGTGCGCGCAGGCTTGCCGGTTTCCAGATGCGCTTTCAGCCGCTCGGCCAGTTCGCCTTCCTCCGCCGCCTTCCGGTCGCCGGACTTTAACAGTTTCTGCGACCGGTCCGCCCGTTTTCCGACTGTTTCCAGATCGGCAAAGATCAATTCCAGATTAATTTCCTCGATGTCGCGCGCGGGATCGACAGAACCGTCCACATGAATGATGTTTTCATCCACAAAACAGCGTACGACATGTACGATGGCGTCCACTTCGCGGATATGGGACAGGAATTTGTTACCCAGACCCTCCCCCTTGCTGGCGCCCTTCACCAGTCCCGCAATATCCACAAATTCGACCGCGGCGGGCGTTACCTTTTTGGGGTGAAACATCTCCGCCAGCACATCCAGCCGCTTATCCGGCACAGGAACGACGCCCGTGTTGGGTTCGATGGTACAAAACGGATAATTGGCCGCCTGCGCGCCCGCTTTGGTGATCGCGTTAAACAGCGTGCTTTTCCCCACGTTGGGCAGCCCGACGATTCCCAGTTTCATGACGACACTCCCTTAAAATCCCGATTGGATTGACATTGGCTTATTATACGCCATGGCTCCCTAAAAATCAACGCGCAGCGGCAATGCGTTCTTCGCTGTGCGCCCGGCTCCATCCACTTCGACGGATAAAATAACGCAAACCGACAGGTAAAAACAGATTCATCCAACACTGCATCCGCAGGTGGCGCAACAGCAATGATCGCTGTATAATACCATCGTATGTTTCGTTTGCGTCAAAGACGCGTGTAAAGGAGAATTTGTATGAAAAGACTTGGAGAAATGTCGCTGGAGGAACTGATTGTTCCCGGTCGGAGTTCCTGCACATGCGGGCGCGAACACCGCGTAGGGTTGAAATATGTGAAAATCGGCCGCGATGCCGTGCGCTATCTGCCCGACGCGGTCAAGGCGCTGGGTTGCCATAAGCCGTTCGTCGTCTGTGACCGGCATACCCGCGCAGCCGCCATGGAAAAGGTGGAAACGGCGCTGAAAACGGCAGGTATCCCTTATGTGGTATACGAGTTTGCACAGGATCGCGTAGAGCCGGACGAGCGTACCGTAGGCAGCCTTTGCATGGCGTTGGAACCGGATTGCGATATGATCCTCGCCGTTGGCTCAGGCGTCATTAACGACTGCTGCAAGGTGCTCGCGCACGCGGCGCGGCTGCCGCAGGCGGTCGTAGGTACCGCGCCTTCGATGGACGGCTACGCCTCCAACTCCTCCTCCATGATCCGCGATCGGGTGAAAGTGACTCTTTATAACGCCTGTCCTGATGCCATCATCGCCGATACGATGATCATGAAAGACGCGCCGGAACGGATGCTGCAGGCTGGGTTGGGCGATATGCTGGCAAAGTATATCGCGCTTTGCGAATGGCGCATTTCCCATATCGTTACCGGCGAGTATTACTGCGAAGAGGTCGCAGGGCTTATGCGGAATTCGCTGGCGAAAATCGTCTCCGCAGCTCCTCGCCTGTTGGAGCGGGATCCCGAAGTAATTGGGGCCGTAGCGGAAGGGTTGATTCTTTCCGGCGTTGCGATGGCATTCGCGCAGGTATCCCGGCCCGCTTCCGGGTTGGAGCACTATTTCTCGCACCTGTGGGAAATGTTTGCGCTGGATCGCGGGTTGCCGCTGGAACTGCACGGTATTCAGGTAGGCGTTGGCACAGTGCTGTGCCTGAAGATTTATGACCATCTTCGCACCCTGACCCCAAGCCGTGAAACAGCAGAAGCCGCCATGCGGGCTTTCAGCCCCGCGCAGTGGGAGCAAACCGTTCGGCGGGTTTTCGGTCAGGCGGCGCAAACGCTGATCGACAGCGAAAATAACGACTGGCACAAGAACGATCCGGCACGACACAGCGAACGGCTGGAGAAGATACTGTCCCATTGGGATGAAATCACCATCATCATGGCCGAAGAGCTGCCGGACACCGCTTCGATTTTATCGCTGATGCGCTCGCTGCGTATGCCGATGCGCCCGGATGAAATCGGCGAGGACGAACAGGATACGCGGGACGCGTTTCTTTGCTCCCGCGACATTCGCGATAAATATCTGACCAGTTCCCTGTTGTGGGATTTGGGTCTGCTGGAAAGCTTTCCGTTGGACACCAGAGGTTAATGGTGAAGGCACGCCCTGCCTGTTCAAACCGCTGACATACCACTTACGAGCTGCTGACAGCAGCCTGCCAAAAGGTTCAGATGCCCGGAAGCAAGGTTGGTAAGGGGTTGATCTTACCGCTTGTATGTGATGCCCCTTGCCATCCCGCAGCTTACAACGCAGATGGGCCTTTTTCAGCAAGCGAACGGCGGCCATTCGGCCGCCGTTCGCTTTACGGTTTGTCTTAGTTTTTTGTGGTGCCGCTCACAGCATCCACCGCATACTCGCTGAAATCACCGTCCACCTGCTTTTGCGTAGCCCGCCCCTGATCATCTACCTGATAGGCGAAAGTTACGGTCGCCGCGGGCTTTTCGTCCTTTTCCCATTCACGGACATAGGTAAAGGTCAGGGTCACGTCGCCTGCAGCCGCGCCTTGGAAAATCCAGCGATGGATACCGCCCGCGCCCTCCTTGGTATCGCTGCTGTCCGTCAGGTACTCATCTTTCTCAAGGGTCAGGATTCCTTCCGGATCAGCCGTGAACTTCCACTGATACCCGGTTGTCTGGTTTTCTTTCAGCTCAACCACAGCATCATTGGGCCAGTATTTTTCCAGCACGCCCTGCGACAGGGTCGCTGTCACGTTCAGCTGATCATCCACCGCGCAGGTATAGACAATCGTATCCTCCTTGACGCCGCCTTCCCATTGTTGTCCAAGGACAAGCGTTACGTCCGCGCTGCCTGCGGCTTTGCCAGCCACGATCCAGCTGTGCGTACCGCCTGCGCCGACCATCCCTTCGGGAACTTCATCCGCCGTATAACCCTGATCAGTCAGGGTCACGATTGCGTCATCACTGATCGTTACATTCCAGGTATATCCTGTTGTCGGGTTCTCCGTCAGGGTTATGTTCAGCGTTTGGGCAGAAGTCGTCTGCGCAAGGGCAGCCGTCGTTACAAGCAGCATGCAGACCGCCAGGAATGCAAGTATTTTCCTCATGGAATCCTCCTCCTATTCTTTTCAGTAACCAGATCGTCATAACTCACCTTTGTCCTGTTTCCATATAATCAACGTATTCGCCGGTCTTGCCAATGCATCCTGCAAAGACTGTTACATATGAACGGACAGGATTGATTGACTTTTCGTCAATCCAGCCGTATCATCAAGGCGGAACCGGTTGAATAAGGAGGTATTTTCATGTTGAAAAAGGCGTTGACGCTTCTTCTGACAATCGCATTGCTGGCTCCGGTATCCGCATTCGCAGAAGCGACCGCACTCCCCTTCGGCCTCAAGCTTGGCATGAACGAAACTCAAGCGGAAGCAGCGTTTGCGGCTGATCCAACGCTGTCCGCCGTTAAGCCCGAAAAACAGGACGATGGAAACGGTACAATCGAGTATTCGTTTGAACAGATCACCGTACCCGGCACCGACCTGACTGCCTATAACCTGAACATACAGATTGACCGCAACAACAGCATACAAGCCGACAAGCTTACTATGATCAGCTACAATCTTACCCCCACCGGCAACGGTATTGGCGATTTCCGCAAGGTACTCACAGCGTTTACAAAACAATACGGCGCTCCTGACGCCGACCCTTTTAACGACGACGGAACCGCAGAGTATGTTGAGTGGGGTTCGCTCAATGCAGACTGGACGAAAGACGATCTTCGCATTTCGCTGAACCTGTCCCGTATGTATGAACAAAGCCTGTCCATAACGTACGCCTCCCGGATTAACTACGACGCATCCGACTTGCAGCAATAGCAATACGATCAGGCATTCAACTCAATTCTTTCCTTTGGAAACGGGCGTGTCCGCAAGGAACGCTCGTTTTTTCTGTCGTCGAACATATTTCAGGACTGTGTGCCCTCTGTAATGGGTATGCCTGGCAATGATGTAACCCCTTACATTTCTTCATCCTGCAGGTTCAGTTTATCGCTTCAATGATTCGTTACAATATTGTGCATCATTAGTTCTTTGTCCTTGACGATCCTGCAATCATGCGGTACGATAGCATTGAAAGTATGTAACTATTTACATTCTCAATTCACTGTCACCGCACAGGAGGTACCCATGCAGAAAGCAATCAAAATTCATCCCTCCGATACCGTAGCGGTCGCAATCGAACCGTTGCGGCCGGGTGAAAGCATCTTAATCGGGAATCAGGCGCTTTCCATCCCAGAGGAAATTCCCGCCGGGCACAAATTCGCACTGCGGCCGATTGTCCGTGGCGAAAGTGTGCTGAAATACGGTCAACCCATCGGCGCAGCCCTCTGTGACATCCCCGCCGGAGCACATGTGCATACGCATAACCTGAAAACGCTGTTATCCGGCGAACTTCGCTACGAATATCATCCGATACATTCTCACTCAGCGTCCGCGGCAATCGCCTCATTTCAGGGGTATTTACGCGCGGACGGACGCGCGGGCATCCGGAACGAACTTTGGATTCTCCCCACCGTAGGCTGTGTGAACGATGTTGCCACCGCGCTGGAGAAGCGTGCCCAAAAGCTGCTGGGCGGCTCCGTGGAAAACGTACGCGCATTCCCCCACCCCTATGGCTGTTCCCAGATGGGAGAAGATCAGGAGAATACCCGCCAGATTCTAGCCGATTTAGCCACCCATCCTAATGCGGGCGGTGTGCTGGTCCTTGGTTTGGGCTGTGAAAACAGCGGGGTTGCTGAAATTCGTAAACGGATGGGCGCTTATGACGAAAACCGTGTTCGCTTTCTGGTGGCTCAGGAAGTGGAGGACGAGCTGCAAACCGGGTTTGATTTCCTTACAGAACTGGCGGAAACCATGCGAAAAGACCAGCGCGTCTCCCTTCCCGCATCCAAACTGGTCGTCGGACTGAAATGCGGCGGGTCGGATGGTTTTTCCGGCTTGACAGCCAATCCCCTGATCGGCCGTTTTTCAGACCGTTTGGTCGCCATGGGCGGCAGTACGATTCTCACTGAAGTGCCGGAAATGTTCGGCGCCGAATCCCTGCTGATGGCTCGTTGTGAAACAGAGTCGGTATTTAACGATACCGTACGATTGATTAACGGCTTCAAACGATATTACGAAGATAACCATCAGACCATCTACGAGAATCCGTCTCCAGGCAATAAGGCGGGCGGTATCTCCACTCTGGAGGATAAGGCCCTCGGGTGTACGCAAAAAAGCGGTGACGCTCCCGTTACCGCTGTGCTGCCTTACGGCGGGCAAGTTACCCGTGACGGTTTGCACCTGCTCAGCGCCCCGGGCAACGATCTGGTTGCCACCACAGCGCTCGCGGCGGCGGGTGCGCAACTTGTGTTGTTTTCTACGGGGCGCGGAACGCCTTTCGGCGGCCCTGTGCCTACCCTGAAGATCGCCAGCAATACCGCGTTGGCCTTGAAGAAGAAAAGCTGGATTGATTTTAACGCGGGCGCTCTGCTGGAAGGGAATACATTGGATACTCTGACAGGCGAACTAACGCGGCTGGTGCTTGATACGGCCAGCGGTCGCCCGGCCCGCAATGAAGAGAACGGCTATCAGGGAATCGCTTTGTTCAAGACTGGCGTTACGTTATAAAATGCGGCATTCACGTATTTGGTCATTTTAAAAAGTCTTCACGCATTGGGGTGAAAACGTCCAACAGTTTGCCTTTCTCCACGCAGATACACCCATGACGCTCCCCGGACGCAAAAGCAAGCGTATCTCCCCGCCGCACACGGTATACGCGGCCATCCACAGTGAAATCAAACTCACCTTCCAGCACAAATGTGCATTGCGTATGCGGATGGGTATGTTCGGTTCCGATTGCGCTCTGTTTAAAACTGACTTCCACCATCATCTGCTCCGGGAGCCAAGCCAGAACCCTTCGGGTAACGCCGCCGCCCAGTTCTTGGGGCACGATTTCAGAATAGGGGCTTACTTTCGATCTCATCGGAGCCTATCCTTCTTTCTTAAAATCCATGATTGCAAGGTTATTCCCGCACCGGCTGCGGTTTAACCCAATAGTTGAGAATTGCCAGGATCAGCAAAGCAAGGATGCCAATGAGAATCCCACTCATCCCCCCGGTAAATCCATAAGCATCCGCAATCGCGCCTACCAGCGCCGGCATCAGTATCGCGCCCACCGAACCGATTGCAAGCAGCGTGCTGGTCCCCATGGGGTATCGGTTGGTGATATAACTGGCGTCGGAGTAGATCATCGGGCAAATCCCCGCCATACAAAATCCAAGCCCGATAATGGCGATGGTGACGATTATAATCGAACTGTTCAGCAGCAGTAACACAAAGAAAGCAGTAACGCCAATACTGTCCAGCATTATCAGCAATTTCTGCGGCACCCGGCGGGCGAGCGCCGCGCTTACCAGGCGACCGAACAGTATAATCGCCCAAAACAACGTCGCCATCGTCTGCGAATACGTGACCAGCGCCGTATGCGGTTCCTGACCGCCAGCCTGCAGCTGCGCCAACAGCTCAGGTTTACTCTGTAAATAGCTTACCAGCCAGCCATTAATCGCATATTCCGCACACAAGTAGAAGAATAGCATTCCCGCCAATATGAGATAGGTTCTGTTGCGCAGAAAAGCCATACTCTTTTGCCTGCCATCGCCCCGGTCGGGACGGTCGTTTGGCAGATGCAAACGAGAAAAGTTGAACGAAACCGCTACGCCCAGCACAACTGTCAGCAGGATTGCGGCACGCCACCCCGACAACCGGTTTGCCAGCAGGAAGAGCAATGGTGCGCTGATCGCGCCAATAGCGAAAAAGCTGTGCAGCAGATTGATCGCTGTCGGGCTACCGCCGGTGACAAGGTTAACGGTGCCATTGTTAAAGTTACTGATACTTCCACGACCGACACCGGTTAGTACGAACGCGGTGATAAGCCATAACGGGTTGCCGGACACCAGCATCATGATAAATCCTAGAGCGGCAATCACGCTCAGAATTGTGATTGATTTTCTTCTTCCAAGCCATAACGGCACAAGACCGCTCAGGAAACAGGCAATCAGATTGCCTGCCGAATGTCCGGAAAGCATTAGCCCGGCCTGCGTATCACTCAAATGATAAGTCGCTTTCATGTCCGGCAGCGCAGAGCCGATCATCATTGTAAGCACACCATTGAAAAGGAAAGCAAAAAAACAAGCTCCCAGTGCCTGGCGTGTTATGTTATCATATTTTCCCCATATTCTTCGCATACAAAAACTCCTTATATGCCGCTTTGCGTTTTTAAGACTGATTCTTAAAACTCACGACATACACGCTGAAACCTTCTGATTGGTCATTTAAGGGCGATTCATCCTTATGATAACAAATCCGGGCGAATCATAGAACGCTTCTATAAAGGATGCCCTGCCGCCAGAAGACGGCAGGGCATCCAATGATTGTGCGATTAGTTATTTGGTCAGCAGCGTGGTTTCGGTTTCCTTGTCGAAGAAGTGCAGATGGTTTACATCGAAAGCAACCTGAATGGTCTGACCGGCGCGGCTGGTGGTACGCGGATTTACGCGCGCGATAATGTTCTCGTCCTTGCCGCTGGTTTTCAGATACAGGTACGTCTCGGAGCCCATCAATTCGGTTACTTCTACGTCGCAGTTGATCACGGCGTTAGGAGCAGCCTGTACGAATACGTCTTCGTCATGGATGTTCTCGGGACGGATGCCCATCACGACTTCCTTGCCGATATAGCTCTCGTCGGCAAACTTGGACAGCTTGCTGGGCGGAATCACAATCTTATTATCGCCGAACTTGGCGACAACATCTTTGTCTTCCTTGGCGAGGGTTACATTGAAGAAGTTCATCTGCGGGCTGCCGATAAATCCGGCAACGAACAGGTTGGTGGGATAATCGTACAGGTTCTGCGGAGAATCCACCTGCTGAATCAGACCATCTTTCATAACCACGATGCGTGTGCCCATCGTCATGGCTTCGGTCTGGTCATGAGTTACGTAGATGAACGTGGTCTGCAGGCGCTGGTGCAGTTTGGTGATTTCGGTACGCATCGCTACGCGCAGTTTGGCGTCCAGGTTGGACAGCGGTTCGTCCATCAGGAAGACTTTCGGTTCGCGGACGATGGCGCGGCCCAAAGCAACGCGCTGGCGCTGGCCGCCGGAAAGAGCCTTCGGTTTGCGGTTGAGCAGATGGTAAATGTCAAGAACCTTGGCATTCTCTTCCACGCGCTTTTTAATTTCCGCCTTGGGCACCTTGCGGAGCTTCAGGCCGAACGCCATGTTATCAAACACGGTCATGTGCGGATACAGTGCGTAGTTCTGGAACACCATCGCGATGTCGCGGTCTTTGGGGGCGACATCGTTGACCAGACGGTCACCGATGTAGAGCTCGCCGCTGGAGATTTCCTCCAGGCCGGCCACCATGCGCAGGGTTGTGGATTTACCGCAGCCAGAAGGTCCGACCAGAACGATAAACTCCTTGTCTTCAATGTCGAGGGTAAAGTCGCTTACAGCGGTGACGTTACCGGCGTATACTTTGTAAATATGCTTAAGGGATACGCTAGCCATGAAAAAACCTCCCTATTCTTTACGGCTGCCAAACTTCGGTAAAGCCGTATTCATGTTTATATTATATCGGGTTCCTGCCGGAAAGCAAATAGTGTAAATCACCAAAGTTTATTTCTTCCATTTGTTCACGATGTACACGCCGGACCCCTTCGTGCCAGATTCACCCTGCCGGTCGCCCTGAACAGGGAATCTCATCACGGATTCTCCATTCCGGGTGATTTTCCCTGCACAGCATGCTATAATGATTTTGTCGCGCTCTACGGCGCGTGGAAAGGACGTGATTGTTCATGATTCGAGGTGTGATCTTCGACCTGGATGGCGTAATCGTAACGACAGACGACTGCCATTACCGGGCGTGGAAGCGCATGGCGGATGAGGAGGGTATCTATTTTGACCGTTCCATCAACGAACGTCTTCGGGGCGTCAGCCGTATGGATAGCCTGTCCATCATTTTGGAACGTGCCGGGAAGCTCTATACGGAAGCCCAAAAAGAAGAGATGGCCGCCCGCAAGAACCGCTATTACGTGGATCTGATCAGCGCCCTGACCCCGGAAGACATTCTGCCGGGTGCGCTTGAAGTGGTCAATGCGTTAAAAGCGAAAGGAATCCGGGTCGCCATCGGCTCTTCCAGCCGCAATACGCCGGTCATCCTTCGCCAGATCGGCTTAAGCAATACGTTTGACGCCGTATCGGACGGTAACCAGATTACTCACAGCAAACCCCATCCGGAAGTTTTTCTGCTGGCCGCAAAGCGATTACAACTTCCGCCCGCCGATTGCCTTGTCGTGGAGGATGCCGACGCCGGCATTGAGGCCGCGCTGGCAGGCGGGATGAAGGCGCTGGGCGTTGGTTCCGCCGCGAAAAACCCCCGCGCCACCTATCGTGCGGAAACCCTTGCGGACGCTGATCTGACCGAAATTCTTCAATAAAATACATTCACAGGAGGCAGTACCGAATGAAGGACTCGCTTCGCGGCGTATTGGATGCCGCGCTATCCACCGGCGGGGATTTCGCCGAAATATTCCTGGAAGATAACCGCACCCATGCCATACAGCTTTTAGGCGGGCATGTGGAAACCGTCAATTCCAACCGTGCGCACGGCGCGGGAATCCGCGTGTTTCACGGGTTAAACGCCGTGTACGCCTATACGAACGATACCGACCCGCAGGGGTTGCTGCGCTGCGCCCGGCAGGCAGCCTCCGCCGTAGCGGATGGCGGCAGTGTACAGACCGCACCGCCGCTGGTATCACCCCAATTACCCGCGCCATTTGTCTGCCTGCAGCATCCATCTGATGTGGCGGGAAAGCGGAAGGTGGAATATCTCCGCCAGGCGGACGCCGCCGCGCGCGCCGTGAGCGCGGAGATCGAACAGGTAAGCTGCTCCCTTTCGGACAGCGAACAGGAAGTGACCATCGTCAACAGCGAGGGCCTTTATGTGGAGGATACCCGGATTCGCCTTCGCATGGCCTGCGTCGCCATCGCCAGCGACGGCAAGGAGAAACAACAGGGCCACGAAGCGCCAGGCGCGCTGATGGGCTACGAACTGTTTGCTGACCGTGTGGATCCCACGCAGGTCGGCCGCGACGCAGCCCAGACCGCTGTTACGATGCTGCACGCGCCGGAATGCCCCGCGGGCGTTATGCCGGTAGTAATTGACAACGGTTTTGGCGGCGTGATCTTCCACGAAGCCTGCGGCCACAGTCTGGAAGCAACCAGCGTTGCCTTCGGCATGAGTGTTTTCTGCGACAAACTTGGTCAGAAGATTGCCGCGGATTGCGTAACCGCGATTGATGACGGCACGCTCCCCAACGAGTGGGGCAGCCTCCGCGTAGACGATGAAGGCATGCCCACCAACCGACTGGTATTGATTGAGAACGGAATTCTTAAAAACTACATGATTGACAGGCTGAACGCCAAGCGGATGAAGATGCCCCCCACGGGAAGCGGACGCCGCCAGAGCTACGCGCTCGCCCCCACGTCGCGGATGCGTAACACCTACATTGCCGCTGGCAACGACGACGAGGCGGCTATGATCGCCACGATGGGCGACGGTCTGTACGCAAAAAAGCTGGGCGGCGGGTCGGTGGACCCGGCAACAGGCATCTTTAACTTCGCGGTGTCGGAAGGCTATCTGGTCAAGGACGGCAAAATCGTGTCCCCGGTACGCGGCGCAAGCCTGATCGGCAAGGGCGCGGATATTCTGCTGCAGATTGACCGTGTTGGCCGCGACATGAAAATGGCGCAGGGCATGTGCGGCAGTATCAGCGGAAGCATTCCCGTAAACGTCGGCCAGCCGATGATTCGCGTAAAGCAAATGACCGTTGGCGGACGCGCTTAAATAGAAACAATCCAGTAAACGACACGGCGGCGGTTTCCGCTGCCCTATCAGGAGTGAAACCAATGATCATGGACGATTTTATCCGGAAGTTATTTAAGGAAGCACGCGCTGCCGGCTTTGCCGTGGCGGAAGCCTATCTTACGGAGAACGAAAGCTTCACCGCGGTTGCGATGAATCAGGAAATCACCCAGTACTCCTCGCATGTTACGCGGGGTTTGGGGTTCCGCGGTTTATACGGCGAGCATATGGGCTACTCTTCCACCGAAGCTTTTGACGACGACGCAATCAACTGGCTTGTGCAGGGGGCGATGGACAGCGCCACACTCTGCGAAGACCCCACCGAACCCTTTATCTACGATGGTACCGAACCGGTCGCGCAGATGAAACTGACCGGGAAAGACGCCCCCGCGGAAGAAAAACTGGCCTTCGCGCTGGAAATGGAGCGGCAGGCTAAGGCTTACGACCCCCGTGTGACCCAGGTGGGCCATGACACGGTATTTACCGGCAACGTTCGGGTGCGAATCGTTAACACCTACGGCATGGACAAACAATACGCCGAAAGCGTATGCGGCGCTTATCTGCAGCCCATCGCGCGCGATGGGGAAAGCACGGCGACCGGAATGGAAATCCGTTTCGAACGGGATTTTTCCGCGTTGAATGCCGAACAGCTTGCCAGAGAAGCCGCGAAGCTCGCCGTGGACGCGCTGAATGCGTCGCCCGTCCCTTCCGGTTCGTGCCGCGTGGTGATCCAAAATCTTGCGATGACCGATCTGCTGGGCGTGTTCTCCGGAGCGTTCTCGGCGGAAAGTGCCCAGAAGGAACTTTCTCTGTTAAAAGGGAAACTGGGGCAGGCCATTGCCGCCGACTGCGTTACGATTGTGGATGATCCTCTGCGCGAAGACGGTTTTGCCAGCCGCCCCTTCGATGCGGAAGGCGTGCCCAGCGCGCGGCATACCGTCGTAGAGCACGGCGTATTTAAAACATTTCTGCACAACCTGAAAACAGCACACAAGGATGGCGTGCCCTCCACCGGCAACGCAAGCAAACTGGGTTACGCTACCTCTGTGTTTGTATCCCCCACCAACTTCTACATCGAGCCGGGCGACAAACCGTTCGATGCGATGCTTGCCGACATGGGCGACGGGCTGGTGATTACCGAGGTGGAAGGCCTGCACGCCGGGGCTAACGCTATCAGCGGGGATTTCTCCCTGCTCTCGAAGGGTTACACCGTACGCAACGGCAAGCGGGAACGGCCTGTGGAACAGGTTACCGTTGCGGGCAACTTTTTTGAAATGATGAAGAACGTTCGCACCGTTGGCAGCGACCTTCGCTTCCCCTCGGGCGGGATCGGCTCTCCCAGTCTGGATGTCGGCACACTGAGCGTGGCGGGAAAAACGGAAGAGTAATACCCGTGCCAGCGATACATCAATCAGTCGCCGTAATCCCAACACACAGGCCGCAATCGGAACAAATCCGTTTGCGGCCTGTTTTTCTTTTCCTTAATTTACCTCGTAAGCCTGTACATTTTTTACCGCATTCATCGCCCCGGATGCAGGCTGGCATTTGGATTTTCTTCCGCAGCCTGCGCAAAGATTACGATTAGCGGCAGAAAGCCTCCCCGTCTCAGGGATGAGGTTCCGGCTTCGTGTCAGTCGTTGCCTTCCAGTAAGCGGAACCGTCCCTTTTCCGGCACAACAGGCCGCTTTCCACCAGTTCGCGGCGAAGCAGGAAATAATCGCCGAACGTGTGCCACTCGCCGCACACCGCATTTACTTCCCATTCTTCGTAGATACGATCCTTTTCAAAATGTTCGGAAAGATAGACAAGCACCGCATACCGCGCCGCCTGCCTTCGCGGCAGTTTCTGTATTTTACCCTCATCGTTGAGAAACTGTGATATTCCAACTGCCTGTTCCATTGTGTCATCCCCTCGTTCTCCCGTCAGATCATGGTTGCTTCTCCGTCCACATATCCAGCAGTACGCCCAAATCCTCCAGATATTCCTGCTCCGTCTGGGTTTCCTTTTTGGTCAGTGTTTCCAGAACCGTAAAGGAAAACGACGCTTCGCCGTATTGTTCCCATTCGGCGCGCATCCCCGGTTCCGGGCAGGAATGAATTGATATCGCGAATTCGAATTTATTCCGCTGGCCGTCCAGATTTCTTGCGGATCGTGTCCATGCGCGCTGGTTGCCCTCGCATCGAATCTGATATACTCCGCCGATGATCGGCTGTTCTTTATAGGCGTTTCGTAATTCCCGCTTCTTTGTTGCGTCCATATTCTCTCGCTCTCTGTTGGTCAGGCCGAAGGGTTACAGTTGATACAGGCCGTGTCGGGTGCAGTAATAGTACAACCCTCCGCCGCGTTTCCGCCGCAGCATGGCCGTGGTGGTGTCCGGCAGGATCACGGATGCCTCCTGTTCCGGATACAGTTTGATAAACAGCAGCCTGTCGTTGCGGATAAGCGCGACAAAGGAGATAAAGTGCTCCTTGCTCATCTCATGTTGAAACGTAACATACGTCGCTCCGTCGGTCTCTTCAACGGACGCGGCGTGCGCATCGTCCGCCGGTTTGGCGGTCAGCGCCGTTAACCTGCGCCCGCAGCAGGAAATTTCCGCATTTCCGGTATTGTTGAC
>Ga0116170_10003755_pt1 | contig 14159 bp, 11 predicted proteins | sample AD_JPNHW1_MetaG_FD_89797 | JGI IMG/M metagenome (GOLD analysis project Ga0116170, IMG submission 89797) | Active sludge microbial communities of municipal wastewater-treating anaerobic digesters from Japan - AD_JPNHW1_MetaG | ecosystem: Engineered > Bioreactor > Anaerobic > Digestate | place...
AAAGGATTATCTTTTTAACTCTTAAGTATATACTTTCATCTGATAACGATGGAAACCCAGATTACGGATTTGTTCGGGCTTCAGATCTATACGGACAAGGGAATGTTTGTCGGCGAGGTCGAGGATGTTCTCATCGACGTGGACCAGAAGAAGATCGAGTCGATCATTGTCGGCAAGGTCAACGACCAGCTCTTCGAGCTCAAGAACTTCAAGGGCCTCAAGATCCCCTACCGGATCATCAGCGCAATCGACGATATCGTCCTGATCCGCCACCTGCCGGGCGCCTTTACGGGCGGCAGCACCGTGGAAGATTAAGGTACCGCCCAAAGGACAGCGGGAGAACCCCTCTATATTTTCTTTGCGCTCCCGCATGGTATTCGTATGGAAAACCGCGAGATATTTTCCGGCCTGACCGCCATTCCCCCTGTTTTTGTCCGGCTTGACGGGAGGGCATTCCACCGCCTCGCGGACTGCCTTGGCCTTGAGAAGCCGTTCGATGAGTTTTTCCATAAGGGAATGGTGACTGCCTGCCTTGCGCTTGTCGCGGACAGCGGGCTCAATCCCGATGCTGCCTACACGTTCTCGGACGAGATCAGCCTCTATTTCAAAAAGCTCCCGTTCAGCGGGAGGGTGGAGAAAATCGATTCGGTGGCTGCATCGTATGCTGCCAGTTCCTTCACGCTCGCCCTTGGCGGGACGATTCCCGTTGCCTTCGACGCCCGGGTGATCCCGGCAACTCCCGCTTACGCGGCCGAGTACCTGGCAAACCGGCAGGCCGAGGCGTGGCGCAACCACATCAACGCCTACTGCCAGCAGGCCCTGGTTACCGAGGGGATGGATGCCCGGAAAGCCGCGGAAAAGCTCAAAGGCCTGCAGGCAAGGGACCTGCACGAGATGATGCATACCCGGGGCCTCAACCTCGCAACCACCCCCGCATGGCAGCGGCGGGGGACCTTCATCTACAAGAAGATCACGGAGAAGGCGGGGTTCAACCCGATAACCAAGGAGACGGTTATCGCGGAGCGGAGTTCCGTTGTTGCGGAATCGGAACTGCCGCTGTTTACGAGCCCGGAGGGAAAGGAGTTCCTCAAGAAGGTGCTGGGCGGGGATGGATAACGGGATCCGGTTTTGATCCAAAAACCGCTGATCGATTCCGGTATGAAAACCGCTGATCGATTTTTCCGGGATGGTTTTTGATCGCGGTCGTGATCGCGATTGCAGTTTCAAAATCGGATCGCGATTGAAAAACAAAAACCGCGGATCGATTTTGATCTGGAAACCGGTGATCGATTTTCGTACGAAAATCAGGATCCGATTTTGCGTTCCGTCTGTTTTTTTATTCCGGAAACCATTTTTCAATCGCTGATCGATTTCAAAATGAAAAACGGGATCCGGTTTTGATCCAAAAACCGCTGATCGATTCCGGAATGAAAATCGCAGATCGATTTTTCCGGGAACGGTTTTCGATTGCGATCGTGATCGCGATTGCAATGTGAAAATCGCGATCCGATTGAGAGGAGCTTCCAGATCCGGTTAGATCCTTGATCCGAGAATGCCGAAACGCTCTTCCACCACCCGGGCCGAGAATCCTTGGTTTCTTTTCCATCCTGGTTCTCTCTCAGTAAACTGCATTTCCCAAGAGGGAATGGGGATGAGACACCGTTCGATGGTACGTAATGCCAATATACCCGTTCATGGGATTTTTGACCATGCATGGATGAACCCGGTCGGGTTTTTCCCGCCGTCCTCACCGGGTTTATTCCGCCGTGTCTTTCGGGTCATCCCCCGCCCCACCCGCTGCATGCGTGACGTGATCGTGCAGAATGACCAGGAGGAAAACGATGATTAAACTGTAAGCCTGGACATACGACCCCAGCAGGAAGGGGAGGGTCTCATTTTTAATGCCGAGATATACGGCAGACCAGATAAGAAACGGCAGCAGGGCGATCACCGCAAGGAGCAGGGATCTTATCCGGTAACTGCAGTCTTTGAACAAAAAGTACAGAGGCACGACAAGGATAATAAAATTATAGGGTTTCAGTCGCGGCAGTACCATGAAGACCGCGAGCATGACCAGCGAGAGGATTTTCAGGGTATTGTCACGGTTTTTCAGGCAGTATCTCCCTGTCGCATACAGGATGAGGCACCCATAGACGCAGGATACCAGGATAAGCGGTATTGTACTTCCCGGAGCAATCCCGGCGAGGGCAGCCTTGAACAGCAGGTATGGCGTGGGAGTATACCAGCCACCGGAGTCCAGGAACGGGCTTTCGCCTCCAAGCATCAGGCCGAAATAAGAGTGCAGGAATGACGGGTTGATGAGATAACTTGCGATAAACAATGAGACCACAATACCGGTGGAGATTGCGACAAGCACCAGACGGTCCCTGATCGGGCGTCTTACCACCAGGAACAGTGCGATAAACGGGGCGGTAAACAACGAGACTGCGGCGGATAGGCCCATCACGATCGATGACTGCCGGTATTTCTCCTTTGAGATAAGCGTGAAAATAACGGAGAATAACCAAAGTGAGAGGATACCCGTATTCCCGGTCAGAAAATTCCAGAATGTGCTGCCAAAAGTGGTCAGCAGCAGCATGGCGAGGAAGAAATAACGGGGCTTCTGATCCAGGGTCACGATCAGGTATCCGCTGATCAGGAGGAGGATTACCAGTAACGCATAATAAATATTAATATTGTGGAATATAAGAAAAAAATCCAGGACCCAGAAAAAATAGAGGGTATGGGGCGGATAATCAAATGCCAGATGCGGTGAGAACGCCTGGTACTGGACGAGACTTTTGAAGACGTAAGGGTTCTGCTGGTGATTGAGGGTCTGGACCGCACTCATATAGGTCTGGTAATCCCAGCCCGTTGTGGGGAACAGCAGGTGCCTGCTGAACTGGTACACGGTAAATGCGAGAAGCGCCAGGCACAGGAGGAGATAGATGGTTCTCCAGGCACGCTCTCCCGTGTCCGCACCGTCCGGTTTTGTGGGGTCATTTCCCCTGATTGAGGAAATTATCGATGGTATCTGTAACACCCGGTCTGTTACTATTTTTATACTCATTGCCTTATTTAAGATGATAGGGCGCCGTCCGGTCGGATGAAAAAGATGACCAGGGGATTTTTTTCTGGCAGGAGCCGGTCAATAAATCCGGGCACCTGTACCGGAGAATATAAAAAAAGCAGGTTGTCCATCCGATTGCAGGTTAATTATCCGATAATCGGTTCATTCCTGACACCTCATGATTGCGATTGAAAATCTTTCTACAGCGTGATACCTGAAATCAAGTAAAAATATAAGGAATTATTCCGCTTTCCCAATCCCGATCGTCATTGCAACGCCCTCGACATCCCACTCCTTCACCGAAGCAAAGCGGGACGGATCCGGTGTTGAGTTGTCCTTCGAGAACCCGAACGACTTCGCCCGGACCTCATCGGAGATCATGGCGATCGTTGCATTATCCATGATGAGGGCCAGCACCCTCTTGTCGCCTATCGCAGCCTCCACCGTGATGTTGTCCTCGACTGCAAGGTCGAGCTGCTTGCGCATGTCCTGGATCCGCCGGATCACTTCCCGGGCATAGCCTTCCGCTTCAAGGTCCGGGGTGAGGGCCACGTCCACGTACACCGTGGCATCGGTCATCGGGGCCGAGAAGATATCTGCCGGGAGCTTCTCGGTGAAGGTCACGTGATCCGCACCGATCTCGAAGCTCTCGCTACTCTTGCCGAGCTGAGGTGTCTTCTTGGAATCCGTTTCGTAATCTTTTCCGTATTCAATTTCTGTGGATTTTTGGAGTTTTCCATCATTGATTTCTATATTGACAGTTTTCCCATCTGCCTCTAAACTAAGCCGTACGGTTCCCTTTGCATCGACCGCTGCCTTGATCGCGTTGCCGTCAGCAGCCTCGATGAGCCCCCTGACCTTGAAGGAGTTCTTACCAAAGCCTTTGCCGAGCGCCTTCATGACGGGCTCCGCGTGCCAGCCGACCCGGTCCCACCGGCCCATGACGACCGAGACCTTCCGGGCATTGGCCCGGTCCCGGCAGACCGCGTTGAGCCGGGTGATGGCGTTCTTCACGGCATCGGAACTCGTGACCACGACCACTTCCGCCACCGGCCACCGCAGCTTCCGTTTCCCGGACTGCCGGGCGTTCTGCGACGCCTCGTCGAACGAGCGGACGAGGGCGACTGCACCTTCGAGTACGGTATCCACGAGTGCCGTATCGCCGGCATTCCAGTCCAGCAGGTGGATGCTCTCCGGGTCCTTGCTGCACCGCAGGTTGCGGTAGATCTCCTCGGTAAGGTGCGGGCAGTAGGGGGCGAGCAGCCCGGTGAGCCGGCGCATGACATAGTAGATCGTCTCGTAGGCAAACACCTTCGCCTCGCTCTCGCCCTCGAGCCACATGCGGGGGCGGACGAGCTGGACGTACCAGCGCGAGAGGTCTTCGAGAATGAAGTTTACCAGCTCGCGGGTTGCACGGTGGAGCTGGCATCCTTTCATCGCCTCGTCGACAACTGCCGCCACCGAGTTGATCCGGGAGATGATGAACCGGTCCTCGTCCGGCATCCGGTGAAGGTTTGCCCGGACATACGAGTCATCCCAGACCCCTGCATCCGATTGCGGCTCGAAATTGTCGAGGATCATGTACGGGAGCGGGAAGCGGTACACGTTCCAGAGGATGTTGACCGCCCGGTTGATCGTGCCCACGCCATCCCAGTTGAACTTGAGGTCGTCCCACGGGGCGGAGGACGAGAGGACATAGAGGCGGAGGACATCGACCCCGACTTTCTCGATCACGTCCGAGGGGTTCACCACGTTCCCGAGGCTCTTGGACATCTTCTTTCCCTCGGCATCGAGGGCAAAGCCGTGCATGCAGACGCTTTTGTACGGGGCTTTGCCAAACGCGATGGTGCTGGCACCCAGCTGCGAGTAGAACCAGCCCCGGGTCTGGTCCTGCCCTTCCGTGATGAAGTCCGCGGGCCAGAGTGCGTCGAACTCCGCGCTCCTTCCCGGGTACCCGAGCGTTGCCCACGAGGCGACCGCCGAGTCGAACCAGACATCGAAGATGTCCTCGACCCGTTTCATGGTGCCGCCGCATTCGCAGGGGATCGTGATCTCGTCCACGTACGGGCGGTGCGGGTCGGGGAGGGGTTTGCCGCTCCGGTCCTCCAGCTCCTGTATCGTGCCGACGACGCGGTAGCGGTCGCATTTCGGGCAGACCCAGACCGGGATCGGGATGCCCCAGTAGCGCTGGCGGGAGATGCACCAGTCGCGGGCCTCCTTGATCCAGTCATAGAACCGGGCACTGCCGGCCCACTCGGGATACCACGTGACTTTTGCCACTTCAGAAAGCATCAGGTCCCGCATCTCCGAGGCCTTCAGGAACCACTGGGAGGTGGCCCGGAAGATGATCGGGGTCTTGCAGCGCCAGCAGTGGCCGTAGCGGTGGGTGACCGTCTCCCTGGCGAGCAGGTGGGTGCCAAGCGCAACGAGAACGTTCTCGTTAGCGTCCCGCACGTACTGCCCGGCAAATTCCCCGGCCTCGTCCCTGAACTTCCCGGCACCGTCCACCGGGCAGACGATCGCAAGGCCTTCCCTTGTCCCGAGCACATAATCGTCCCAGCCGTGGCCGGGCGCGATATGGACCATACCGGTATTTTCCAGGGCAACGAAGTCTGCGCAGACAACCTTGTGGTCGATATCGCGCTGGAGCGGTACCCGGGCACTGAGCGGGGAGTCGTATTTCCACCCGGCGAGGTCAGCGCCTTTCTTCGTCTCGAGGATCGTGAAGTCCTTGTACCGGGCTTTCTTGAGCACGGCCTTTACGAGCGGCTCCGCGATCCAGAGGAGTTCCTCAAAACCGTCCTTCTTTGCACGCACCTTTGCGTACGCGAACTCTTTTGAGACCGCAACCGCGACGTTGGCCGGCAGCGTCCACGGGGTCGTGGTCCAGATGACCAGGAATTCGCCGGGTTTGTCTTTGAGGGGGAACTTGACGAAGACCGAGGGGTCGTTCTCGTCCCAGTACTCCACCTCGGCGTCCGCGATCGCCGTCTCGCACCGGGGGCACCAGTTCACCACGCGGTTGCCGCGTTCGAGCATCCCCTTCTCTTCGGCTCTGGCAAGCGTCCACCACGCGGCCTCGATATATTCGGGTTTCACGGTCTGGTACGCGCCGGCAAAGTCCAGCCAGACGCCGAGGCTCTCGAACTGCTCGTCCATCAGCTTCTTGTTCATGGTCGCGAACTCGCGGCACTTCCCGATGAACTCCTCCATCCCGAACGTGTCGATATCCTTCTTGGATTTGAACCCGAGCGCCTGCTCGACCTTGACCTCGATCGGGAGGCCGTGCATGTCGTACCCCGCCCGGTCGATCACGTGCCGACCGTTCATGCGGTGGTAGCGCAGGATGCTGTCTTTTAAGATCTTGTTCCACGCGGTACCGATATGGATGTAGCCGGTGGTGTACGGCGGGCCGTCAACGAAAAAGAACGGTTTTCCCCTGCTGCGGTGCTGCCTGACCGCCTTGTAGGTATCATGGGTGCGCCAGGAGGCCTGCACCTCACGCTCGATCTCTTTTATATTGAAGTTCGCGGAGACTTCCTTCACAAAACCCCTCTCCCCTGTCCGGGTGCACCTGGTGTGCGTGAAGGAATGTTGGCGTCACTGCACAAAGTAGTTTTTCTCCCGCTGGTGGCCGGTGCGCTATGGGCCGCCGGTTCGGATCTGCAAAAAGCGGGCAGCCCGGACCGGCGACAACATGGTCCCTGCCCCCGCAGGATTCGGATCAGGATCGTAACCAATATAAGGGAATCTTATACATTGAACATCATGAAGATCACCAGATATTACGTGCTTTTCGCTGTGCTGGTCCTCGTCCTGGCCATCACCGCCGGATGTACAACGTCCCCGCAGACACCTGCAGCAACGCAGGCCCCTACGGCTCCCCCGGCAACGGCTGCACAGGCAACCTACCAGGCCCCGGTTGCCACCCAGACTGCGAAGATGGCCGGCCTGGACACGACCATCCGGGTCCGTTTCAACGACCTTGCCTGCATCAATGTCGGGGATTATCTCGGCGTCATCTATCTCTACCCGGATGAAAAATACCAGCTCGAGGCAGCCCCCCCGGGCGCGAATACCATCAACACGAACGTCCTCTTCGTTGACGAGAACGACCAGCTCGCGCTCCGGCAGGCCAAGCCGAAGTGGGACGGGGTCCATAACGTCTGGGTGTACGAAAGCGTGGTACCGCTCGTCCAGTTCAACGACATCACGACTTCCGTAGAAAAGACCTTCACGATCAAGCGGCAGAGCAAGTATTACATCTGCGCCGACGACCGGAAGGAGTCGGGTTCGCAGGACATCACCTACATGGTGCCGGTCAAGCTGACCAAGCTCTGAACAGGGTTCTTCCGACCTCTCTTTTTTTCCCGGACGTACCCCGGCCACCTGCCGTTACCGGATCCGGCAGTCTTTTATGGATCCCCCGGGATGATGTACTGGGAAAGCGGCGTGCGGCATTTCGGCATGGGGCCTGCACTGCCATACACGGGCGAGCGTGAGTGGAATGGAGACGTACCCCCTTCTGGTCGGCGGCGTGAAAACGCACACCTCCGAGATTCTGAAAGTTTTGTTCCCGTACACGGGTGAAGTGTATGCCAATGTCTGCCAGGCAGGAAACGCGGAGCTGAAAGAGGCGGTTGCGGCGGCCTGCCGGGGTTTTGAGCAGACAAAGGCCCTCTCCTCGCATGCCCGGGCCCGGATCCTCTTTTCGATCGCGGATGAAATCCACCGGAGGGCAGACGAGCTTGCCGGGGTTCTTGTCATGGAAGGCGGCAAGACCCGGAAGTTTGCCCAGAGCGAGGTGGCCCGCGCGGAGATAACGGTCCGCACCTCGGCAGAGGAAGCAAAACGGCTCTACGGGGAGATCATCCCGCTGGACCTCTCCGAGGACACGCAGGGGCGGACCGGTTTTCTCCAGCGGTTCCCGCTCGGCCCGGTGGCCGGGATCGTGCCGTTCAACTTCCCGCTCAACCTGGCCTGCCACAAGCTTGCGCCGGCAATCGCGGCCGGTAATTCCATTATCCTCAAGCCGGCCTCGCTGACGCCGGTTTCGAGCCTGATCCTCGGCGATATCGCGCTTGCTGCCGGCATGCCCAGAGAAGCGATCAGCGTGGTGCCCTGCACGGGGGTGAGGGCAGAGCAGCTTGCCCGCGATCCCCGCGTTGCCTATCTCTCGTTCACCGGCAGCTGCGCCGTGGGCTGGCACCTCCGCGGGATTGCGGGCAGGAAACGGGTGGGCCTCGAGCTCGGCGGGAACGCGGCGGTGATCGTACACGGGGACGCAAACATCGGTTACGCGGCGCAGCGGATCGCGACCGGCGGGTTCGTCAACGCGGGGCAGGTCTGCATCTCGGTGCAGCGGGTGCTCGTCCACCGCCCGGTGTACGAAGAGGCCCTTGCGAAGATTCTTGCTGCGGTACAGGCGCTCAGGGTCGGCGATCCCCGCGACCCGGCAACCGACGTGGGCCCGATGATCGACCGGCTCAAGGCAGAGGAGGCGTACCGGAAAGTGCAGGAAGCAAAAAAACAGGGAGCGAAGATCCTCGCGGGCGGCACGCTCGAGGAGACCATGTTCGCCCCCACGGTCCTCATCGACACCACGCCAGCCATGCGGGTGAACCGGGAAGAGGTCTTCGGGCCGGTCATTACGGTCACCCCTTACGATACCTTTGACGAGGCTCTCCGGATCGCCAATACCAGCGAGTACGGCCTCCAGGTCGGGATCTTCACGCAGAACATCAGCCGGGTCATGAAGGCGTTTGCCGGCATGCAGGTCGGCGGCGTGCAGGTGAACGACATCCCCACGTTCCGGTCCGACGCGATGCCCTACGGCGGGGCCAAGGGCTCCGGGCTCGGCCGCGAGGGGCCGCGGTACGCGATCGGGGAGATGACCGAGCTCCGGCTGATGGTGATCAACCGGGACGGCGGGGTGGAGTAGTGTTCTCACGGTCCTTTCCGGATGGAAAAATTTCTGATTTTTTTATTGATGGGTGTGGACAGGCTCTGATAAAACCGATCTGCCTTACCGGATAAAATTCGTGAGAAAAGTTTGCATGAACGATCGCGAATTAAAAATCTGATTGCGATCCGCTCATCCTTTCGGAAATTCTCCAAAATCTCCGAAAAATTTTTGGAAAAAATCCGGATAATTCCGGTCATTTTTAAGCGGTTGAATCGCACTCCTCCACAGACCCGGACAGCACGGCATCCCTCTCTGGTGATGCCAGGGATAACCCCCCCTCACCCCCGTTACCTTCGGTGAGACACCTGTTTTGGGGGATGGGGAAATCCGGGCCTTGTGCGGGCTCCGATTGCCCCTCCGGAGGGTCATTTTGACATGGTTTTGTGAAAAACCGGCAGGGTTTTGGTGAAAATTGCAATATTTCCCGCCGGCAGGATATGACCGTATTTGGCAGAGTTGGGAGGGGCGATCGGGTGCCGGCACGGGTTATGTGTGGCGGATGGGAACAGGGGGTCCGGAGGGTATTGTGAAGGTTTTGGAGGGGGGGGCGGGATTTTACGACGGAGAAAACTGATGAATTCTTCTCATCTGTGAAAGCGTCATAAAAAGAACCCTTGTAAAAAATTCACCGAGAATATCGAGTCTGAAAATTGAAAGAAAACGAGAAATATCTGCAAAAATCTGCGTTGTAATATACCGGTCAGAAAAGTTCTCTTATCAGCGTCCATATTCAAAAACGTACTTCTTACACAATAGAAAATAACAGGGATGGGGTATATGAGTTGTATGTTTTAAACAAGCGAAAATTGGAATCCGGACACAAAAAAATTTTGAAAATTATACTAGGTTCGCCCGATTTGAAGATACGTTCCCTTATATCACTACCAAGACACAAAATCCTGACCTGGGAAGTAACCCCCTATACCGTAATTGGTGGTGATGCAGAGACTGAGATCGTATCAGAAATGATTTCCCGGATCTCTGATCTTTGATAAATCCTGCTCAGAACATTCTCAACAGTGGAGTTTAACAACGCGTTCTTGCATATCCTAAAAAATTCTCTTGAAAAGGAACAGAATCCGGAAATCTTCGCTCAGGTATCCTGAAGTCAGCCAGCCCGGATATTTTTATACTGAAATGAAAGATTCAATTTAATGGACAGCCAGGACGAAAAATCGATCGTTGTGGGTATAATTATTTTATTGATTTCGATTGGTGTCATTTTTTCAGCATACTCCTGATTCCATTTACAAATTGTCATGGTGGTCGTTGCTATTTGCCGGTATCTGCAATAGTAGCTGTTGTTGGGAGTCTTGGTTTTTTTTGTCCTGTTTTCACCTGGAAGAGACAATTAAGAATATACGGACACGATATCAGAAAGAGAAAAGAACCGAGGGAGAAATTGACAGTATATTGCAGAAAGCGGATTCTTTAGCGCAGGAAAAAAAATTTGACGATGCACTCTATTATATTGATAAGGTTTTAATGAAAGATCCTCACCGTAAAGAAGCGATTGAATTACGTGATCTCATTCTCTATCACCTAACTTCATCCTGAATATACTGAATGAATGCCAGTTCGCTTGTTTTGCTGTATTTTCAGATATATTCTGATGAAAATTTACTAGCAATAAAATAAATTGGTCTTTCTGGATTCAGGTGATATCCTGGATGATATGGATGGGGAAAGGCACTTGTTACAATACATGGAATATTCGGTTTTTCGACATACCAGCGAAGTGGCCCTGGACTCGTTGATCAATTTTTTGCTTATGCTACATGGCCACAATATCGCTATACGCTTGCTGATTCATATGTCAATGCAACCGTAGAAATGGTAGATGATGTAATAGTAAAGGCCATCTTCTATAATGAAGATCAATATTTAACTGATTATTTGCCTGGCATGGGAACCGTTGCAGCTGATGAAAATCCGGATCATGATTACTATTTCAGCCAAGTATGGGTATGTTAGAAAGGGTAACGATGATAACTACATATAAATTAATCGCTGTCGTGATATCAATTGCCTTTTGTTTTGCGGGGATAATTGCTTTCACCAATCCAATTGCTCTTCCTGTCATCCATCAAGCAACTGATACATCATCAGTGAAAACGGTTGATGTTACAATACCGGTAAACTCTGATTTTCTTGGGATTCTTCTGAACGTAAATCATATAAAAATTCATGCAGATGAACCAGCAATCCCGTCATCAGTTACTTTATATTCAGGGATTCTTCGTGAAAATGATACATTATTTATCTATAACGGTAGCGCAATCACTCCAAAACCATCAGTCATTTCAGAAAAAGATGTACCGGAACGTGCACAGGAAGCACTCCATCAATATGGCGGATTGCCCTCAGATGCCGAGTTGGAATACGTCGGAACAAATTATTTAGAGAAGATTAAGGGATCAACCGGAGAAGTTGTTGAGAGAAAACCAACATCTACGAGTGTTTCGTATGGCCGGAATATCGATGGTATGCCCGTTGTCGGATATCGTGATAGAATTCAAATGGATTTTGGCGTGAATGGAGAAATTCTTCAAATCCGTAAAAACTGGAGGACTTTGGAACCTATCGGGAATACGACGTCTCTGATAAGTCCATCCGAAGCTATTGATAAAATCCGTAACCGTGATATTGTCGATCCTCCTTATGATTTGAGAGGAATCCAGATTGATAACATCACTCTTGGGTATTATGAGGGAAGTAAGACAGACCCTGTAATAAATCTGGAGCCGGTCTGGATTTTTTATGGAAAAATCCCGTCCAACGATCCCATAAATCTCATTGTTTACGCCAGAAAGAATTCTGATCTCGCTTCCAATACATCATCCAATTAATAAAAAATACCACTGTTTTTAAGGACGTGAAAACACCATGAAATTGAATTCCTCCTTTTTTATGGTGTTGCTGGTTTTTTCATTCGGTGTCGCAATTGCGGCTCCGGTTGAGGGATATTCGTTGGATAATGGTAATACATTGATCGCATTTAATTCATCTTTCTATTTTTACATCGGTACTTCAAACCTTTCATCATCCCTCACTATGCCAATATAGGCCATATTTACCTGACCCCCGGGCAGTTCACCGTATCATTGACGGTCACCAATTCCGGCGGCAGAAACACGACGATGAAGACAGTTTATATCACCGTCCATATGGTGACAGAGACCGTACAGGCCGGCGTGAGGATTGAACCTGAGACCCTCAACCTGAAAAGTAAGGGGACGTTTACATCTTTCATCACCCTGCCCGCGGGATATGACGTAAATAACATCGACCCTGCTTATCTGGTCTGCGAGGGCGCTCATGCGAAGAGCGGACGTGTAACCGGTGAAGGATCGAACATGGATATTGCACAGTTCAACCGGCAGGACCTGACCGGTATTATCCCCGGTGATGAGGTTACAGTCACCGTGACCGGTGAAGTCATAACGAACGGAACTGCAATTGATTTCAAGGGAAGCGATACGATCAGGGTAATTTAATCTGATATGTCTGAGGGATCATATTGGAATCCGGATTATCTGATCATCTGCCAGGCGATCAGTTGAAAATCTTTTTTTCTTGACTGCTTTGAGAATAGAGGTCTTTTCGATTGGGAGGATCTCTCTCCATCGTGCAGCGAGGGAGTACAACCTATGGAAATAATTCAGGGTAAAAATGGAAAATGCTATCATACGAGTGTCAGAAAAAATTGAAGACCGGACAAATAAACGGATACTATACGGGATATTTTCCCGTCTGTCCTTTCCCCTTCATTCAATACGAAAAAGATTAGTAAAAAAATTCCTTCAGGAATACGGGCTGGCACAAAACCCCCATATCCCATAACAGCACACACCTCCTATATGCAGATCGCGGTGATCGGGAACGGGCAGGCAGGCCCGGAAGAATGCGCAACGGCCAATGCCGTGGGGCGGCTGATCGCAGAGAGCGGCGCCGTGCTTGTGTGTGGCGGGCTCGGCGGCGTGATGGAGGCCGCGTGCAGGGGAGCGAAGGAGGCCGGGGGGACCACGGCCGGCATCCTGCCGGGCACGGACGGGGGCAACCCGTATCTGGATATCACCATCCGCACCGATCTTGGCCATGCCCGGAACGTCCTCGTGGTGCTCTCGGCCGACGCGGTGATCGCGGTCGGCGGGAAGTACGGGACCCTGTCGGAGATCGCTGTTACCCTTAAGACCGGTCGGCCGGTGTACGGGCTCGGGAGCTGGGAGATCGAAGGCGTGATACCCTGTCCCTCACCGGAAGACGCGGTGACGAGGGCCGTGCATGATGCGGCCCGGTCCCGCATACCCTGACCGGGGTTTCTGCCCGGTCTTCTCTGTTTTTAAAAAAACCTTACTTGAAGCAGCCCAGCTGGCAGCCGTGGATCTTGATGCCGTTGGCATTGCAGTAGTCGGCGATCTCGCTCTTGTGGATCTGGTACTTTCCGGCTAGTGCAAATGCCTGCGGACAGGTGATCCGCTTCTCAATCCCTTCTGCCCTGAATGCCTGCGCAATCCTGTCTGAATCCATGGTAACAGTATCTCGTGTACTTCCTCATAGGGTTTACTGATGTTTTTTTGAAGCGTTCGCTTAATCGTCCGGTACCGCCAACCGGTGCGTGATGAAAATCGCATTCGTCAGCTCCCTGCAGGACAGGGCAGGACAGAATATCCGGCACCACCTGGTGCAGCTGCTGGATGCCGGCAGCACAACCTGGCGGGTACCGGGACGCACCTACGGGTTCATCGAAGTTGCCGGACGGCTGATTTACACAGAAGGAATCGATGCGAAAACCGATGCCGATCTCATCATCTTCATCTCCCGGCACTCCAGCGTCAACCCGGTGCCGGTCCTGACCGTGCATGTCACCGGGAACTTCCGGGAGGCGGAACTGGGAGGGACCGCCCGGACACTCGCACCCGCTGCAACCGCGATGATGCAGGCCACGCTCCGGGCCCTGGCCCGGCACTGCCCGGAGGGTTACCGGGTCTCGTACGAAGTGACCCACCACGGCCCGACCGATCTCGTCCACCCCTCGTTCTTTGTCGAGATCGGGAGCACGGAGAAGGAATGGCATGATCCGGTTGCCGGGCGGGCGGTCGCCGAAGCGGTTCTTTTTGCGAC
>Ga0116170_10003757_pt1 | contig 14152 bp, 14 predicted proteins | sample AD_JPNHW1_MetaG_FD_89797 | JGI IMG/M metagenome (GOLD analysis project Ga0116170, IMG submission 89797) | Active sludge microbial communities of municipal wastewater-treating anaerobic digesters from Japan - AD_JPNHW1_MetaG | ecosystem: Engineered > Bioreactor > Anaerobic > Digestate | place...
CGAAAGAAAAACACAGTGGTTCAAAGAACTACAATCTCTGGATGGCGAGACTAAGCAAGACATTCTAAAGAAGAAAGATGGGATTTTCTTTGCCTGGTTTGATGAACTGCTCGCAAAATCCGGTGATCTTCCCCAGACCCTGCGGCAAGAGGCAATAACAGATCTTATCGTAGATTCATTCAAGTACTTTGATAATATACGTTATCGCTTGCTTGCATATTGCGTCATGCCCAATCACGTGCATGTCTTGATCTACCCTCTGAAGCAGGAAAACGGAAGTGTATATCCGCTTTCACATATTACCTACAGTTGGAAGAAATTCACCGCGGCAGAGATAAATCGGCTGTTAGGTAGTAGTGGGAATTTTTGGCAACAAGAATCGTATGACCATCTGGTGCGGGATGAAACAGAACTAGCCAGGGTGGTAAATTATATCATCATGAACCCGGTAAAGGCAAAGTTGGTGGAGAATTGGGAAGATTGGCATGGTAGTTGGGTAAACAAAGATATCTTCGGGTAGCGCAGGACGCCGTTCCTGCGGGAAAGGGAATTGGGATTACGCAGGAACGGAGTCCTGCGCAACGTGGGAGTCCTGCGCAACGTGGGAGTATTGATTTCGCTTGACAAATGACGGCTCTGGTAAAACGTGACCTCTAATAGATAGTGTGCATCTTTAGCTCAGTTGGTAGAGCAACTGACTCTTAATCAGTGGGTCCGGGGTTCGAATCCCCGAAGATGTACCATGTGCATAATCTGCCCGGGACGTTGGCAAGGAAGTTGTCTCGCCCCCCGCAGTGAGTTATAGATCGCGGTAATTTGCCCTTTGCTTCGCGTAAAAAATGTGCTAAAGTGCGGTATTTTGAACCTACAGCGAGATTGCCGGCTTTAGCGCCGGCTTTTTTTGTATCCGCAATTCGGCAAAAATATCGATAAGCCCAAGGCTATGATCCTGTGAATCAACGGGATCACAAAACACAAATTAAGATAATTGAAATATACAAGGAGACAGCAATGACAGCTTTACACGCTGACATGAAACGGACGAAGACCAGTTATGTCTTCAGTTCTGAATCAGTATCGGAAGGACATCCGGACAAGGTCTGTGACCAGATCTCGGATGCAGTATTAGACGCGTATCTGGCAAAAGACCCGGATTCCAGAGTTGCCTGCGAAACCCTCGCCACCACCGACCGGGTGGTTATCGCCGGGGAAACTACTTCAAAAGCACATCCTCAGATCGAACCTATCGTCAGGGAAGTGATCAGGAAGATCGGTTACACCAACCTGAATACGGGCTTTGACGATGGCTGTATGATCGAGAACCATCTGCACAAACAGACCAAGGAACTCGCCAATAATTCCAAGCAGGTGAACGCCGGAGATCAGGGCTTGATGTTTGGCTATGCCTGCAATCAGACCAAGCAACTCATGCCAATTCCGATCGTGATGGCGCACAAGCTGTTGCAGGAACTCACCCGTCTGCGTAAGAACGGTATGATCCCTAACATTCTGCCGGATTCCAAGAGCCAGGTCAGTTTCCAATTTACCAATCGTCTGCCCGTTGCGCTTAAATCATTGATCATCTCCACCAATCATGTAGGCATGAATGACGCGAAGTTCGAAGATATGAAACACAGTATCGAAGAGCTTGTCGTCAAGCCGGTTGTCGCCCAGATAGAGAGCGAGAGTATCCATGAATTCAATACTTCTGAATGCGAGATCAAGATCAATCCTGCCAGTAAATGGGTCGCGGGTGGTCCTGCTGCTGATACCGGTCTGACCGGACGCAAGATCATCGTCGACACCTATGGCGGCTGGGCTCAACATGGCGGCGGAGCATTTTCCGGCAAGGACGCTACCAAAGTCGATCGCAGCGCGGCATATATGGCGCGCCACATCGCTAAGAGCGTGGTCGGCAGTGGATTAGCCAGCGAATGCCTGATCCAGTTCGGCTTCATCATTGGGGAAAAATATCCCGTATCTTTGATGATTGACACCTTCTCCAGCTCAAAGATCCCGGACGCAGAGATCGAGAAGATCGTGAAGAGTAGTTTTGACTTGACAGTTAAGGGAATCATAGATTATCTTGAACTAAGAAAACCGATCTACCTGCCTACGGCGGCTTATGGTCACTTTGGCAGAGACGATATCGAATTTAGCTGGGAGAAAATCAAAAAACTGGTATGAGATTCTACGAAAGCCTCCTGCATACCGATCCTTTCTTCCTGATCGCGGGACCCTGCGTGATCGAGGATGACGAGATTATGAAGCGTGTGGCGGAACAGCTCTGTGAGATCAGCCGGAGATACGATCTGATAACGATCTTCAAGGCTTCGTTCAAGAAGGCGAACCGAACTGCGGAAACCTCATACGCTGGTCCCGGAAGAGAGAAGGGACTGGCGAAGCTCGCTGCGATCAAAGCCGAGTTTGGGTTGCCGCTACTCACGGACGTGCATGAGATCGTGGACGTCAAACCGGTGGCAGAGGTCTGCGACATTCTCCAGATCCCGGCATTTCTCAGCCGTCAGACGGAGCTTATCCATGCCGCGGCGAATTCCGGCAGGATCGTAAATATCAAGAAAGGGCAGTTCATGGCTCCGGAAGATATGATCACCGCCACCGAGAAGGTCACGGCAACCAATAACTATCAGGTGTTGCTCACGGAGCGCGGGACAAGTTTTGGTTATCACAACCTCATCGTGGATTTTCGCAGTTTTGCGATCATGAATGAGACGCACTTTCCGGTGATCTATGACGTCACGCATAGTCTGCAGCGACCCTCAGTGAACCGGAGTTCGGGAGGGAATCCCGAATACGCGGAGATGATGGCGACTGCGGCGATGGCTACCGGTATGGTTCGCGGATTGTTCCTGGAAACGCATCCAAACCCCATGGAAGCGTTGTCGGACGCTGCCAGCATGCTCTCTCTGGATAAGGTGGAAGCCCTGATCGAGAAGTGCGTTAGGGTCAAAAACTCTCTTAGGATGAGCTATGAGTAATATCACTAAAACCTATAAAACGCCGGTGCAGTGGAGCGCGATCAAGTTGCTGATCCTGGATTGTGACGGCGTTCTTACGGACGGAAAGATCATTTACGCGGGGGAAGACCTCGAGCTTAAGCAGTTTGACGCGCATGACGGGCTGGGCTTTCATATCATGAAGCACACCGATATGATCACCGCAGTGATCACGGGACGTGTTTCTGCCGTTCTGGCAAGAAGATGCGCTGACCTTAAGATAGATCATCTCTTCCAAGGAGTTTTCAATAAGCTGCGTAAAGCGGAGGAACTGCTCAGAGAACTGAGGCTCGAATGGAAAAACTGCGTCTATATCGGTGATGACTGGAATGATATCCCGGTGATGCGAAAAGTTGCCCTTTCCTGTGCTCCCGCTGATGCCGCGGAAGATATACGGCGTCAGGCAGATATGGTCTGCTCAGCTTCAGGCGGAAGAGGAGCGGTCAGAGAAGTGATCGACCACATTCTCCACAAACAAGGACGATATGATCAAGCTGTTTCGGCGTATCTGGCAGAGATATCCTGAGCTGATCCTGTTTGGGCTCGTGCTTTTGAGCCTGGGAGGATGCAAAGACAAGCTGGTTCTGGATAATAAATCTCCGGCGATGGATCGAAACCTTCCGGATGAGACCAGCTATGGCGTGACGATTACTCAGCTCGATGGCAACAAGATCGAATATGTTCTTGAAGCTCAAAGGATAGAGAGGTTTTACGACCGCAAGATGCTCTATGGCTGGAATGTCAAGATCACCAGTTTCGACAATCTGGGTCGGATCAAATCGACTATAAAGGCGGATACGACCATCGTTGATGACGCGCGTAATACGATATTTACCAGCGGGAATGTCCTGATGAAATCAGATAATGGCAGCATCAGCACCCGAAAAATCCTCTGGGACAGGAACGTGGACGAGATCACTGCACCCGAACGAGTGGTATTAACAAGGGACGGAAGCGTGCTCAGGGGAACCAAACTTAGAACCAACAGCATGATCAGCTTCGCGGAAATGGACGCTGTCGAGGCAGAAGGGATCTTTGAAGAAAAAGATCTGGATTGGTAGCCTGTTCTTCCTGCTGGCGTTGTTGCTCCGGGGGCAAAATCCACCGGAGAAATTCCGCTTGGTTCACTCGGATAAACTCTTTCTGAACAAGGCAGAAAAGGAACAGGTACTGGAGCTGGCAGGCAAGGTCAATTTCTTTTATGGCAGGACGGAATTCAGTTGCGACAGGGCTCTGATACTGGATAAGCAGAAGATCGCAAGGTTGACGGGTAACGTTAAAGTATCCAATGACACTCTCAACCTCAGTGCCGACAGTCTCGCCTATTATCGTATCCCTCAGCAGATGAATCTGGGTGGGAACGTCTATATCACTGAGAAGAAGCCGGATGGCTCGGAAAAATGGTTTCGAAGCCAGTTCGCGAATTATGATAAAGTTAGCGAGAAGCTGACGGTATGGAAGGACGTAGAAGCCTTCGACCTTATGGAAAACGCGCATGTATCGTGTGGATACGCTTTCTGGGACAGACTTCTGGGGTACGCTTATATGATCGAGAAACCCAAGGTTCGTTCCGGAACAGCCGATACTCTCTATATTGAGTCGGACAAGATTGAGTTCTTCGATGAGGAACGCAAGATAGTCGCGACTTTCAATGTCTCGGTCAAGGCACGGGATTATACGGCGACGAGTGATTTTCTCCTGTACTTCGTCAATGAGGAGAGAGCTGTTTTCACCGGGGAACCGATCTTTGTCTCTGACTATGCCAGAGCAGAAGCCCGGGAATTCTATCTGTACTTCAACAAAAGAGAGCTGAAACGGGCGGAATTGGTGGATAGCTGCATGGTCTGGTTCGCGGAAGACCCGGCGAAAGAGAAAACCAACTGGGTCAGGGCAGACAATGTCAGTATCGCTTTCGATGGAGAAAAACTGAAAGAATTCCAAGCCGAGAAATCGGTATCTTACTACTACGAGCAGGAAAAGCAAGAAAAGAGGGACTACTTTTTGAACCAGGCTTTGGGCGAATCTCTGGAGGCTAAGTTTAACCCGGATAACAAGCTGGATTATCTGAGTATGAAGAAAAACATCAAGGGTGTTTATAAGTTTCATACAAAGTCTTGACAAAATAAGCAGTGTCTTTAAAGGTTAAACGGATATGGAACTGCATAAAATACGCACACAGGATTTGGTCAAACGCTACGGTAAACGTACCGTGGTCAATGAACTTTGCATGGAGATCAATCAGGGTGAAGTCGTCGGTATCCTCGGTCCAAACGGAGCAGGGAAGACCACGACCTTCTATATGATCATCGGTTTGGCAAAACCGAACCGGGGCAAGGTTTTCTATGACAGCAAGGAGATCAGCAGACTCCCGATGTACCGTCGCGCAAGGCTGGGTATGGGCTATCTGGCTCAGGCTCCCTCAATCTTCGCCAAGCTGACCGTGGAGCAGAACGTACTCGCGATTCTTCAGACGCTTAAGCTGACCCGTAAAGAGCAGATGATCCGCCTGGCTTCTTCCCTGGAGGAGCTCAATCTAACCCACGTTGCCAAACAGAAGGCGTACACTCTATCAGGCGGTGAACGCCGTAAGCTGGAGATCACCCGTTCCCTGGTCACAAATCCATCTTTCATCTTCATGGATGAGCCCTTCGCCGGAGTCGATCCCATCGCGGTTGCTGATATTCAGGACATTATTGGCAGGCTTCGGGAGAAGAATATCGGCATTATGATCACCGATCACAACGTAATTGAGACTTTGAAAATAGTGAACAGGGCTTATATTATCTACGAAGGAAAAATTATAGTATCCGGAACATCACTGGAGCTGATAAATGATGAAAAAGCAAAACAGGTCTATTTGGGAGATAGATTCCTGACCAATCCCGTGTTTGAGTAGAGTATGAGTCCGCTCGATCAGTACCTGTCCCTTCGCCAGAAGCAGGAACTGGCGCTCAAGCCTAAGATGCTGCAATCTCTGAAGATGCTGGCATTGCCCGTGCTTGAGCTGGAATCCTATATTAAGCAGGAATTGGAACATAATCCCTTGCTGGAGCTTCGTGAAGATAAGGATGAAGAAGACATAGATGAAGCGGGTTTTGAGGCTCCGCACCCTGAATCGACCGTATCTATCGAGGAATCCGAAAGCTGTGATGAGAATTGTCAAACTCTCAATGAAGCTAAGGAACTCACCGAGATCCTCGACCAGTGGAACGACTTTCATCAAAGCTACGACAGCTGGCATGGCGAAAGCGAAGCGGAACATGGCGAGACGCTTATCCGCTATGAAGAAGACGGCAGGGATAAATTCCTCGAACAACTCTATCCGCTGAACCTACCTGAGAATGAAGTTGAGTTTATCAATGAACTCGTGGATAACTGCGACATCTATGGCTTCCTTCCCGCCTCCTTCCCGATCGTAAAGGCGGGACGCCAGCACAGGATCGGTCCGACCCGCAGTGTGGAACTGCATCAGATGGTTCTCAGCCTGAACCCCAAGGGGCTTACCGCCCGTAATCTGGCAGAATGCCTGATGGCTCAGCTCTCGGAAGAGCAGCTCGAGAATCGCATCGTCGTGGGGTTGATCAACGAGCAGTTCGAGAATCTTATCCATCGCCGCTATCAGAAGATAGCCTCCTATTTTGGCGTCTCCGAAGACACTATCATGCACGCCAGAGAGCAGATCGCAAGGCTCGATCCCAAGCCGGGACTGAGGATTCTTACCTCAAATGCCTCATATGTCTTCCCGGACGTGACCCTCAAGATGGTCGAGGGCGAATACGTCGTTATCATCAACGATCATATCACGCCCAATATCATCATCAGTCCACGCTATCGCAAGATGATCTCCCGCGGATACTTTGACAAGGAAACTATGGCATATGTCCGGGACAGGATCAATTCAGCCAAGTTCCTGATCAAATCTATCTTCATGCGGATGCGCACTCTGGAACGCGTGTCACTCTCGATCATCAAGCATCAGTATGATTTCTTTTATAATGGTTCAGGGCTGATGCAGCCTCTGACATATTCTGTGATCGCTCAGGACATGGGTGTTTCCGAATCCACCATTTCTCGTGTCGTGAAGCATAAATACGCTGAAACTCCCTACGGGATCTTTGCTTTCAAGGACTTTTTCTCTTCCACTGCCGGCAGAGATGACAATTATGATACCATCTCCAGACAAAAGGTCAAATCCAACATCATCCGCATGATCGAAGCGGAGGACAAGTCCAACCCCCTCAGTGACCAGGATCTGGTCGAAGTTCTCAAGGGTGAAGGGCTGAATATCTCCCGCAGGATCATCGCCAAATACAGGGATGAGCTAGGGATCTTGAACAGCAGACTGAGAAAGGTATAGGAGACAACAATAGTGCAAGAATATCAAGTAGCTGTGATCGGTGGAGGTCCCGGCGGTTATGAGACTGCCATCCGCCTCTCACAATTTGGAATAAACACTGTAGTTTTCGAGAAGGAACGCATCGGTGGCGTGTGCCTGAACTGGGGTTGTATCCCCACCAAAACCCTGGTCAAGACCGCTGAACTTTACAGCGAACTCAAGGATTCGGAGACCTACGGTCTTCCCGGCGCTGAGCTTTCTCTGGATTATAAGAAGGTCTTTGAACGAAAGAACAAGATCGTCGAGCAACTGGTCAGCGGGATCGAATATCTCTTTCGTAAACGTAAGATTCCCGTGGTAAACGACACGGTCACTGTTATTTCCAAAGATAACGACAGGTATATCCTGAGTACCGCTTCCGGAGAGCAGTTCTCGGCGGAGTATCTCGTTTTGGCTACCGGTTCTTCGGCCAAGAGCCTGCCCGGGATCAGAATCGATGAAGTAGATATCCTCTCCTCGACCGGCATGCTCCGTCTGCAACAACTCCCCAAAAGCCTGGCAGTAGTCGGCGGTGGAGTCATTGGATGCGAGTTTGCCTCGATCATGGCGACCTTCGGCGTCGAAGTGCACATCATCGAGTTTCTTCCCCGCCTGATCTCGCTTGAGGATGAAGAAATCTCCAAGCGTCTGACCATGGCTCTGAAGAAAGCCGGGATCAAGATACAGACGGGCGTCGGCGTACAAACTACTACGAAAACTAAGGATGGACTGGAACTGGCTCTCTCCAATGAGACCACTCTGGTCGTGGAAAAGGCTCTGATCAGCGTAGGCAGGATTCCTGTCTGCGACATCGACTGGCAAGGCATGGAACTGGTCAGAGAAAGAGGCGCGATCGTCATAAACGAACTCATGCTAACGAATTTGGAGCGTGTTTACGCCATTGGCGACGTCACTGCCAAACTGCAACTGGCACATACCGCCAGCAAGCAGGGGCTGATGGTCGCGGAGCAGATTCACGGCATGATCACCGGTCACAACGTTCAGCAACCTCCCCTGAATTATGCCAATATCCCCCGCTGCACCTTTACGCATCCGGAGATAGGCTCAGTGGGGCTGACCGAAAAAGAAGCACAAGAAAGCTACGGCGAGATCCTCGTAGGTCGTTTCCCCTTCACGGCAAACGGGAAGGCTATGGCTATGAGCAATACCTTTGGCTTTGTCAAAACGATAGCCCGAGCCGATACCGGCGAGCTTGTGGGGATGCATATTATTGGTCCCCAGGCAGCCGAACTGATCGCGCAGGGCGGGATTATGATCTCGATGAAGGTAAAAGCCGAAGATGTCGAATCCATGGTCTTTGCTCACCCGACCTTGTCCGAAGCGATCATGGAATCGCTGGAGGATATCCGCGGGCTTTCCATCCATAAAATCTAAGACAAGGAGGATCCTGACATGCAGATAACTATTACTGCCCGTCATTTCGAGCTTACCAAAGCAATCCGCGACTATGTGGAGACCTCATGTCTCAAGCTCAAAAAGTACTTTGACCATATCATCATCGTTCACGCTACCCTCGCGCTGGAGAATAGCCGGAACATTTGTGAACTTACTCTCCATGCTTCGCATTACAGCCTACAGAGCGAAGCTGAAGAGATGGATATGTACCTTTCCATCGATACAGCCGTGGACAAGATGGAAAACCAGATCAAGAAACTCAAGGATCGGGTGACCGACCACCAGAAGCGTGCCCTCAAGGATCAGTACGACGATTTTTCCCGCTCGTCCCTGATCGAAATGGGCGGTGAATCCCGGGTTCGCAAGACAGTCAAGACCAAGCGCATGGTTGCCGAGGTCATGTCCGTTCATGATGCACTGGAGAAGATGGAATCATCCAAGGAAGAATTCCTGATCTTCAAGAATCAGGAGACGGATGGCATCAACGTTCTGGTTAAAAAAGACGAAGATCATTATCGGCTCATCGAGCCATAAGTATATACTTGTCAGGGTCTTTGGCGGTCAACCCGTCAAGGACCCTCTTCTCTTTCCCCGCGCAATATATAAGGAGCCAGCCCACAGTGAAAGAAATAAGCGTTTATGAGTTTTTTGAGACCAAAAAGAAAGATCTTGCCCTCTCCCTGATCACTGAGCCGGAGACTCTGAATAAGAAGATCACCTCGCCCAATGTCAACCGTCCGGGGCTGGCGCTTGCCGGTTATCTGGAAGTATTCTCCTCGGAGCGCATCCAGGTCTTCGGTGAGACTGAAGTTCGTTTTTTGCAGAGCTTACCGGAAGAGGAACTGATCTCCAGAATGCGGGATGTATTCAAGACTGATATTCCTTGCGTGGTCATTTCTAAAGGCTTGACCCTTCCTCCGGTCGTTGAGTTCCTCGCCAACGATCTCAATATTGCCCTCCTTTCCAGCAGGCTTTCTACGATCAATCTCTTTGAGCACCTGACCCGCTATCTGCATGATATCTTCGCCCTGGAAAAGACAATCCACGCCACCCTTATCGACGTCTTCGGGCTGGGTATCCTGCTTACCGGAAAGAGCGGTATCGGGAAGAGCGAATGCGCCCTGGATCTGGTCAACCGAGGGCACTCGCTGGTGGGTGATGACTTGATCACTCTCAGATTCGTTGAGGACAAGCTGCTTGGCAAGTCGGGAAAGGACTTTGGACACTTCATGGAGATCCGTGGCATCGGTTTCGTAAACGTGGAGCGCATGTTCGGGATCGAACGTGTCCGTCTCCAGAAGAGCATCGATCTTCAGATCGAGTTGATGCCCTGGCAGGAGAATATGGACTACGAGAGGATCGGCTTGGTCAGCAACTACGCGGAACACCTCGGCTGCAAGATCCCCATCATCTACCTCCCTGTTTCACCTGGTAAGAACGTCTCCGTCATCGTCGAAGTGGCTGCCATGAACCTGATCCTCAAGAGTACCGGTTATGACGCCGCCGAAGATTTTAACCGCAAGGTTCACGAAGAGATACGTCAGAAGACGCTGCACAAAAAGCATGATCTGAGGTCTGAGGATAATGACTCAGAGAACGGTAACAGTTAGCAACAAACTTGGCTTACACGCCCGTCCCTCTGCTCTTCTGGTGAGGGCGGCGACGAAATATCGCTCAGAATTTTTTATTACCAAAGACGGTTTACAGATCAATGGTAAGAGCATCATGGGCGTGATGATGCTTGCCGCGGAATGCGGTTCCAAGCTGGAGTTGGCAGCCAACGGCGTCGATGAGGAATATCTCCTCGATGAGGTCGAAGAACTTATCAACAGCGGATTTGGAGAATGATCAGGTTAACCGGAACGACCCTTCTTCCCGGGCTGTTTATTGGTACCGCGAGGCTCATCTCTCAGGGTATCCAGCAGATCCCTTCCCGTAAGATCACTGCCAAAGAAGTGAACGCGGAGATCGAGGCGCTCCAGTCTGCTCTAAATGCCATCGAAGCTGAGATCAACCTTCAGCTGGACAATCCTGAGATTAACGACGCCGAGTCCGATATCCTGCAGGCTCATCTGATGATCCTGCGCGATCCTGAACTGGAGAAGGATCTCCTGTTTTCCATCGAGACGGAGCTTCTCTCCGCTCCTGCGGCTGTTCAGAAGGTCTTCGATTCTGTCTGCCGCCAATTCCGTGAGATGAAGAATGATTACTTTGCCCAGCGGGTCGCCGACTACAAAGATGTTGCCCAGAGAGTGATCTCGAGCCTTATCGGGGTCGAGCGCGGTCCCCTGAGAGAATTTCTCCCCACAGACATCGCAATCCTGGAAGAGATCAGCCCCAGCACGATCTCCCTGATGGCGAGAGCGGGTTTAAAAGCATATATAAGCCAGACCGGCAGCGTCAATTCTCACGCAGCGATTCTTTCTCGCGCCCTGGGAGTGATCTCGCTTGCGGCGGTGCCAAAACTTGTTGAGACGGTCAAGGATGGGGATACACTCATTCTTGATGCCGGAAAAGGCTTTGCGATCCTCGATCCGGACGCGGAAACCCTCACCCGGTATACTGAGCTGCTTGCCGGAGAAGCGCTAAAAGCCGAGGCACTGCAATCCCTGAACCGGCTTCCTGCCGTCACCTCCGAAGGAGAAAGGATCCAGCTCTATGCCAATATTGAGATACCCGCGGAACTTGAGGGGCTGATCGCCGCCAATCCCGACGGTATCGGACTCTTTCGCACGGAGTTCCTCTATCTTGAACGTCCGAATCTGCCCTCAGAACTGGAGCAGTATGATGTTTACCGGCTTATCGTCAGCCGTTTGAATCCCCGTCCGGTCACGATCCGCACCTTCGATCTGGGAGGTGATAAAGTTGCCGGTCTCATGCCAAGCGAACCGGAAGAGAACCCCTATCTCGGCAATCGTGGCTTCAGGTTTTCCGTGACCCGTCCGGACATCTTCCGGACACAACTGCGCGCCATTCTCCGCGCTTCAGTGTGTGGCAAGGTTCGCGTGATGTTTCCCATGATCATCGATGCCAATGACTATTTGCGCGCCAGAGACATAGTTTACGACGTGATGAAGGAACTGGACGCCGAGGGCATCGGCTATGATCCTGAGATCATGCTGGGCTCGATGATCGAGGTTCCCTCCGCTGCACTCTGCGCGGATGAACTTGCCAGAGTTTGCGATTTTCTCAGTATCGGCACCAATGATCTGGTGCAATATTGCCTCGCCACCGACCGCAACAATGCCGCCATCGCTTCTTATTATGTGGAACATCATCCGGCAGTGATCAAACTTATCAGGATGGTCATCCATTCCGCGAGGGAGCATGGCATTCCGCTCTCCGTCTGCGGAGAAATGGCTTCCACTCCGCAATACATCCCTCTGCTACTGGGGCTGGGGATCAATGCCCTCAGCGTCAATACTCATCAGATAGCCAGAACCAGAGCGATCATCCGTAATTGTGACGCCCGGCTCCATGAGCTTCTGGGTGATCCGGCCAAGGTCTGGACCCTGGCAGAACTGGACGATCTGATCAAGAACGAATTTTCGCAGATACTTCAAATAAGGAGCTTGCCATGATACGCTATAATCCCGCCAACATGTTCTATTCTCATCAGCTCAGAACAGCGATCGAGCCACACAAGGTGAAGGATTACTATTACACTTGCCTGCAGGCTCATGAAGAGATCATCGCCGACCGTAAAGCCAATATCCTGGGCTTTTACGATCTTCCGGATCAGGACATCACCCCGATCACGGAATACTTTGCCCAGCTCGATCCCAGGTTTGACACCATGCTGGTTTTGGGTATCGGTGGAAGCGCCTTGGGCAACCGGGCTCTATATTCCGCCTTGCGCACAGAACGTGATCTGAAGAAGAAACTCTTTGTCTATGACAACGTCGATCCCGTCTATCTGCACGAGATCCTCGCCGGAATAAATCTGGAAACCACCCTCGTGAATGTCATCACCAAGAGCGGAACCACTGCTGAAACCATGGCGGGATACATGATCATCGCCGATATCCTCAAACAGAAGTTTCCCCGGGATTACCACACCCGGATGATCGTCACCACCGATAGGGAGAAGGGCTTTCTGCGCCAGGTGATCAGGGACGAAGGCTATCAATCTTTCATCGTTCCTGACAACGTCGGTGGAAGGTTCTCGGTTCTGACCGATGTGGGACTCGTCTCATCTGCTTTTACAGGTATCGATATCGCATCGCTGCTCAAAGGCGCGGGTGAGATGCGGGAACTCTGCGACGATCTGGATATGGAGGACAATCCCGCCTATCTCAACGGACTTTTGCATTATCTCTACCTCCGCGAGGGCAAAAACATCTCGGTGATGATGCCCTATTCCAATTCTCTTTACGACATGGCGGACTGGTATCGCCAACTCTGGGCAGAAAGCCTCGGCAAGCGCAAAGATCTCAAAGGCAGGGATATCTTCGTAGGGCAGACGCCTGTCAAAGCGCTCGGTACCACGGATCAGCATTCCCAGGTTCAGCTCTACGCCGAAGGTCCCTTTGATAAAGTCTTTACCTTCCTAGGTGTGGAGAGATTCTGCCACGATTATATCATCCCCGATCTGCATCCTGACCGTGAGGAAGTCTCATATCTGGGCAATAAACCCCTGAGCCAGTTGCTCAATGCTGAGCTGCACGCTACGGAGATCGCTTTGACCTCCGCCGGCAGACCCAGCTGCAAGATCCTCTTCCCTCGACTGGATGAGGAATCCCTCGGTTCCTTCATCATGATGTATGAGATCCAAACCGTCTTTGCCGGCAAGCTCCTGCACATCAATCCCCTGGATCAGCCCGGCGTGGAAGCGGGTAAGATCGCTACCTATACCCTGATGGGGAAGAAAGGGTTTTAGGATTAACAGTTTAGTGCAAGAAGAAGGGGTGGGGCACTATTCGTTAATCTGCGATTAAAGGCTTACCAATGCTCTTCCTAATAGTAATTGCTTGCTGAAGCATTGCTCTATCTATTGAGCTTAATTTATTGTAAACAGTCTGGTTGTCTTTTATTGTTTGCTCATACACTTCAAGAGCTTTTTCATTATTTGGATAGTACAGGATTATATTGTTTAGATAGCTGTAGAAATATATCGGGGTCATTATTTCATCATATTCGACTGACAGAGCTAGTTTGTGGTATTTCTCTAAGTCGTGATAATTAAATGAACCCCTCATTATCATTTCCTTTGCTTTCAAGTCGTATCACGTTTCGTGTTGAAATAAACAAGACGTTTATAAAACTAATCCGATCTAACACAGTGTGTCATGTCGTGACGGCTGTAGATCTCTGTAGTCGTCATTATGGCAAGTGCCGGCACATC
>Ga0116170_10003759_pt1 | contig 14143 bp, 10 predicted proteins | sample AD_JPNHW1_MetaG_FD_89797 | JGI IMG/M metagenome (GOLD analysis project Ga0116170, IMG submission 89797) | Active sludge microbial communities of municipal wastewater-treating anaerobic digesters from Japan - AD_JPNHW1_MetaG | ecosystem: Engineered > Bioreactor > Anaerobic > Digestate | place...
CCTCGGCGACCGCGGGCCAATCGGGCGGAGACGTCGCCGCGGCTCCGGCGCAAGATACCGCGAAGCAGGCGAAGGCCCGAAAGCGGGCGAAGCATTCCCACGGCAAGGAGATCCCCGAGTCGACGCGCGTCCTTTTACCCTCGGGCGCGGTAAGCCTCGACGGCGACATGGTGCGTACCTACGTCACCTATCGCGATCCCCTCGATCAGGAAGGCGAGGGCGCGAGCCGGAAGCAAAAGGCAATCCTCGCGTTTTTCCGCGCGCTCGGGGACAACTCGGGCACGGTCTTCACGCACTCGATGTTCCCCACGGTGAAGTCTTGCTTCCGCTCGAACGTCCCGTCGAGCTCGATGAAGGACCTCTTGACCGAGCTTTCGAAGATTGACGTCGAGCGCCTCGTTCCCCAAAAGGTGACGGGTTCCCGCCGCTCGGTGGACGGCAAGACGCTTTTGTTCCCGTTCGAGGACGGCGGGCTCCTGAAGGCGATCATCCGGCAGACCCTCGGAGGCCTCGCGTCAGAGGACTCGACGGCGCAGGAACGCGTCTACGCGATCGAGATCCTGAACGGCACGAAGAGCCAGGGGCTCGCGCGCACCGCGAGCGAGCTGTACCAAAGCTTCGGGTACGATGTCATCCGCGTCGGTAACGCGGGGGACACGGAATACGATAAGACGGAGATCATCGACCGCATCGGGAATCAGGGAGTCGCCTCGACGATCGGGCAGGTCATTCACTGCACGAACATCGAGTCGACGAACGTCGCGCCCGATAACGCGAACGATTATGGGACCGAGGCCGTGGTCGATTTCACGGTTATCCTCGGCAAGGATTATAACGGCAGATATGTCATTCAATAGGAGCACTATGGAAACTCAGAATACCAAGCGGGATGCCGCGATCGCGCTCGGCACCCTGCTCGCCGACTATAAGGGCGGAAACGTGAAGGTTCTCGACGTAACCGGGAAGAATACCTTCGCGGACTATTTTGTCATCGCGACGGTGACGAGCCAGGCGCATTCTCGCGGGCTTCAGAAGCACGTGTACGACGCCATTAAGGAGCTTAATCTTGAGCTCAGGCCCACGAAGCGGAAACTTCCCGACGGGGACGATTGGGCGCTCATCGATCTGGGCGACGTGATCGTGCACTTGATGACCGAAACGGCCCGTAACTTCTATGATTTGGAAAAGCTGTGGTTTGGGGCCCAGGACTTGCTGAAAAAGTAGCGCACCGGGCAAAAGAAAACGCCTGTTTTCGGCGGTTTATGAAGGCCGGAAACAGGCGTCTTTTTATCAGGATAGACGGTTATTCGTCAAAATCGTCGTATTCGAGATCGTCGTCTTCGTAATCGAAATCGTCTTCTTCCTCTCCGAAGTCTCCCTCGTCGTCAAAATCGTCAAAATCATCCTCGCCGTCACCGTCTTCTTCTTCGTCGTCAAAATCCTCTTCATCCTCGAAGTCGTCGAAATCGTCGCCGGATTCTTCGTCGAAATCGTCGTCTTCGTAGTCGTCATACGCGTCTTGGAACACGTACGCCGTTTTGTTCGGGTTTTTCTCCAGATCAATCGTGGTCAACATTCGCTTTTTTCCGTCCGTTTCCCTTAAAAGAATAGGTGCCCTCGCGGGCACTGCTCTATAACGCTCTTGAAAACATAATTGAGACTGTTTGTTTCTGTCAACTATCCCCCCGCCTTTTTTTCACGATTCCACGGTATTAAGTACTTTGACAAAGTCCCGTTTTTTGCTATACTCACGCGGGTTATGCATGAAAGCATCCGGATTACCGCGCCTTGTAAGATCAATCTCCACTTGAGGGTTTTACGGCGACGCGCGGACGGGTTTCATGACATCGAGAGCGTGTTTCAGCTCGTGTCCCTCGCGGACGGGCTTACCGTCTCGGTTTCCGGCCCCGAGGGCGCGTCACGGGTTCTGTCGCCCCTGATGGAACTTCCCGCGGTCAATACCGTGAGCCGCGCGATCGAGCTTTTTCGCGCCGAAACGGGCATCCGCTCGGGGATCGCGATAGACCTCGAAAAGCGCGTTCCGGCGGGCGCGGGCCTTGGCGGCGGGTCTTCGGACGCGGCCGCGACCCTTGTCGCGCTCGATCGCCTGTTTAGGACCGACCTTTCGCGCGCGGCGCTCGACGCCATGGCGGCGAAAATCGGGAGCGACGTTCCCTTTTTCCTTTCGGGAGGGGCGGCTATCGTCGAAGGACGCGGCGAGCGGGTTACCCCAATACCCGCGCGGGATGACCTCTACGGGGTTTTGATTTGGCCGGGGGTGCATAGCTCGACCGCCGAGGCGTATGGCCTCGTGGACGCGTGGCACGCCTCTCACGGGGACTTAGGCGCCGACTGGCCCGCGGTGAGCGAGCTCGCGGATCGGTACCATGGTCCGGTCGGGGATTGGCGCTTTGCCAATAGCTTTACCGCGCCGCTTGAGGCCCGGTACCCGGCGATACGGGATGCACGGCTCGCGCTAGTCGCGTCCGGGGCCGCGTTCGCCGAGATGAGCGGCTCGGGATCGTCCGTTTTTGGCCTTTTCGCGGATCGGCAAGCCGCCGATAACGCGTATGTTTCGCTTTCCGCGCATTGTAAACAATGCGTGAAATTTCTTTTGCTTGCGTCCTCGCCGATGCGGTAGTACAATAAGCCACGGGTATTTTTTGTGCCTGCTGCTTCTGCTGCTGCAAAGGAGACTAAAAGTATGGAAATTACTGATATCCGTATCAGGAAAGTAACAACGGAAGGCAAACTGAAAGCGTATGTTACAGTAACCTTCGATAATTGCTTCGTTATCCATAACGTAAAGATTATCGAGGGAAAAACCGGGATGTTCATCGCGATGCCAAGTCGCAAGATCAGAACCGGTGAATACAAGGATGTCGCCCATCCGATCTGTCCCGATTTTCGCACGAAGCTTCAGGACAGGGTTTTGGCCGAGTTTGAGGCCGGTAACATAGAGGAATCAGTAGCCGCCGATCCGGCTGATATATAGGAACTCGTAACGGCGACAGGGCCCTGCCTTTCCCTGTTTGTACCGTTCAGACGCCTGTACGTCCCGGAAAGACGGCTTTTGCGAAGCCATTCATTGGGACGTCGGCAAGTGGTAAGCCAACGGTTTTTGGTACCGTCATTCCGCTGGTTCGAATCCAGCCGTCCCAGCTAACAGCCTTTGCGCAATCGAAGGTTTTTATAGGTTTTAGCCGTATGGCAAAAAACCAACTCACGCGCCGCTCAGATCCCGGGGATCGTCCTCGGGGAAGGGGTTCGCGCTGAAAGGAGTTCCAAATGGAACAGAAAGTACTCAATGCCCGTACCCGGACCGAAACCGGTAAGGGCGCGGCCAAGCGCCTCCGCGCTGCCGGACGTCTCCCCGCCGTCATGTATAACGGCGAGGGAAAAGCCATCATGATCGACATCGACGAGAAGGAGTTTTCCAAGCTCTTCCACCTCATCACCGAAAGTACCCTGATCGACGTCAAGCTCGACGGCGCGAAGGGGATCAGCTCTTTCGTGAAGGACGTCCAGTACGATATCATCATCGACAAGGTTAACCACATCGACTTCTACGAGGTCGACGCGAACAAGATGCTCCGCACCAAGATCATGATCAAGCTCTCCGGCTCGCCCGACGGCGTCCGCCAGGGCGGCGTGCTCGAGGCCGGAACCACCGCGGTCGAGGTCGAGTGCCTCCCGAAGGACCTTCCCGAGCGGATTATCGTCGACGTATCGGATCTGCAGCTTAACCACTCGATCCACGTTAAGGACCTTAAGGTCGCTTCGACCGTCAAGATCCTTTCCGATCCCCACAAGACCGTCGCGACCCTCAAGTATATCAAGAACGAGGTTCCCGCCGCCGAGGAGACCGCAGAAGCCGCTCCCGCAGCCGGTGCCGCCGCTGGCGCCGCGCCCGCAGCCGGCGCTGCCCCCGCGGCAGGTGCCGCTCCCGCGGCCGGAGCCGCTCCCGCCGCGAAGTAATCGATACCGCGTTATGGCCCCGCGTGTTCGGGGCCGTGGCTTGAAAGGGATTTGTGGGTGTTTGTCCGATTTGGGCCAGGCATTCGCGGATCCCTTTTTTTTCGTCATGGGGAGAGTTTGATGAACCGTGATCCCATCGAAACAGTCGCCGCCGCGCTCGGCTCGCTTGAGCTTCGGGGTAAGACGATCCTCGTCGCCTGCTCGGGCGGGGCCGATTCGACCTTTCTCCTCATGGCGTTGCGGCGCCTCCAGGGCCGGTTCGGGTTTGATCTTGCCGCGATAACGGTGAACCACCGCATCCGGAGCGAGGCGGAAAGCTCGGGTGACTCGCGTTTCGTCGAGGACTTCGCGGCGTCTCTCGATCCCGCGGTTCGCTGCGTCAGGAAGGATCTCGCAGTAGGTGAGGTTGAGCGCGCCGCCAAGGAGCGCGGGAAGGGTATCGAAGAGGCCGCGCGGCATCTCCGATATCAGGCTTTTGCGGACGCTGCCGGCGAGCTCAAGGCCTCGTGGGTGATGACCGGGCATAACCGCAATGACCGCGCGGAAACCGTGCTCATGCGCTTCCTTTCGGGTTCGGGCGGCTCCGCGCTTTCGGGGATCGCCCGGGAACGGGGCATCTATTTTCGGCCCCTCCTCGAGCTGTCCCACGCGGAGATGGCCGAATGGCTCGCCGCGCACGGCATATCCTGGCGCGAGGACGCGACGAACGCCGATGCGCGCTACTTCCGCAATCGCATCAGGCTTCATCTCGTGCCGCTCCTTGACTCTTTTTTTCCCGGTTGGGAGACCGGCATCCTTTCCGCCGCAAGCCGTTCGGCGCTCGACGACGCCTTGTGCAAAAGCCTCGTTACCGCGCGCTGGGAGCGCTCGGGCGACGGGATCTCATGCCCGGTGGGCGCCTTCCTTTCCATGCACCCCGCGGTTCGCCTCCGCTTCCTTTCGGAAGGGCTTTCCCTGCTTGCGCCGGGGCACCGCGTCCCCTCGGGCTATCTTGACCGAATCGCGCATATCGGGGAGTCCGCAGGCAATGTCGGGGCGTCCGACGGGGGTGCGCGGGGCGATACTTCCCCGGCCGAAAGCCGCCCTGGAGGCATCCTTCCCGCAAGCACGATCGCGGGCTCGGGCCTTGTTTTCTCGCGGTCGGGAGACTCTTTTTTCTGGAAACCGGATATTGTGCAGAACAGTAAAAGCGGGTATCTTGTATATATCCGCGCGTGCGGCGCGTATTCAATGCCGTTCGGCACGATTTCGGTTTTCCCCGACGGGAATTCGGTGTATATTGATCGATGCCCGGGGCGCTTTTCGCTCCCCCTGACGATCAGGACGCGCCAGGCCGGGGATACGGTGTTGACCGCCGACGGTAAGCAGAAAACGTTGAAAAAACTGATGAACGAATGGTCTGTCCGCGAAACCGACCGCGACCTTTTGCCGCTCGTCGAGGAACGCGGGACGATCCGCGCGGTCTGGGGCGGCGCCCTCGGGTATCCGGACTGGTTCGTTCAAACTTGAGGATTTCATGGCACAAAACGATTCCGGCAACAAGAACGCAAGCCCGCGGAAAAATCCCGCGACGGGACGCTTCGGTCTCATATTCTTCCTGGTCATTCTCGCGACCTTTCTCTTCGTCATGTTCACCGGAAACGGGGCCTCGCAGAACGGGAAGGAAATCCCCTATAGCGAGTTCATCACCCGGGTGACGAGCGGCCAGGTCGAGTGGGTAAAGATCATCGACCAGCGCAAGATCCACGGGTTCCTCCGAGACGTCCGGAACACGGACGGCTTTTTCTACACCTACATCCCCTATAACGATACCTCGCTCATGGACCTCCTCGCGAAGAACAACGTGAGCGTCACCGGCGGTCCGGCCGAGGTGTCGGTATGGTATTACGTCCTCCAGATCGGGCCGACGATCCTCATCATCATCTTCCTGATCATCATGATGCGGCAAACCCAAGGCCAGGGAAACAAGGCCTTCCAGTTCGGGAAGAGCCAGGCGCACCGATACGAGGGCACCAAGAAGATGACCTTCGCGGACGTCGCCGGACAGGAAGAGGCGAAGCACGAGCTCCAGGAGGTCGTCGAGTTCCTCAAGAACCCGCAGAAGTTCATCAAGATGGGCGCGCGCATCCCGAAGGGGGTTCTCCTCGTCGGCATGCCGGGCACCGGAAAGACCTTGCTCGCGCGCGCGGTCGCCGGCGAGGCGAACGTCGCGTACTTCAACATATCGGGCTCGGACTTCGTCGAGATGTTCGTCGGCGTCGGCGCGAGCCGCGTGCGCGACCTTTTCGAGCAGGGAAGGCGAAACGCGCCGTGCATCATCTTCATCGACGAACTCGACGCGGTGGGCCGAACCCGCGGCGCCGGCTACGGCGGGGGACACGACGAGCGCGAGCAGACCCTCAACCAGATGCTCGTCGAGATGGATGGCTTTGAGACGAAGGACGGGGTCATCATCCTCGCCGCTACGAACCGCCCCGACGTCCTCGACCCGGCGCTCCTGAGGCCCGGGCGCTTTGACCGGCAGGTTACCGTCGCGATGCCCGATATCAGGGAACGCGAGGCGATACTCAAGATCCACGCGTCGAAGATCCCGCTCGACGAGGGCGTCGACCTCCAGCGCTTCGCGCGCGCGACCCCCGGCATGAGCGGCGCGGACCTCGCGAACCTCGTGAACGAGGCGGCCCTCTTCGCGGCGCGGAAGGACAAGCAGAAGGTGGACTCGGGCGACTTCGAGGAAGCCCGCGATAAGCTCCTCATGGGCGTCGCGAGACGGTCGATGGTCATGCCCGAGAAGGACCGCCGCATGACGGCCGTCCACGAGTCCGGCCACGCGCTCCTCCACTATTATCTCAAGAACGCCGATCCCCTCCATAAGGTCACGATCATCCCGCGCGGCCAGGCGCTGGGGCTCGCGATATCGCTCCCCGAGACGGATTCCTACTCGCGCACGCGCGGCTGGCTCCGCGACCGAATTTGCATTTGCTACGGCGGCTACGTCGCCGAGACCCTCATATACGGCGAGACCACGACCGGCACGCGGGCAGACCTCCAGACCGCGACCGACATCGCGCGGAAGATGGTCTGCGAGTTCGGCATGTCGGGCGAGCTTGGCGCGGTGACCTATGGGCAGGAAGACGAGCCGATATTTATCGGAAAGGAGATCGCGCGGCACAAGGATTACTCCGACGAAACCGCGCACCTTATCGACCTTTCGATAAAGAAGATTCTCGACGATACCAAGGCGCTCGCCGAATCGATCATCAGCGAGCATCGCGACGAGCTTGAGCGCCTCACCGAGGAACTTCTCTCGAAGGAAACCCTCGACGACGCCGAGATCCGCGTCCTCCTTGGGATGCCCCCCGCGCACCCCGAGGAACAAAAGCCTAAAGACGCCACGGTCGAAGCCGCCGACGCGCCCAAACCCACGGACGCGCCCCAGGCGGCGGAAGCATCCCCCAACGCGGCGGACGCGAATGCGCGCAACGACGGAGAGCCGGAGGAAGCCAAGGAGTGAAAAGGGCCATGACCGCGAACAAACGCTTACTCGCGATACTCGCGCTCATGCTCGCAACGGCGGGCAACGCTCTCATCATCCTTGCCGAGACGGACGGCGCCGCGCCGAAAAAGTCCACGAACCAGGCGGCGGCCACGCGTTCGCTCGAGCGCGCGACGGCCCTTCTTGCCGCCGCGGACTGGGACGGCGCAACCTTCGAGGCGCGCCTCGGCGAAACCTACGACCCCGCGCTCGCGGACTTTCCCTATATCGAAGCGCTTTCCCTCGCCGTGAAGAAGGCGCCGCGCGCCGACATCCTTGAGCGCGTCGAGGCGTCGCTTGCGGACGGCTTATTCTGGAGAACCTATTCGCGCGCCGAAGCGCGCGTTTTCGCCGCGAAGCTCAAGGCAGAAACCTGCTCTTATACCGAGGCGCTTTCCCTGCTTGGAAAGGCGGGAGGAGTAGAGTCCGCCGACGCCGAGTACGTCCGCGCCATTTCTTTCTACGGATTAGGGCGCAAGGCCGAGGCCCGCGCGAGCGTTTCCCGCGCCCTTGACCGCTGGCCCTTCGACGCGCGGTTCCCCCGCGTGTTCCTTTTACGGGAGAAGGGAACCCCATCATCGTCCGGCGCGGCAGAGATCGCGCAAACGATACTTTCGCGATTGTATGTTTGGCAGGACGAAGACCGCGAGCTGCTTTTACTCGCGGTTCCGTTCGAGCCTAACCCCGAAAACCGCGTGCGCGATATCAGGACCTTCCGAAGTATGGGGAAGAACGATAGCCTCGCGGAAGCGAGCGTGCGGCGCGCCGCGGAAAGCTACGGAGAGAAAACCACGGCGGATGGTCCCGCGGCGGGAAACGCCGCGACGAATAGCTCCGTAACACCTAACGCAGAACCGTCGTTTGGGTCCGACGCATCGGCGGGGTATATCGGCGCCCTCTCGACCGTGTACGCGCTCGAGTACGGGATCATCGACGAGGCGACGGCCGAGCGCGAGCTCTTTCAATCGGAGAATGGCGGGATTCCGCTCGACGCGCTTCACGGGCTTTGCTCCCTCGTCGGAAAGAAGGACATACGCGCCTCAATCGAAAATAGGCTCGACGGATTTGAGGGAATTATCACCGACGACGCGAACGCGGACGGCATCGTCGATTCATGGATACGCTATCGGCTCGGTCGGCCCGTCGAGGCCGCATTCGACGCGAACCAAGACGGCTATCCCGACTACGAAGTCGCGTGCGACCTCGGCGAGCCCGCGGTCATCACGGTGAAAAACCCCGAAGCCGTCGTCAGCTACGATCGGTACCCCGCGGTCCGCTCGGTTCGCGAGGGGGAACGCGAATATACCCTGAAGCCACTCGCGCTCTCGTGGGCGCCGGTCGAATGGGTTCGCGAGAATTTCGGCTTTGACGGCAATGCGTTCTACACGATCAAGACGACCGCGAAGGCCGCGCCGCTGACCGAGCGGCTCTTGGCTTCTTCCTCGGCGTTCTACGTCGAGGACGGCAAGACCCGCGTCGTGCTCGAGGGCGGCGTTCCCCTTTCCTCAGAAACCCGCGAAGGCGGGCGCGTCGTTTCATGGACCTCGTATTCCCGCGGATTCCCCGCGCTTACGAAAGCGGACCTTGACGGCGACGGGTATTTCGAGACGACCTCGAGCTATACCGCGCAAGGCGCGCTCGCGTCCGTCGAGGTGGACCGAAACGGGAACCGCCGCGCCGAGTATCGCGAGGAGTACGCGAGCGACGGGACGGTCGTCAAGCGCTGGGATTCAGACGAGAACGGGATCTTCGAGATCACGTGGACGAAAACGCCGGACGGCATCGAGCGAACGCGCTGGATCCATCCCGATACGGGATTGCCCGTCGTGATAACGGTCGAAAAGGGCGCGCCTCGCGAGGTTTCCTCTGGGGGAAGCGCGAAGCCGGTTGTGCGCGACCCGATGGGCGACATTTGGTGGATAGGGCGACTTCCTCCGAACGCGCGCGAAATCGCGAAGAAGATCGGCGACGCGTTTAACGTACCGGGTCCCCCGATTGTTTCTTATTCTGTGAACGTAGACGGGAAGCGGCTCAATGCCGTGCGTACCGGCGGACTTTTCTTTGCGGAGCTTGTCGATGAGTAAACGTGCGCTTTCAGGCATCACCTTGGCCTTTGTGTTTTGTTCCATTTCCTTCGTTGGGTGCGCTTCCCAACAGAAGCGCGAGCCTTTCGTCGACTACTCAAGCGAGCGGAGCGTTCTCCACGAGGTAGATCAGGCCCGGCTTCTCCTCGATAAGGATCCCTTGATCGCGCTCGCTCGCGCGCGAACGCTCAAGGACAATACCAGCGGGCTCTCGCAAGTCGACTCCCTTTACGCGGACGCCGAGACGAAAACCCGCGCCGAGTTCGATGCCGCCGTCTCGAAGGGCGACTGGAGCGGCGCGCTCGTGCTCTTCCGTTCCCTCGACGCGCTTTCCGCGCCGCCCGAGGGTTGGACCGCGGATAAAATCATCGCCAACCGCGTAAAGGCGTGGAAGGAAGAGGGCAATACCATCCTCGCCGGTCTTGATTCCGTAGTCCGCTCGACGCCGGAGGACGAGGCTCCCTCATCCCGCGTCGTCGCGCAGATGATCCAGGGAACGGTGACCGTATGGGTCGACCGCGGCCTCAGGGTCGAGGCGGGCGTCGGATACGCGGACCGCGTTATCGGCTCGGCGTTTTTCATCGATCCGCGCGGATACCTGATCACGAACTGCCACGTCATCGACAGCGAGGTGAACCCTAAGTACGAGGGCTACTCGCGCCTTTTCATCAAGATGCCAAATGATCCCGACACGCGAATACCCGCGAAGGTAATCGGATGGGATCCCGTGCTTGATCTCGCGCTCGTGAAGACCGAGATAACGCCGCCTGCCGTATTCCAACTCGGGACGTCCGAGGACCTCAAGGTCGGCAACAAGATTTACGCGATCGGCTCGCCCGTCGGCCTCGAGCAGACGCTCACGAGCGGCATCGTGTCGGCGCAAAAGCGGCGCCTCCTTTCGCTCGGCGACGTCCTCCAGATCGACGCCCCGATCAACCACGGAAACTCGGGCGGCCCCATCGTCGACGAGGCGGGTCGGGTGCAGGCGGTCGTCTTCGCGGGGATCGAGCCGTATGAGGGGCTCAACTTCGCCATCCCGATCGAGTATCTGAGGATCATCCTCCCGGCGCTGTACGCGGGGGGAAAGGTGACCCATCCGTGGCTCGGCGCGTTCGGAAAAACCGCCGTTCTTCCGGGATCTTCCGCGAACTCAGGGGTCACGCTCGTGTACGCGGTGCCGGGTTCTCCGTGCGAGCTTGCGGGCATCGCACCGGGCACGGTAATCACCGAGTTTAACGGAAAACCGGTCCATACCCTCGAGGAATTGCAATCGCTCCTTATCAGGGAAGCGCCGAAGACCATCGTCAAGCTCACGGGCCTCACGGGCGTGGCGAGCGGACAGGAAAAGGCGACGCCCGTCGCGAAGAGCTGGTTCGTGCAGCTCGTCGAACGTCCCGAGGTACCCGGCAAGGTCATATTCGACCGCGACATCGAGAGCCGCGCGCTCTTGCCCATCGCGGGATTCAACCTCGAGCGCGTGGGCGCTTCGCGGAAGTATGTCGTGAAGTCCGTCGTTCGGGGCAGCGTCGCCGACGAGTCCGGATTCTCCGAGCAGGACGTTCTCGAGATTCGGGACGTCGCCATCGACGAGAAGAACGAGTCGGTCGCCGTGCAGCTGTATACCAAACGCCGAAAGAGCGGGTATCTTGACTCCTTTATCGGCTTTCAGGCGTCACTGGACAGTCCATCATATTTCTAATATCATTCGAAACATGACAGATCCCGCATATATCCGCAATTTTTGCATCGTCGCGCACATCGATCACGGAAAATCGACCCTTTCCGACCGCCTCATAGAGAAGGCGAAGGTGATCGACGAGCGCTTTTATCACGCGCAAATGACCGACAACATGGACATCGAGCGCGAGCGCGGGATCACGATCAAGAGCCAGGCGGTTACCATCCCGTATACGGCCAATGACGGGAAAAAATACCTTCTGAATTTCGTCGATACCCCGGGGCACGTCGACTTTACCTATGAGGTTTCGCGCGCGATCGCGTCATGCGAGGGCGCGCTCCTTCTCGTCGACGCCGCGCAGGGCGTCGAGTCCCAGACCCTTTCGAATATGTACCTAGCCCTCGAGCATAACCTTGAGATCCTTCCGGTAATCAATAAGATCGACCTTCCCGCCGCGGACATACCCGGAACGAAGCATCAGATCGACAAGGATCTCGGGCTCGACTCGTCGACCGCGGTCCTCGTGTCCGCGAAAACGGGCCTCGGGATCGACGAGCTTTTCGAGGCGATCGTCGCGCGTATTCCGCCACCGACCGGCTTGGCTTCGGATCGCCTGAGCGCGCTTATCTTCGACTGCCATTACGATTCCTACCGCGGCGTCGTCATCCATATCCGCGTCTTTTCGGGCTCGATCCGCGCGGGCGACACCATCCGTTTCATGAACACCGGCTCCGAGTATAAGGTCGAGGAAGTCGGGATATTTATCCTCAAGCTCGTGCCGGGAGAGGAACTCGCGGCGGGCGACGTGGGCTACATCATCGCGGGCATTAAGACGATCGAGGACGTTCGCGTCGGCGATACCATCACGAGCGTCGCGAACCCCGTGGATAAGCCGCTTCCGGGATTCAAGTCGGTGAAGCCGGTCGTGTTCTCTTCGATTTACCCGATGGACACCAATGAATACGAGGAGCTCAAGGAGTCGCTCGAAAAGCTTAAGCTGAACGACGCGAGCCTCACGTGGGAAAAGGACTCGTCCATCGCGCTCGGCCACGGATTTCGGTGCGGCTTCCTCGGGCTTCTCCATCTCGAGGTCGTTCAGGAGCGGCTCGAGCGCGAGTTCAACCAGTCGGTCATATTTACCGCGCCGTCGGTCGAGTACAAGATACACCTGAGAAACGGCGATGAGCTGTTATGTGATAACCCGGCGGAATACCCCGACGAGGGAAAAATCGAAAGCGCCGAAGAGCCGTATATCCGCGCCTCGATCATTACCCCGACGGGATACCTCGGAAACGTCATGAGCCTCTGCGTGGAAAAGCGCGGCGTTCAGACGAACATGCAGTACCTCGACGAGAAGCGCGTGGAGATCACGTACGAGATGCCGCTCGCCGAGGTTCTTTTCGAGTTCTACGACCGCCTCAAGAGCATCAGCCGCGGGTACGCCTCGTTCGACTATGACCTCATCGGGTTCAAGCCGACCGACCTCGTGAAGATCGACATCCTCATCAACGGAAAGTCCGTCGACGCGCTTTCGCAGCTTTGCTTCAAGCCGAACGCGTACGACAAGGCGCGCAATATCTGCGAGCAGCTCAAGGAAGAGATCGCGCGCGAGCAGTTTAAGATCGCGATCCAAGGTGCGATCGGAAGCCAGATCATCGCGCGCGAGACGGTTAACCCTGTGCGCAAGGACGTCCTCGCGAAATGCTACGGCGGCGACATATCGCGAAAGCGAAAGCTCCTCGAGAAGCAGAAAGAGGGAAAGAAACGCATGAAGATGGTGGGCGACGTCGAGCTCCCGCAGTCGGCGTTTCTCGCTGTCCTCAAGAGCAAGGAAAGCTGAACTCAAGCGAAACGGTCACGGGCGCTCGATCGCGCGCGGATGCTCAAGCGTCTTCAGGAAATATTCAAGCTCAATCCTAATGCGCCTCAAGAACGCGTCGGACGCGCTGTAGCCGCGATAGCCGTCGGGGAAATGAAGGTAAAGGTAATCCGAATCCTCAATAAACTCGCGAAGCCGATTCGCCGCGCCTTCTTTTCGCGCGTCTTGCCCGGTGAGGATGGCGCGTATCGCGCGGAGCCTTTCTTTCTCCTCTGAGAGAAATGAGTCTAGGCGCGCCCCGTCTACCGATGCGCGCTCGGGATCGGGAAGGGCGCACGGCGGATGCCGCGCGATTATCGCGCGCGCCTCGTCGGCAGTGACTTGGGCGCATCCCGTCGGAATGCCGCTCGAACCAAAGTCGAAAAGGCGCGATTCGCCTCCGAAGCGCGCCGCGCAAAGAGCCGCGTAGCCAGAAAGGGCGGGGTCGGTGCGAACCGCGGCGGCGCCTTTACCGATCGCGGTCTCGACGGCAGGCGAGTCCGATATCGCCGATCGCTCCGCGGGCGAAAGTCGCCAACTCACGGCAAGCGCGTCGCGAGCAGACGGGGCCCCGCGGCTATGGGTGAAGCCCGAGCCCCAGGAAAAGTCGAGGCCGGTGAAAAGCACCGGGACGTCGGGCGCGGCGATCGAGAGCGCGAGCTCGAGCGCGGAAAGGCCTACCGAGCCGAGCGGGGTGACCGCCTGCGGCGACAGCCCATACTCCGAAAAGCGGGAAAGAAAGCGGGCTTTGGCGTACGCGGTATGGAAGAAGTGGATCGGTCCGCCGGTTGAAAGGACCGCCTCTGGGTTAGCGGTAAGATCCGCGTAGACGGGAAGGCGAGAACCCCGGAAACCAATGAAGGCTCGGGTGATCCAGAACTGCGACTCGACGAGGACCGCCGCGTCGGGGAAGATGCCCGAATCGCGAAGCGCGGGAAGCGCGGTGTCAACGGCGAGGAGGAATACCCGCTCGCGATTTTCAGCGATGAGGCGGAGGGACGCGTCAAGCG
>Ga0116170_10003761_pt1 | contig 14135 bp, 9 predicted proteins | sample AD_JPNHW1_MetaG_FD_89797 | JGI IMG/M metagenome (GOLD analysis project Ga0116170, IMG submission 89797) | Active sludge microbial communities of municipal wastewater-treating anaerobic digesters from Japan - AD_JPNHW1_MetaG | ecosystem: Engineered > Bioreactor > Anaerobic > Digestate | place...
GAAACCTCACCGGGCTTTGAGGCTTTGTAAATAATAACTTGTTCTTTCTGATGTAAAACAAGGCTATTGATAAAAGTTGAGGCTTGATGTTAAATATAATTAGGTAATAAGGACGCAGAAAAATTCGAAAAATGACAATTTTTCCGCAAGCTCTATCAGAAGCCGGTTTTTGGGGAACAAATGAAAAAACAAGTTATTATTTTTATATTTTTGGTTTTTGCGCTTTTGTTATTCAATAATTTTTTATTGAAGCAATTTTCTTATAATTCAGCTATGATAAGCTCTAAAGACTTGGTTGATAAAAGGCAAATCAATTCTCAGAAATTATTTGAAAATTCATGGAGAATTATTAAAAATAATTTTTATGATTCCTCAATGAACCACCAAGACTGGAAACGTTGGAAAAAACATTACAAAGGCAAAATCAAAACAGATGAAGACGCAAATGTAGCAATAAACACAATACTTGCCAGCTTGGATGACCCTTATTCAAGATTCTTAAACCAAAAAGAATATGCTGACCAAAACATATCCATTGATTCAAAAATAAGCGGTATCGGCGTTAACATCGCATCTTTGGGTGGAAAAACTTATGTGGTAAGTGTTATTGAAGGAACACCTGCATATAAAGCCAATCTTAAAGTAAAAGACATAATAATGAAGGTTGACGGAAAAGACATCAGCGGACTTGAAATATCCGAAGTAGCTTCACTTGTAAGGGGAAAAGAAAATACCACTGTTAATCTTGTTATTCTGAGAGGCAAGCAAAAAATACAAAAAAACATTATAAGAAAAGAAATTAAAATAAAAACGGTTAAAAGTTCTGTAGAAAAAAACATAGGATATATTCAAATTTTAAGCTTTATAGGTTCTGAAACTTCCGAAGAATTTATTCAGGCACTCGAAAAAACTCAAAATACAGACGGTTTGATAATTGATTTAAGAGGAAATACCGGCGGACTTCTGCCCAATGCGGTTTTTATCGCAAATATGTTCATAGACAAAGGAAATATTGTAAGCGTTGTGGGTAGAAACGGCTACAGACAAAGGTTTTACGCACAACAGACTGATTTTGTAATAGACAAACCGCTTTTGGTTTTGGTTGACGGAGGCTCTGCAAGTGCCAGCGAAATTCTGTCAGGTGCACTCAAGGACTATCATAAAGCAAAACTTATAGGAACTAAAACTTTTGGTAAAGGTATGGTGCAAAAAATTATCCCTATGCCGAATATGACAGGAATTAATCTTACAATCGCAAAATATTTGACGCCTGCAGGACACGACATTAACAAAATAGGAATAGAACCCGACATTAAAGTTGATTTAACTCAAAAAGACATTCTTGCAAATGATGATGTACAGCTTGATACTGCAAAGGCAATGATGAAAAAAATGCTTGAAAAAATTAAATGAAATTATTTAATTACAATTCCGTTAAGCCTACAAAAAGCGTTTAATTTGTTTTCGGATGAAGCTATTTCTTCAAGTACATAGTTATTTTTTAACGTTTGAGAAAGAGCAGTGGCTTTTTTATACATTTTATAAGCTCCTGTTACAAAATCCACCTGAGAATCAGATTTTCCGATAGCAAGTTCTTGCAGATATTTCCCGTAGAGGTGGTAAAGTCTTGCAAGCAAATCGAGCAATTCAAATTTTCTTGCTACCATAACTGCTTTTTCTATGTGAATTTTTGCAAGTTCAAATTCGGCCTGCATTATATATGCTTCGGCAAGGATTTTATTGTAAAGGGTTATAAAATAGTAGTTGTTAATTTTTGTACTCTGCGCAACATCAAGAGCTTTTAGGGCAACGTCTATTGCCTTTTCAGGTCCTTCTGTTATCAGGTTTATATCCGCTATAAAATACCATGTCAAAAGTGCGCCTATGGCATTTTTTTCTTTTGCAAAGAAGGTTATCTGGTCGTTATAAATTTCTGTCGCGCGAACAGTATTTTCTTCGTCTTTTAAGATTTTGCCCAGAATGGTTTTTAAAATATTTTTTGTAAAATTATCATTTACGTTGTTTGCAAAAGTTACGACATCAAACAGTTCTTCTTTAAGCCCGTTATATTTTTTTAGGATGAAATTATTTAAAATGTTTATTAAATTCCACCTTGAAATAGCCTCATTATCCAAATTATCACTTTGATTTTGCTTAATTATTTCTTCAAGAATATCTTCCGATTTTTCCACTTCACCTCTTATGGTGTGGGCAAGTGCTGCTGCAAGCTTGACTTTTGCAATAAAAATCGGCTCATTAAAGTTGTTTTTTTGCATAATATCAAAAAGGGTTGATACGACTTCAAAGGCACGGTTATTACCTTGAAAAACCAACGCATTTGCTAGAATTAAATAAGATTTCAGCCATGCGGCATAGAGCTTTTGTATAGATACATTTTTATGAGATTTTGAACTTATATATTTATCAAAAACGGGCATAATTTCATTGTCGATAAGATTAACGATTTCCCCGCAGTTTCCTATTTTTAAAAGCGCATCAAGCTTTCTGGATTTAAGTATTGCAATTTCAAGTTCATAGTTAAAATCAAGCCTTTCCAAAACAGAATTTACACACTCTATTGTTCCGTAGTAATCGCCGAGTGTCATGCAGCAGCTTGCAAGATAGGCGGTGAGTTCAATTTGCTTAATGGGGGTTTCAAGATTTTTTGCATTTGCAACGGCTGCAGGTAAATACAACATTGCTTCTTTAGGATTTGTTTGGGCCAAAACTTTACCCAATCTTTCATAAATATTATTTTTAATCAACGAGGAGTTTGTTTTTTCAATCTGATCGACAAAATTTAAGCACTGTTTTTGGGCTATTACGTATAAATTCACATCCCCAATGTAGGCAGCAAGCTTTATAACTTCAGTCCATATATTCAAAGCCGCAAGTTTTTGGTTCAAATTCTGAGCAATTACTGCGATAGAAGAAGCAGATGAAAGCGTATAAATAGAATAAATCGAAAACAATTTTTCATTAAATATTGCAATAGTTTCGCTACCTTTAAAATATTCAAAAATAGCTTCCCAAAGCATTGAATTCTTAATTTCATAAGTGAATTCGTTAACTTTTGAGATAAAATTTCTTTTTTGCAATTCTATTAAATGTGAAACAAATTCATCTTCACTTAACTCAAAAATTTGATTTAAAATTGAAGGATAAAATCTTGTACCGTGAATTGAAGCTGCGGCAAGTATTTCTAAAGCAACTGAATTTTCCTGTTTCAGATTATCAAGCCTGATAGAAACCGTTTCGTTAAAAGAATAAGGGTAATTAAAATTATAGTTTTGCCATTTTTCATAAACTTCATTCATAAAAGAACAAACCTGCTCTAAAAATGCAGGATTTCCCTTCGTTAATTCAAAAATGTTATCTTTAAGCTCTTCGGTGCAAGTAGAACTTTCCTTCAGATATTGATTGATGAAGGTCTTGCTTTGTGCCAAATCAAAAGGAGAAAGCGATAAGTCAACATAATTGTTATCATTAATATTTTTATTATAAAAATAGCCTTTTGCCGGCCTTAATTCATTATAAGTCAGCAAAATTTTAAATCTTTGCGAAATAAAATCAGCTTCAAGCAGACGATATAAAAACTCGTAAGACATCCCGTCAATCATTTCAAAATTTTCTATTACAAAAACAGTTTCACTGTTGTCTATAATTGTTTGAAAAATTTTTTTTAAGAACGTAAAAGTTTTTTCTTTATTTATCAAAATATTTTCAAAATAATCCCCGCTTGTGGGATAAAGAAAATTTAAAAGCGCAAAAACTTCGTCGTTACTAAGCATAGGGAATTCGGAATGAAAAAATTTTTGAGAGTCTTTTTTTAATTTTAATCCGTCCGAACAAAAATTTGTTATATTAAAAAAATTCAAAAGAATATTTTGAATAAGCCCGCATGGCGATATTTGAGAAGTGTTTGAACATTCTCCAAAAAGCCAGGTTATTGGATTTTCCTTCAGGGAATGGATTGCAGTTCTAAGTACAAGAGATTTTCCTGCACCCTTGTCTCCGCTTAGCGAAATTATTTTGGAATTGCCTGATATAAGAGCCTTTACCAGTGAATCTTTCGCGTTTTGCTGACTTTGAAAATTAGCACTGTATTGAATTTTTTCAGTTACTTCTTCAACTTTGTGAGTTTTAATTTCTTGAGGAATTTCTTGACTTACTTCAGGCTTTGCTTCTTGAAATTCAAGCTGGCTTTTTTCTTCGGGCATTGCTACAGGAGCAGGTTGCACTGTTTTATTTATAAAATCAATCCCGCATTTTCTGCATTTTTGAGCAGTAGGTAAGTTAATCCCCTTGCAAGAAGGACAAACCTTTAACAACTCTTCGCCACAATTTGTGCATTTAATATTATAAATAGAATTATAAGCATTACATTTTTTGCACAAAGACGCAATCCTTGAACCGCAATGATTGCATTTTAGGGAATTTTCAGGTATTTCTCTTTTACATTTGGGACATATCATAAGTTTCACCCGCAACCAAAATTAATCTTGATTGAATTTTGATTTTACGTGCTCCATAAGCTCTAACAGCCTTTTGGAAACTTCCGATTGCGACAGATTAAGCTCCTGTGCAATTTGCTTTTGCTTTAAGCCTCTTGAATATCTCAAATCATAAAGCTCCAAATACTGCTTTGAAGGATTTTTTTTATGTGCGGCTTTAACCGCATCGACCAGTGTTTGTAAGGTTTCTTTTTTTATGGTTATCTCTTCGGGGCCTTCGCTTAAATCTATTATATCATAGGACACTTGTATATTTGAATATTTATTCTCAATAATCGGCTGGGATACTACTTCCAAAGGCTCTTCTTTTACGGGAACAAACCCCTCAGAAGTCCTTTGAATTCTGCCTGAATCTTTAAGCACAACAACAATTGAAGTGGTAATAATTTTTCTTAAGTAAGTTTCAAGCGCATTTTCATTTTCAACTGTTTTCGCAACCAAAAACGAACGCTTATAAGACTCATTAAAAAAGTCTTCAAACAAATCCTCGTTATTTAAGTACTTTTTGTCCGATTTAATAATCTTTTTTATTAAATCGACCTTTTGTTGTGCTAATTCCACTTCAAAGTCTTTCTACATGTACAGATAACCCTACAATACTATAGCACAATGATACCACATTTAGAAGTTTATGATAAGGGTTAAATCTACAGAAGAGCCTTGAATCTCGTCAGTAGGCATTTTTAGGTATTTTAAAGTCTCTTTAACACTTTGTAACACTATATTATCAATTTGTTTTGAACCGCTTGAAACGCTAATGTTAGCGGTTTTTATCGTCCCACCTTTATTCATAGATATATCGACAATGACTTTATTGGAATAAGCCATTTCAGAAGACAACAATAAATCATTTTGGAGTGTAAGTTTAAGATTTTTGCCGGCCATTTGCAAGTATTTTCTAAAACTGTCGCTATATGCAAGATCTTCCGGTGCTTCCCAGGCAATTTTTGAAACGGTAGCATTAATCGGTGTTGAAAGAAATGCATCAGAAACAGCTTTGCTCATATCTCGACCTTGAGACTGATACTGGCCGGGAGGCGGTGTTAAAGGCATATTGCCGTCGGGCTGATAGGCGTTTTGTGTGAAGTCTTGTGGCATTGTATTATCTGTAGCTGCAGGCGGAATATTCTGATTAATTTCATTTTGAACAATGCTATTATTTTGGGAATTATGTTTTGTAATCAAAACTCCTCCTACTGTAGCAACAAGCATCAATCCTGCAATGGAAGCAGCAACAATAACCTTTTTGTTAATATTTATGTTATAAGCTTTTTTATGAACCGAAGGCTCTGACAAGCTGTCCATATCATCTGTGGCTTTTATATTCTCTTTTTCAAAAAGGATATTTATTAAATCTTTGTCTTTTTTCTCCGCTTCTGCTTCAGTTTCGGCTTCCGGTGTAAAGAATTCCAATTCATCACTTGAAACTGTTTCAAAATCTGACAAATCAAAACTTTCAGATGATTTACCTTCACTTGAAGAAACCAAACCTTCTATAATTTCAATCTCATCAGAAAGTGCTTCTTTAGCCTCTTCAGAAGTTTCCAACTCCTCTAAAAGTTCGTCTATTTTTGATTTTATGGATTCATCATCAGTGTCTTCTTCCGATTCGGATACAGCGTTTTTTTTCGAAATAAGCTCTTCTGCTTCTGCATCTAAATCTTCATTTTTCTCTGCCAAATCAGATTGTACTTCGCCTATAGATTCAAATTGGGAAAAATCAATCTCTTCAAGCGGGACATCAATATTCTCTTGTTTTTCGGGCAACCCCTCTGTAAACAATTCTTCGCCTACCAAAGAATCTAAAGAAACCAATTCACTTTGATAATTTTGCTCTTTAATTTCTTCTTCTTGGACAGCACTTTCAGGCTCTTGTTTTTCGTCAGGTAAAGCCGAATCAAATTCCTCAATAAAAGGTACTTCCTCTTGAATATTTTCCAAATCCTGCTCTGTCAGCTCTTCATGTAATTGCTCCTCAAAGACGCCTTCTGAAGGCAGCTCAAGAAAATCTTCCGATTTTATTTCCGATTCTTCTTCTGAAATTTCAAGAGATTTTTCTTCCGGAATTTCTTCGTTAATGCCTTCTTCAAATAACATATCGTGTGAAAAAACTTCTTCTGATATAGATTTTTTAGAAAGCAATTCAAAATTTTCCAACTCTACTAATTTTTCTCTCAGATATAAATTGGCGTTTAATTGCTGAATTAAGAACAATTTATCTTCATCAGATATTTCATCGTCAACAAATTCTCCAAAAAGACTTTCAGATTTTTGCAGGTCTTCCAATTTGGATTTTTTTGGACTTTTTTGAATAAAAAGGCTGATAAATTTTTTCAAACTTTCAGGTTTATGAAGTTTATCTGCTTCAAAAAAATAAAAATCTTTATTTGAATTATTCTTATCTATTTCTTTGGGCTCAAAAAAACCTAAAATTTCAGCCGAAGACATATCTTTTTTTAACAATAGAGGTATATAAATATCAGGCAAAATATCATATTCAAAATGGCTTTTAGGTATAAAAATCTCATTTTTGTCAAAAACCAATCTGACATCAATTTTTATATTTTCAAAATAAATATCGGATATATCAATATTTTTTAATACGCTTTGCATTGTATAAAGGCTGTAAATGTTATTTGCCTCAATTTTTTTTGAAAAAAGAAGTTTTATCGCAAGCCTTGCACCTAAGATATTTGCAAAAGCACGTTTTTGGGTTTCTCCGTCAAAACCCGCCGAAGATAAGGTTGCATCCTTCAAGTCTTCTGATGTTATCTTAACGATGTTTTTATTTAATATGCTCATATTTTTATCCCCTCTAATATGTAAGATTACAAACATTAAAATAATATTCCAAAAAACGTGTTAATTTTTGTAACATTATTTCTTTATTGCCTAAAATGCAAACAAAAAAGGCTTGAAAAAATACTTATATTAAATATATAGTGTTTTAAAATTGGAGGTTTCTTATGGTTAATGCAGTATCAGGTGTAAATTTTACTTCGGCAAAAGCAATGGATAAGCTTTCACCGGAAATGTTGCAATCTCAGGGATTGTATGTGGGCCCTGACACAGGCGCAGCTCCTACGGCACAAACACCTAAGAAAAAAGGCGGGTTTGGACATTTTCTTTGGACCTTAATCAAAGATGCTGTGATTATAGGCGGCTTGGCACTTGCAGCAAGAAAATTACTTCCTGCAATAAAAGAAGTTAATTTAAATAAAGCACTGCCCGAAGATGCAAAAATACTAGAAAAAGCAAAAGTTGCCGTTGCAAAAGCAGGTGATTGGGTTGATGATAAAGTGGTTAAAAAAGCCATTGAAATTGTAAAATCAATAAGCAAAACTAAAAAAAATAACCAAATGGAAATATTTGAATTAATAGGTTAAAAAATAAAACAAAGGCGGCAGGTGATTTCATCACCTGCCGCCTTTGTTTGTTAAATATTTCCCAATTCGTTTTTGTAGTCTTTATTTTTAGGGCAAACGTTTAATTTGGGTTCGTCTTTAACATATTTTTTGCCCACAAGTTCATCGGGTAAAAATTGCTGGTACTGCTCGGGCGCAGAGTGTGAATAGACATAGCCTTGCCCGAAGCCGTATTTTGAAGCATCTTTATAATGAGAATCTCTCAAGTGCATAGGCGGCGGAAAGTCTTTTCCGTTATCTATATCAGAAAGTGCTTGGTCGATAGCACATACCGTTGTGTTTGATTTTGGTGCTTTGGCGACATAAATTACCGCTTGCGAAAGCGGAATTCTTGCTTCGGGAAACCCCAAAAGTTCAACCGCTTTATAAGCATTAATTGCAACTGCAAGTGCGTTTGTATCGGCGTTTCCGACATCTTCTGCGGCTGTCACTATTAATCTTCTTGCGATAAAGCGCGGATCTTCGCCTGATGCTATCATTTTTGCAAGATAATAAATCGAAGCATCGGCATCAGAGCCTCTCAAACTTTTTTGAAACGCCGAAGCACAGTCATAGTGCTCATCTCTTGAATATCTGGTACTTCTTTTTTGAGAAATTTGTTCTAATGTTTCTATGCTCAAAATCCTTTTATTATCGGCAATATCGCTTGCAAAATAGGAATTTTCAACCAGATTAAGCGCAACTCTGGCGTCACCTCTTGCATGGTTTATTATAAAATCCGTTATTTTTTCATCGAAGGTAATTTTTTGATAATTTTGGCTCAAATAATCAAAACCTTTTATCACAATATTTTTAACACTTTCGTCGTCAAGCGAATTAAGCCTTATCACCTGAACCCTTGAAAGCAGTGCCGGAATTACCTGAAACGAAGGGTTCTCTGTAGTTGATCCTATAAGAAAAATTGTTCCATTTTCAATATGAGGTAAAAGCGCATCCTGCTGAGTTTTTGAATAGCGGTGAATTTCATCGATAAACAAAATTGTTTTTGTTCCGTTTCTAAGTGCCATTTTTGCACTTTCAACCGCTTCTTTAATGTCTTTTACACCTGAAGTTACGGCTGAAATCTCAATAAATTGTGAATTTGTCTGAAGGGCGATTATTCTTGCCAGAGTAGTTTTTCCGCAGCCGGGTGTTCCCCAAAGAATTATGGAAAAAAGCCTATTTGTTTTAAGCAGATTTAAAAGAGGACTGTTTTTTGAAATAACGTTGCTCTGACCCAAAAATTCTTCGATATTTTTCGGGCGAAGCAGGTCTGCAAGCGGAATTTGCTTATTTTGATTTTCCAGTTCCGTAAATAAATTATTCATAGTATAATTGTAGCATATAAATTTACGTCATTGCGAGACGAGGGTTATCGGATTGAAAAATTATTATCCACCGAAGCAATCTTGTCCGCATATGGAAATTGTTGGATTGCTTCGTCGCTCTGCTCCTCGCAACGACAAATAGGGAGATATAATTTGAAAAAAAATATTGTCAGAGTTTTAATTATATTGGTCATAGGGGCGATTTTTTTGCTTGCAAAAAAATCGCCCAAAGAAAACCAACTTGTTTTCTGGACTTTGCAAATGGGAGATTTTGCGCCTTATATGAACGGCGTCATAACAGAGTTTGAGAAGCAAAACCCCGAAATTAAAATCAAATGGGTTGATGTTCCTTTCTCAGAAGGCGAAAAAAGAACTCTTGCTGCCATTTTAAGCGACAATCCTCCTGATTTAATAAACTTAAATCCTGATTTTTCTGCGATTTTGGCTCAAAAAGGCGCGTTGAAAGAAATTAACGAGAGCAATACAGGGCAGTTTAACTCTGAGATTATAAATTCGCTAAAATATAAAGGCAAACTATATGCTCTTCCCTGGTATGCAACTTCGGCGATTACCATTTATAACAGAGGGTTGTACAAAAAATCGGGGGTAAAACTTTTTCCAAGAAATTACCGTGAAATATGGACAATCGCGCCCGATATAAAAGAAAAAACCGGTGCTTACGTTTTTATGCCAACCATTACAGAAAACGATACAATGCTCAAAATTTTGAACAAATACGGCGTAAATTCTGCCGGCAAAATTAACTCTCAGGCAGCAGTTGATGTTTTTGATTTTTATAAAGAACTTTACCGCAGGAATTTAATCCCGAAAGAAACCATAACCCAAACCCAAAGAGAAGTTTTGGAAAAATACATGTCAAATCAAATTGTATTTTTTCAGGCAGGGGCTAATTTTTTGAATATGATTAAGGAAAACGCGCCTTCCACTTATAAAAACACCGATGTTTCATCCCAGTTTACAGGCGCATTGGGGCAGTACGATTTTTCGCTTATGAATCTGGTAATCCCGCTGAAATCTTCCAAAAAAGAAGATGCCTTAAAATTTGCACTGTTTTTAACTAACGATGAAAACCAGCTTAAACTGGCAAAACTGACAAATGTTCTTGCCACAAACAAAAAGACATTGCGAAATGAGTTCTACACAAAGTATGACGAAAACGATTTGATGTCAAAGGCAAGAGTAATAAGCGCAAGGCAGCTTAACAGAGTTCAGCCAGTTTTGCGACAAGGCAAAGGGCAAAAAGAAATTAATCTGCTCATAAACACTGCCGTCCAAGAAATTTTGCTCGAAAAGCAAGACACAAAAACAATTTTAGATGACGTTTCTAAAAAATGGAAATTAATTTCTGATTAATTATTTGCCCAAAAGACTTTTTTTTTGTAAACTGAAGTCAGGGAGCGATTAAATGTTAGAAAGACAAAGACCTCATGAGCAGGACAAAATAAAAAGGCGAAGCAATTTTGAAGCCGTAGAAGAAAATTTAACTAAAGAACAAGTTAAACTTGAAGTCCAAAGATGCTTAAATTGTAAAAATGCAAAATGCATCCAGGGATGCCCCGTGAATATTAATATCCCGGGATTTATTGCAGCTTTAAAAGATGATAATCTTGAGTTGGCAGGTGAAATTATCAGAAGAACAAACCTTTTGCCTTCGGTTTGTGGCAGAGTTTGTCCTCAAGAAAGACAATGCGAAGGAAACTGCGTTTTGGGGATTAAGGGAAAACCTGTTGCAATAGGTGCGCTGGAAAGATATGTCGGAGATAATACTCGTGCCAAAGCACCCGAAATAAAACTTTCAGGTAAAAAAATTGCTATTGTAGGCTCAGGCTGTGCAGGAATTGCCGCTGCTGCGGATTTAAAAAAAGAAGGACACGAAGTTGTTGTATTTGAAGCTTTGCACAAATTAGGCGGCGTTTTGCGCTATGGAATACCGCCTTTCAGGCTTCCGAGAAATTTTTTAGACAGAGAAATCAATGCGTTAAAAGAAATGGATGTTAAATTCAAAACAAATGTTATTGTAGGAAAATCAATTACCCTGAAACAATTAGAAGAAGACGGATTTGACGCTATTTTTATCTGCTCGGGTGCAGGCTTGCCTAAAATGCTTGGAATCAAGGGCGAAAATCTAAACGGAGTTTATTCAGCAAACGAATTTTTAACCCGAGTAAATCTTATGCAAGCTCACGAAAAACATACCCCCACTCCGCTTAAAATCGGTGATAAAGTCGCAGTAATAGGCGGAGGAAATGTGGCTATGGATTCTGCAAGAACAGCCGTAAGAGTCGGGGCTAAAGAGGTTTATATCGTTTATCGAAGAACAGAAGCAGAGCTTCCCGCACGCATTGAAGAAATAAGGCACGCCAAAGAAGAAGGAGTAATTTTTAAATTATTGCACGCCCCTGTTGAAATTTTCGGTCAAGACGGCCATGTCAAATCCATGAAACTTGAAGTTATGAAACTTGGAGAGCCTGATGAAAGCGGAAGAAGAAAACCTGTTTCTACAGGAAAATTTGTTGACATGGATTTTGATACTATAATTGTCGCACTAGGCACAAGTCCGAACCCGATTATTCAAAAATCGGCGCAAGCTGAAGGGATTGAGATTAAAACCGATAAAAGAGGCTATATCGTAATAGAAGAAGACACAAATAAAACTTCTATTGCAAAAATTTATGCAGGAGGCGATGTTGCACCTGCCGGCGAATCAAATGCAATAAATGCGATGGGTGCAGGCAAAAAAGCCGCAAAAGCTATTAATGAAATGCTTAAATAGGTGAACAGGTGAAGAGGTGAAAAGTTGAAAAGTTGGAAAGAGAAAAGTAGAATGTATTTTTTACGTCTATTTACCATTTACTATTTACTATTTACTATCTTATGTATGCCTGTTTTTGCTTTGGAACTTGATACTTCCATTGATGATGAAATCAGAAAAAATTATAACCCTTCAAAAATCGAACAGGATATGGCTCTGCCCCCTTTGCCCAAAACCTTAAACCAAATTGACGAAAAAGAATTTCAAACTTCTAAGCCTCAGCCACAGCAAAAGCAACAGGCACAGGTTCAGGCAAATTATCAAGCTAAATCATACCAACAGACAAATCCCCAGGCTTATGCCGTTTTGAAAAAAGGAACAAAATTCAGGGGAAAACTGATTAATTCCGTTTCTGACCGTTCAAGAAAAGGTTTGAGCGTAAAAATCGTTTCAAGATACCCTGTAAGCACAACTTATTTTACTGTTCCTTCCGGTACAATTTTTAACGGTGAAATGCTTGATGTACACAAACCTCAATTCGGAGGAAACGGCGGGCTTATTGTAATTCGCTTTAATTCAATGAATATTGACGGAAAAACTTATCCTATAGACGCGTATGTGAGTAAAGTTAATTTTAAAAAAACTTTTTTTAATAACATTAAAGGCGAAAGAAAATATCGCAAAGGAATTGTTTCTGCTGCAAAGCCCGGCTGCAGTTTCTTCGGTAAAATGATTAGAGTGAGCGGAAATCTTGCCAGCGAAGGTTCCGGCATTATTCTTGTCCCGTTTTCTTTATTTATCGGCGTTGTTGCCTTCGGTGCCAATATTATTGCAGCACCTGCCGTTGCGGTATTTACCCGCGGAGGCTCTGTTTATATCCACGAAGGAAGTGAATTTGAAATTAAACTCGCTCAAGATGTTTATATTTATAATTAATTTTTTTTGATACCAAAGGGCGGATTTGAGCTTTGCTCAAATCCGCCCTTTGGTATTTTCGGCTATTCTTAAATTATTTCAAATCTCTGTAAGAACCTTTGAATTTATCCTCATAGTGAGTATGAAGCATTTCGTGTGCTTTATGAGAGCCCGGATTTTCCAAAAATTCCGCATAAAGTTTTTTAATATCAGGATTTTGGTGCGATTTTCTGAATTTAAGTTCAGCATCTTCCTTATATAACCCTGCTGCACGTTTAGCTTTAATTGTAGTATCATTAAAGCTATACGGTTGTCCTCCGCCATTTACGCAACCGCCGGGACAAGCCATAACTTCAAGCATTTGAAAATCGGCTGTGCCATTATCAAGCTCTTTAAGTGCTTTTTCAGCTTCAGCTATTGTTGAAACTATTCTGACTTTGACTTTTAGTCCGTTTAAGTCAAGTTCCATTTCTTTGCTTCTTTCGGACGCGTTAACGCCTCTCATTGGTTTAAGGTTAACGTCTGTAAGTTCTTTGCCTGTAACAAGTTCGTAAGCTGTTCTTGCAGCAGCTTCGGCAACACCGCCTGATGCTCCGAATATTGTTGCAGCACCGGTGTAATCCCCAAAAGGACTGTCTTCTTTTTCAGGTTCAAGGTTTTTGAAATCGATGCCTGCTTCGTTAATCATTCTTCCCAATTCTTTTGTAGTTAATACGAAATTCGTATCTGGAATACCGTTTTGCGAAAGTTCTTGACGTTTATTTTCAAATTTTTTCGCAGTACACGGCATTATTGAAACAATAACAGTATTTTCTTTTGTATAACCTTCAAAATATTTAGGCAAGAGTTCTTTCAAAACCGGTGACATCATAGATTGAGGCGATTTGCATGAAGAAAGATTTTTTATATATTCGGGTCTTGACTGTTCAACGTATTTAATCCATGCCGGACAGCATGAAGTAAATATAGGAAGATTTTTACCTGATTTTAATCTTTCAATAAACTCGGTACCTTCTTCCATAATGGTTAAATCTGCCGCAAAGTTTGTGTCAAATACCAAATCAAAACCGATTCTTCTGAGTGCTGCAGTAATTTTTCCGATAGAATTTTCACCCGGCTCAAGTCCGAACAATTCGCCCAAAGCCACACGGATTGAAGGTGCGATTTGTGCAACAACTTTTTTCTCCGGATTGTTAATTTC
>Ga0116170_10003767_pt1 | contig 14126 bp, 8 predicted proteins | sample AD_JPNHW1_MetaG_FD_89797 | JGI IMG/M metagenome (GOLD analysis project Ga0116170, IMG submission 89797) | Active sludge microbial communities of municipal wastewater-treating anaerobic digesters from Japan - AD_JPNHW1_MetaG | ecosystem: Engineered > Bioreactor > Anaerobic > Digestate | place...
GTCAGCATGCCGTGCTGGGAGCTGTTCGAGAAGCAGAACAAGACCTACCGCGACCGCATCATCGATCCCAACTGCAAGCGTCGTCTGGTGGTTGAGGCCGGCTGCTCGTTCGGCTGGGACCGTTACGCGGGGCCTTGCGGCACGATGATCACGCTGGACACCTTCGGCGCTTCGGGGCCGTACAAAGAGCTCGCCGCGCAGTTCGGCTTCACGGTCGAGAACGTGGTGGCCAAGGCTCGGGATCTTCTCTCCAAGTAATCCCGACGCCCTCGCGTCGTTCAGAGGCCGGCTGCTTGTCGCAGCCGGCCTCTTTATGTTTTGTGGGTCCGCCTCATCCGGCGAAGGCCGGGGCAACCGCGGTGGACACCTCGCCGTTCTCGTTGAACGCATCCGGGGTGAACCGGTGGGGCGGTTTGCCCGAAACCGCCGCGGACGGTGAAGAGGCGAGCGGAAATCGTAGCGGCACTATTCGGCCGGTCGCAGCCAGCCGATCTGCCACGGTCCGATCGCCGGAAGGATAACGATCGCGTCCTTCTCTTCCCAGCGTACGGCGACCGTCACCGGTTTTTCCTTGGGGGTGATCCACTCCATCCGCTCAAGCCCCTCGGAGCAGCCGCGCAGGCGCAGGGTGACGGGCTGCTGCACGTCGATGGTCGCGTTCAGAGCCGTCACGCTCCGGAGGTCGCCCGCCTGCGTCACGCGCGGCACGACCACCAGCTGAGACACCGTTTCTGCGATGACCGGCAGGCGGCCCTGCGAGACCCAGTCCGCCGCCAAGAGCAGCTGCCGCCGCCGAGCCGAACTCACCTCGGACGTGAATCCGGCGAAGCCGAACGCCGCGGCGCGCCCGCCCGTCGCCGTCTCGGTCAGCACCGAGGCCGCCTCAGCCGCCGAGCCGTCCACGCCGCGCTGGTAGCGGCCGATCACGCGTGCCGCCTGATTCGACGGATAAAGATTGTAGACGCCATCGCTGGTGAACGTCAGCTTCCAGACGTAGCCGACCATGTTCCGGTTCAGCTCGTCGTCCGTGAACACCTCGCGGACGTCCAGCGGACGCGCCGTCGCCGCGAGCCCGATCGCGGCCCCGGCGCCTCGGGCCTGCAGGCGCGCCACGGCCCCGCCGTCCAGCAAGACGCCGCCCGAGAGCACCCGCTGGAGATCCACGTCGGTCATGCCGTCCACGGCTTCGGCGTCGAGCATGTAGCAGACCGGCCACTCCGAGCCGGGGCACATCGGCAGACCGACCGCCGCGAGTCCCGCGGCCGCCCGGCAGGGCGCCGCAGAGCCCCAAGCCAAGGGGGATTCGCCGGCCTTCAGCTCGCGGAACACGTGGCTCTTGCTGAAGAAGGGCAGGATGCCCCCCGGCTTCGTTCCTTGATTGTAGCGCACATACTCGCGGTAAAAAGGGCGCCACACCGAGAGTTCGCTCATGTAGGTGTTGGCGTACCAGGATATCGGCTCGTGGTTGCTCCCCAGGATCTCGTAGGTCAGCGCGTTGCCGCCCATCGCCAGATCCAGCATCGATTCCACCGCCATGCCGTGCGCGGTCTTGCCCGTCGCGCAGTGGCGGAAGTTCTCGATTTCGGGGGCGATCCGGTCGACCGTATCCGGAAGGCGTCCCATCTGCACCGCCAGATCGAACGCCTTGTCGATCATGCCGCGGGGCGCGTAGTCGGTGTAGAACCCCGCGCCGGGACGCGAGCCGACCGGCCAGCCGCTCTCCTCTTTCAGCGCCTTGAACACCGGCGACCAGTCGGGCCCGTTGAAAATCGTCCCGCAGTGCTGAAACCCCATGCGGGTCTCAGGCGACACCGCGTGCACGCCCTTGGCCACGGCGCGCGCCACGCCCGCCAAGCTCTCCTGCCCAAAGGCAATCCACTGCTTGCGGAGTGCGGCGGCGTCCTTGCCGCGCGCCATGGCGGCCACCAGCGATTCGCGCGTCCACGCGCCTTGGCGCTCGCGGTTGAACGCGCCCAGGCACGTGTCACAGAAACAGCCGTAGCTGACCGGGCTGTGGTTGCTCAACCGGAGGTCGTCGTCGATCCACACCGAGCTCGGTTTGCAGGCCGCGTAGGCGGCCGCCATCTCGCGTAAGTAGTTCAGGAATTCCGGCTGTCGCGGGCAACTCGAATACTTCGCGCGGACGCCGTCTGCGCCGACCATCGTTCCCCACGCGAGGCCGCTGAAGTCGGATGCGATCAGGTCCGAGTGCCCGATCGTGGAACCGATCTGCAGCCCCGGCTCGATGCCGATCGCGCGCACCGCCGCCGCCGCCGCCGCCATCAGCCGCGCGGACTCCCGCTGCTTGTCCAGTGTCGGAAGACCCGATTCCGTGCGGAACCACACCTCGTCGCAGCAGGACTTGTAGCGGGTCAATGCGTCGACCGTCTGCTGGAGCAGCACCTTGTCCTTGTGGTGCTGCGAGCTCAAGCGGATCACCATGAAAGGTTGTTCCGCCGCGCCCGCGCCGAGCACCCATGCCCACAGCACGCCCAAGCACCACGTCCGACGCCTCATACCCGCCTCCCGTCAGTTGCCGTTTCTAGCCGATCACCACATGCGCGCCGTCGGCGGGCTTGATCACGCTCACGTCGCACGGCTTGCCGAACGTCGCGGCGTAGGCGTTCGCCAGGGCCGCAGAGGCCGTCTCGGCGTCCCGCGGATGCACCAGCACGACCACCGACCCGCCGAAGCCGCCGCCCGAGAGGCGCGCGCCGAGCACCCCCGGGATCTTCTTGGCGGCGTCGACCACGGCGTCCAGCTCTTCGCAGGAGTTCTCGAACAGCACGCGCGAGCTCTCGTGCGAGTCGAACATGAGCGCGCCGAAGCCGGGCAGGTCACCCTTGGCAAGCAGCTCCGCGCCCTTCAGGACGCGCTCGTCCTCGCCGATCGGATGCGCCGCGCGGTTGGCCGTCACCTCCGGCAGCCCGCGCTTGTAGATCGCCCACTCCGTCATGCTCACATCGCGCAGGGCGTGGACCGGATGGCGCAGAACCTTCGCGAAGTGCGCCGCCGCCTGCTCGCACGCCTCGCGCAGTTTGTTGTACGCGCCGTCCACCAGCGTGTGTTTCGCGTGCGTGTTGCACATCAGGAAGCAGGCGCCCTCGCCCATCTTCACGTTCTCGTAAGCAACGGAGCGGAAATCGGTCTTCACCAGCTTGCCCGCCTGGCCCGCGAGGCTTGAGATCTGGTCCAGCAGCCCGCACTTGCAGCCCGCGTAGGCGTGTTCGGCCTTCTGCCCGATCTTGGCCAGCGTCACGTTGTCCACCTTGATGCCGTAGAGCTTGGCGAGCGCGAGGCCCGTGCACATCTCGAGCGCGGCGGAGCTGGAGAGCCCGCTGCCCAGCGGAATGTTGCCGAGGAACATGCCCTCGAAGCCGCAGGATGCCGCTTTGACCGCCGTCAGGCCTGCCAGCGTGCCCTTGACGTAGTTCTGCCAGGTGTCGCTTTTCGAGGCCTCGATCTTGTCCACGTCAAAGGTGACCTCCTTCATCAGGTCGCCGGCCACGAGGCGGCAACGCTTCGACGCGCTCTTGGAGGCCGCGAAGAAGGTGCCGTAGTTGATCGCCGCCGAAAAGACGAAGCCCTCGTTGTAGTCCGTGTGGTTGCCCAGCACCTCGATGCGCCCCGGCGCGTACGCCACCACTTCCGGATCATGCCCGAACTGCGCGCGGAATTTCTTCAGAAGCGCGTTGTAAACCGTCTCGTTAACCATGACACAACTCTCTTTCTTGATCATTTTCTGATAATCGCGAGGACCTCATCGCGCTTGGCTTCCATCGCTGCCCGGGTTTTGGCCTCGAGGTTGAGGCGCACCAGCGGCTCCGTGTTGGAGCAGCGCACGTTAAACCACCAATCGGGATACTCGACGCTCACGCCGTCCAGCTCAAACAGGTGCCCGTCCGTGTACTTTTTCCGGAGCTCGTCCAGGATCGCCTGGGGATCGCGGCTCACGTGGGTGTTGATCTCGCCGCTCGCGAAGTACTTGCGGAGCGGGGCGATCAGCGCCGAGAGCGGCTTGTCCGACTTGCTGACGATGTTCGCCAGCGAGAGGATCGCCAGGGCGGAGCTCTCCGCCGTGAAGTTGTCCTTGAAGTAGTAGTGGCCGCTCAGCTCGCCCGCGAACAGCGCGTTGTGCTCGCGCATCTGCTGCTTGATGAAGGCGTGACCCACGCGGCTCATCATCGGCGTGCCGCCTGCGGCCGCGATGACCTCCTTCACGACCCAGCTGCTGCGGAGGTCGTAGAAGATCACGCCCCTGCGCGTGGCCAGCACGTCCTGCGCCACCAGCGCGGTGATGAGGTCCATCGGGATGATCTCGCCCTTCTCGTCCACGAAGCCCGCGCGGTCCGCGTCGCCATCGTAAGCCACGCCGAACGCGTAGCGGCCCTTGCGCACCTTTTCCTGAAGGTCCTTCAGCGTCGCGTGGTGCAGCGGGTTCGCCTCGTGGTTCGGGAAGCGTCCGTCGGGGGTCTCGAAAAGTCCGTCCCACGTGATGATCCCCTTGAGCGTCTGGACCTCCCAAATGCCCATGCCGTTCGCGAAATCGATCGCCACGTGCACCGGCCGCTTCAGGTGGGCGAACTGCGCCACGTGCTTGACGTACTGCGGCAGGATGTCGTAGGCGGAAATCTTTCCGGGCTCCGCGGCCTTGGGCGCGAAGGTCCCCTCCGTCACGATCCGCTCGATGTCCAGGATGCCCGTCGCGCCGCTGATCGGCACCGCCTGCGCGCGGCAGAGCTTGAAGCCGTTCCACTCGGCCGGGTTGTGCGAGGCGGTGATCATCACGCTCGCGTCCGCGCCGAGCGTGCCGTTGGCGAAGTAGGACATCGGCGTGGAGGCGTGCCCGATGTCGATCACGTCCGCACCCTGTTCGGTGATGCCCTTGGCCAGGGCCGCGAAGAGAGGCTCCGAATGCGGGCGGATGTCGCGCGCCACGACGACTTTCTTGCATCCCACGAATGTCACGAACGCCCGACCGATCCTGTAGGCGACCTCCTCGGTCAGGTCTTTTCCGTAAATGCCACGGATGTCATACGCTTTGAAAATGCCCGCCATGACTCAGCTCCCTTGTTTCGATGAAATAATGGTTACTATAGCCGAAAAAGAGGGGTGATGCAAATGAACCGTCTTCTACATGACACGACAGGGAAGGCCGCGCGCCTCGAATGCCGTCAGGTCCGGGTTCAGGGGGCGCGACGGATCGAACGGCGGCACGTACTTGAGGCCCAGCAGGGCGTATTTCGCGCCGGCGGTCAGATGGTAGGGAAGCAGTTCTACGCGGGTCAGACCCGATTTTCCCTCCAGCAGTTCGGCGAAGCGCCGCAGGGTCTCGGGCGCGTCATTCACGCCGGGAATCAGCGGGATGCGCGCGATGAAGGGATGGCCGCTCGCTTTCAGCCAAGCGAGGTTCGCGAGGATCGGCGACAGCTCCACGCCGGTGTAACGCCTGTGCTGTTCGGGATCCGGGTGCTTGAGGTCCTGGAAGAGCAGATCCACGGAGCGGACGGCCCTTTGGTAAGCGGACTGAGGCGCGTATCCCGAAGTCTCCAGCGTCAGATGGATGGGGCGGAGCCGCTCGGCGAGCTCCTCCAGAAAATCGATCTGGGCTAAGGGTTCGCCTCCCGAGAAGGTGATCCCGCCCTGATAGCGCGTGAAGAAAGCCTCGTTTTTGAGCAGTTCGGCGGCGAGCGTCCCGGCGGAGACGCGCCGGCCGCAGAGGCGGCGGCAGCCTTGCGGGCAGACGGCCACGCACGCGCCGCAGGCCACGCAACGGTCGGGGTGGGCACAGGCGGCGCGGCATGCCCCGCAGCGCGTGCAGCTCGAGCGGTTGACCAGCAGCTGCGGTTGGGGCGAGATCCCCTCGGGGTTGTGACACCACGCGCAATGCAGGGGGCACCCCTTGAAAAAGACGGTCGTGCGGATGCCCGGCCCGTCGTGCAGGCAGAACTCGCGGACTTCGAAGATGATGCCTTCGGCGCTCATGCGTTTCTATTTCCGTTTCAGGGCGAAGTTGATTTCCACGTTCTTCAGAAGACGGCCGGCCTTCTCGTAGGTGCCCCAATCCTGCAGGTCCTGTTCCGAAAGGGAAGAGATGAACGCGGCGACCGCCGGGGCGCCGAGGACGCCCGTTTCCATCTCGCCGTATCCCTTGGCCCTCGCCCTGATCCGGTGGAAGACCCTCGCCTCCAGTGTGAGCGTCCCGGCCTCCGCAGGACGTGTCGCGACAGCCTTCCCCGAAGCGACAAGGCTGATTTCCGCGTTCAAAGGAGCTTTCGTGACGGCATCGACGACGGTTACGGCGACCTGGGCGAGGAGCGGCGCGGGCGTCTTCCAGTCGCCGACATAAAAGGGGCTGGACGCCGCGATGACCTTTTCGGGGTGCCCTTCCATCGCGCAGGTGGCCGTGAACCACGCTTGGTTCCGCTCGACCAAATCGAACGCCACATCGGCTCTGCCGGATTCGGGGAGCGCGACCTGGAACTGCCTGAACGTTTCGCCGTTTCGCGTGACGCAGACGAGCGTTCTCATTCCCGGCGGGCCGCGGAGGCCGATGACGGCTTTCCGCGGCGCGTCGCCGGCGCGGAACACGTTGCCGCAAACGGCACCGTCGATCGTGAAAAGCAATAACACGCCGTCCCATGAGAGCGTCGTGCGCCCCTCCTTAAAGGCCTCGACGATCGTGTCCCTGTTTAATCGGCCGCCTGCCGGATGGATGAAGGTGCCTCCCATGGTGCCGGGCGTCCGTCCCACGTCGAAGGCCGCGTCGCTGGTGGCGGTCCGGCAGAGCCGGTATCCCTTGTTGAGAAACATGCCCCAGGTTTTTTCGCTTGCGGCGTTCCACGAGGTGTAGAAGTCGAACCCGCAGATCAGTTCGGGGGCGCCGAGGAGAAGGAACGGCAGCTCTTTGGAACGCATGTGCCCGTAGAGGGGGTGAAGCGGGACGGCGGCGCCTCCCGCGTCGGCGATCTCGGCTTTGATCGTCTCGGCGTTCGAGAAACGCGGGTAGGGGAGCGGCCTCGTCGGCGGGGCAATGCCCAGATTGCCGATGTGGCCCCCGCCGGTTTTGGGGTATTCGGCGTTGAGGGCGAGGAACACGTCCGGGAGGCCTTCGGATGCGGCGACGGAGGCGTTGTCGACGCCGACGCCGTCGTTGTTGAAGCCGGCCGAGAGATAGAACCAGCGGTAGCTTTCGGCGCGGAGAATGAAGGCCATGAGCGGGACGTTCACCTCGTAGAGATTTTCGCCGTGGACGCCGTGGGCGTGGAAATCGCCCTTGAACCAGCCTTCGGACGCAGGATCGAAGAGCGGACGCAGCGCGATGTCGAGGCGCTCCTGCGCGCCGGGGCGCAAGGCGCGCTCAACGGAGGCCGGCGCATAGCCGTCGGCCCGCGCCGCAAGACGCAGTTTGCCCGGCGCGGCGGAGAAGGCGAAATCGCCGGAGGTCCAGTAGCGTCTGTTTTTCTGGTGCCAGACCGCGGGCGGCACGTCGGTGCGCCCGCCGTAGGGGCGTCCCGCCGCGTCGAACCAGCGGACGGGATCGGAATTGTTCATGACCTCGAACCAAGCTGCGATCTTTTTGCCGGAAACGGCGTCGGTCACCTGCCCCGCAACCAGGGCGGTGCCGCGGGCGGAGGGCTGAAGGGGTATCCGGCAGCATACGGGCACGCCCGAGGTGAGCGCGACGCACGACCTGATGGCCTCCTCCATGCCGGCGGCGACAGCTTTGACGGCGTAAACCCCGTCGGAAAGCCACGTGAAGGCGAAGGTCCCGTCCGCGCTTGCGTGCGTGACCTCGCCGTTGCTGGTCATGACCCACGCGTCAGCCAGAGGTGCGCCCGAAGGGCCTACGATCACGCCGCCGATCCGCCCCTCGCCCGCGTGCCCCGCCACGGCCGCGAGGGATAACGCCATCAGCATCAACGGGCGTGCCTGCCGATTGGCCATGGAATCGTGATCCCTTCTCTTCACGAGGCGCGCGTCTCCGGTCAGGAGCCGTGTCAGACCGCCATCTCGACGCGCTGGATGATGTGGTCCTGATAGGGCTTGTCGAGCTCCACGAAGTATCCGCTCCATCCCCAAACGCGGACGATCAGGTTGCGGTGGGCCTCGGGGTGCGCCTGCGCGTCCTTCAGCTGGTCGCGGTTGATGGCGTTCAGCTGCAGCTGGTGCCCGCCGCGGTCGATGAAATATTTGACGAGTTGCGCCACTTTGGTGATGCCGTCAGGATTGCGGAATGCGCTGTCGTGGATCTCGATCGTGAGCGGGCCGCCGTTGATGACGCGACCGAGGTCGGGCGTGGTGAACGACTGCACCACGGAGAGCGGCCCTTTGACGCGCACGTTCAGCGAGGGCGCGTAGTTGGCCGCGAAAGGCTGCCCGGTGAGGCGCCCGTCCGGCGTGGCGCGGAGCTCCTTCGCGTGCCAGATGTAGTACATGGCCGAACCGGTTCCGCAGCGGTAGATGCCGCCGCGCCCGTTCCTGCGCCCGTCCCAGGTGTCCGCGAACGCGTCCAGCAGGGCCTTGCCGAGCTGGTCGGCCGCGGGATCCGCATTGCCCATCTTCGGCGAGCTGAAGCGGGCTTTTGCCAGCAGGTCGGGGCGGTCCTTGAAATCGTTGTCGACGACGTCTGCGAGGTCGGCCAGCGGGATGAGCTTCTCCTCGAAGACCATCTGCCGGATCGCGGCCAGGGAGTCGGCGGCCGTGGAGAGCCCTGTGCCGTGGATGCCGAAATTGTTGTAGCGGTTGCCCTCGCAGACGTCGCGCCCGGCGGCGATGCGTCCGTCGCACAGGATCGACACGAAGGGGCCGGGAAGGATCTTGACGCTCTTGAGCGAGTCGGCGATGCGATCCGCCGCGCGCATGAGCTCGGCCTTCACGTCGGCCATGAAGGCGTCGAAACTCTCAGCCTTGCTGGTCCGCAGCGCGTGGTCGACCACGGCGGGGAACGAGACGGCCCCGATGTTGGGGATGTCCATGCCGCAACCGGGGATGATGAATTCCCAACAGGCGGCGACGGTGTAGTCGCGGGCGTCTTCCAGCGCATAGCCGAGCCGCACGAGCGCGGGGATGACGACGTCGTCGTTGGCGTACTGCGGGAAGCCGAGCCCCTGCCGGGTCAGCTCGGTCGCCTCTTCGAGGACCTTGAGCGGCGTCGACGCGGAGACCCGCAGGTTAATCTTGGGGTCAATGACTTTGAGTTCGCAGGAGGCCTTGAGGCAGAGGCGGGAGAGGGCGTTGAAGGCGTCTTTGCCGGATTTGTCCACGCCGCCCAGCATCAGGCTCTGGCCGTTGTCGCCCTGTTGCACGCCGATGTAGAGGTCGCTGTCCCGGTTGCAGGAGAGGAAGAACTCTTCGATCTCTTCGAGGGCGGCTTCCTCCGTCAGCCTGCCGGCGGCGCGGTCTGCGGCGAAGTAGGGGTAGAGGTACTGGTCGAAGCGTCCCAAGCCGTTGTGGTACTCGCCTTCGCACCAGAGCGCGTAGTGCAAGATGCGCAGGAACTGGAGGGCCTCGTGGAACGTCGTCGCGCCCTTGTGCGGCACGCGGGCGAGCGTCTGTGCGATGCGGGTGAGCCCCTGGCGCTCTGCTTCCCGGCGGTAGCGGTCCGCGAGGTCGAGCACGGCGTCGACCGTCTGGATCCCGCAGGTCACGAATTCTTGAGCGGCGGCGTCCTTCTCCGCGACGGCCTGCGCGAAGCGGGCCTCGAGCTCGACGCGCCGGGCGTCGAGCCCGGCGCGGAGGGTGGAGGCGTAATCGGGGGAGATGTTGAAGACGCAGCCCTTCTCGTGGTAGTACGCCGATTTGCGCAGCGTTTCCATCTCGTCCTTCGTGTAGAGGTCGGGAAGCTGTTTGACCGTGCGGGTGAAGGCGATGGCCTCTTCCGGCAGAAAGGCCGGCTGTTCGGCGGCGAGCATGGCGCACAGCCCGTCGGCGGCGCGCCTCTCGGCGGGGACGCGGTAGCGGCAGAACTCCTCCGCCAGCGTCCACGCCGCGTCGCGCCGGAACGCGGCGTGGCGTTTGGCCAGCACGAAGTCGAGCAGGCGTTGGATGCGGTCGGTCATGTTCAGGCTCCTTTCGCGGGCTCGGGAATGATGCCGAGGCGGCGCTCAATGTCCTCGATGGTTCCTCCCTTGGTCTCGGGCATCCAGCGGATCGCGAAGATGATCTGGCACACCATCATCGTCCCGAAGAAGCCGAAAGCGTAGGTGCCCGCGCGCTCCGCGACGGCGGGGAACGCCCAGGAGATGATCGTGCACATGAACCAGTGGGTGAAGCAGCCGAACGCCTGCCCCTTGGCGCGGACGGCATTGGGGAAGATCTCCGAAATGAAGACCCAGATGACGGCGCCGGACGAAATGGCGAAAAAGGCGATGAATCCGAGGATGCCGCCGATGGCCAGGATCGGATTCGCCTGCGCGCCGAGCGAGAGCTGCCAGGCCACGAGGAAGTGCATGAGGGTCATGGCGATGGAGCCGCCGATGATCATGACGCGGCGCCCGAACCTGTCGATGATGAGGAAGGCCAGCATCGTGAAAATCAGGTTGACGGTGCCCACGCCGATCGTGGCGGCCAAAGCAGACTGGGCGCCCACGAAGTTCTCGAAAATGCGCGGCGCGTAATAGTTGATCGCGTTGATGCCGGAAACCTGGTTGAAGAAGGCGATGAAGAACGCCAACAGGATGGGTTTGAAGTAGCGCCGCTGGAAAAGGGCGACGTGACCGGTGCGCGCAGCCTCCGCGAGCGACTCCTCAATTTCCGAGAGCGTCCGCTCCGGCGTGGCATCGCCGACGACGTCGAGCACATCGCGCGCGGTCTGCCGCCGTCCCGCCCGCACCAGCCAGCGCGGGGACTCGGGGATGGTGAAGAGCAGCAACAGGAAAGCGATGGCCGGCAGGCACTCCACGCCCAGCATCACGCGCCACATCACCTGCTCGGTCGTCATGGGCGCCGTGGTGCACAGCTTGGCGAGGGATTCGCAAGCGCCGCAGAGCCAGCCGTGCGCCAGCATCGCCTTGGCGACGAAATAGTTGGAGACGTAAGAGATCAGGATGCCGAAAACGATGTTGAGCTGGTTCATGGCCACCAGACGGCCGCGCACGGGGCCGGGGGAGATTTCCACAATGTAAAGCGGCACGACGACCGAGGCCCCGCCGATCGCCAGGCCGCCGATGAAACGCATCCACGCCAGAACGGGCTGCGTTCCGGCGAAGGCGCAGCCGATGCCCGAAATCAGAAAGAGGATGGCCATGAGCATGAGCGTGGGGCGACGGCCGAAACGGTCGGAGGGCCAGCCCACGCTAAAGGCGCCGAAAATGGTGCCGATCAGCGCGCCGGAGACGGTGAACCCATGCCAGAAGCCGGACAGCTGGAACTCGGCCTGAATGGCCTTTTCGCAGCCGGAAATCACGCCCGAATCGAAGCCGAACAGGAAACCGCCTAGGGCTGAGACGATCACGATGTACAACAACGAATACGTTTTTGACCCAACCGAACGACACGCCTCATTTGCCATATCTGTCTCCTGTCCCTGCGGCGCGGTCGGCACGCATACCGCCGCATTGCCTTCCCACAGGGATAATCACAAGTATAAGCAGGCGGTACGGTTTAGGCCATATGCGTTCTGACCCAATTTTTATACTTTCTGACCTGAGGCGGAATGCGCGGCTACTCGACGACGTAGGGCGTCGCGGGCGTCAGGGCGCCCGCCTGATTGGGCCTGTTCGCCTGTTTGAATTTCGGGTTCTTGCGGCTGACGCTCAGGATCAGGTTGCCGCTCTTCGGCGGGGCATACTCGTCTTCCGCGCAGGTCAGCGTGACCACCAGTTCGCCGGGGTTCGCGCCGTCCCGCACGCCGTTCACCACGAAGCCGTTCTCGGGCTCGACCACCCGCACGTTGACGAAGGCCGCCATGGCTTTCGCCTTGCCGCCGGTGACGGTGACGTCGAAAGGTCCCTTGGCGGCGGCTTTGACAAACGGGGCCTGTCCCGGCAGCGCGATCTGAAGGGCGAAGCCGCGTCTGGCGGCGCTGATGTCGGCCATCCACGCCTGGTCGGGGACGAGGTGGTGGTAATAGAAGGCCTGGAGTTTGCGGTGCGCCGGCATCGCCGTCTCCTTGATGACGGTCTCGCCGTTGGTGGCGATGCCGCTGAGCGTCAGCGCGAAGGGCGCGCGGGGCAGGCGCTTGCTTGAGGCGGAGGTCGTGAGCGTGATCGCGTTTTCGGTCGCGTTGGCGGGAATGTGGCCGCCTTCGCAGCTGATGCCCAGCGGCGGGTTGTCGAGCTGGAGCGCGATCGGCCCCGCAAACCCGTCGATGCGGCGGACGTGGACGTTGGCCCGCACGGTTCCGCCGAGCGGGATGCACAGGCTGGACGGCGTGACCCAGAGCTCGAAGTCGGGACGCGGCTCGCTGATGCGCAGACGGTAGTGGTAATCGGGGCCGCCCTTGCCGCGGTTGTCGCGGACGCGGACTTCGTAGGTGTCGTCCGCGAGGATGCGCGTGTCGATGACCGAGTCGCAATGGTGGGTCAGAAGGCCCGTGAAGACGTTCGTCTGGTCGTCGTGCGTGGCGAGGATGTTCCCCCGGCTGTCGGCGAGGGTGACCAGCGTGTCGACCGGCGAACCGAGTTGCCGGGCGCGGGTTTCGATGACAATGTTCTGTCCCGCCTTGCCCTCGAAACGGTAGATGTCCACCTCGTTGGGTTTGTCGAGCGTGCCGTTGACGATGACGGGAAAGGGCACGTTCTGCGGGATTCCGCCGCCCGCGACGGGCGCGGCTTCGTTCCTCTCCGGCAGCGTGTCGAGGTCGAAACGCAGCGCCGGGAAGGACAGCTTGCCGTCGGTCAGCGCCTGCAGGCAGCTCTCGGACGTCTTGTTGCCGCTGAAGATGCGCACTTTCCGCGTCGGCAGGTTGACCCCTTCGAGCGCGACGTTCAGGTTGTCGCCTTTTCTGCCGCCCATGGGGGAGAAGCCGGTGACGAGCGGCAGTTCGCCGAGGGTGAGCCGGTAAACGAAATCGTCTCGGCCGCGGTTGATGGCGTCGCTGATCCGGATCGCGTATTCGCCCGTGGCGGGTACGTCGAAGACGAGAATGGGGTCGGGGTCGAAGCGGAAGTCATCCGCGGTCGTCAGCTCGCGCCCCTGCCCGTCGAAAAGTTTGAGAAGGGGCTGGAACCAGCCGGGCACGGCATCGGCGAGATAGGGGGTCAGGGCGCGTCCCTGAACCTGGGCGACCAGCGTCTGGCCTTTGACCGCCTTGAAGCGAAAGGTGTCGGCGTCCTGTTCGGTGATCCGGCCGTTGACGCAGACGGGCAGGGCTCCGAGCGCCATGCCGCCGAGCGGGGCGTCGTTGGGTTCGCTCTCCAGGACTTCGGGATAGCGCCCGACGTGGAAGGACAGCGGCACGGTGAAATCGTTGCTGCAAACCACCCGAAAGTCGCGCGGTCCGACTGCGGCGTCTTTGTCGATGGTGACGCGGAAGATCACCTCGTCCTGCAGGGCGGGCACGCGCCGCCGTTTGCCCGGCATGGCCGGATCGAGGGGAATCACGTTGATCAGGGCGGTCTCTACGCCGGAGCCCGAGACGAGGGCTCCGCTGGCCGTCTTCAGGCCTTGGCCGCGCACCGACACGTCGAACGTCGTGCCCGGCGCGCCGCCTGCGGGATAGACGCAGCCGATTTCGGCCGCGCGGGCGAACGCGATCAGGGATACGGCCGCGGAAACGATGAGGCGTGATGTTTTCATAGGTGTGTTTAAAGGATGGCGTTGAGCGGGTTGGGGCCTGCGGCGTCGCCGCGCGCGGGCACGAGGGGGATGGTCAGGCCCTGGGGATGGGGCAGCGTGTCGGCGGCGCTGAAGCCGAGCCGTTCGTAGATGGCGGCGATCAGGTCGGCGGGAGAGACCGGGTCCTTTTCGACCTCTTCGCCGCGCGCATCGGTCGCGCCGACCACCTGTCCGCCGCGGAAGCCTCCGCCGGCGATGAGCGACGAGAAGGCCTTGCCGTAGTGGCCCCGCCCGCCGTTCCAGGGCGCGTCCCACTGGACCTTGGGTGTGCGCCCGAACTCGCCGCCGCACCAGATGATGGTCGAGTCGAACAGGCCGCGCTGGGTGAGGTCGTCGATCAGCGCGGA
>Ga0116170_10003768_pt1 | contig 14122 bp, 10 predicted proteins | sample AD_JPNHW1_MetaG_FD_89797 | JGI IMG/M metagenome (GOLD analysis project Ga0116170, IMG submission 89797) | Active sludge microbial communities of municipal wastewater-treating anaerobic digesters from Japan - AD_JPNHW1_MetaG | ecosystem: Engineered > Bioreactor > Anaerobic > Digestate | place...
CTGTTCAAAGCCCATAAATAAATAGCATAAGGACTTTTCTCAAAGCACTTTAGACCGAATTCAGACTTGTTCCAGCTCTCCCACACCACCCACCACTGTGACAATAAAAGCCTTAGCAAATCTGATGAGCTCTCCAAAAAATCTGATCATCCGAAACCAGTCCAAAACCAGCGCAGATTTGCAATAATCTTGATACAAAAACGTCCAGAAACGTCCAAAAACCACTGTGACACAATCCAAAGCCAGTCTTATCTATCTCTCTGCCTGATAAACCCATACGACCACTGTGACATGTGATATCGATTTGCAGATTTGGGTGAGAACTTATAGTTAGTCCTCTGACTGCATTTTTTCTTGACAGCAAGTGTCAATTTATTTTACAGTACCTGTGTAAACAATATCTCAAAAAAGAGGTAGAGGTATGCCGGAAAGCTTGATGCAGAATATGCATAGTTTTGTTACAGAAAGATTTGCACTATCTAAATTACTTGAAAGACTGACCGATAGATCCCAGAGCCACTTGATCGAGATCAACGGAAAGAGTGGATCCGGCAAGTCGTATATCCTTCAGCCACTGATCAATCAACTGAGTGAATCTTATGACAGGGTGGAGTTTTTCTCCGGACATCCTCTTTTTTACAATCACTTCTTTGAGATAGTGATGTTGCTCTGCCCCATTCCCAAAGAAAATCTGATCAAGCTTCTGAATGAGCATTACGTAAAATACAGAACCGGTAAGAAATACGACTTCTTCTATTTCTTCACTGAGCAGCTCATCAAGCTTAACCTTCTAAGCCCTATGGTGCTGATCATTGACGATTGTGATGTCCTGGATTCATATACCCTGGAGTTCCTGCAATACCTTGTGCAATACACACCGGACAGCGGAATACAGATCGTGACGATCTCTCAGAAACGGCTCTTTACCTTCTCAGAAGTCGAGTATATTCCTGCACCCAGCGTGGATTCGATCCAGAAACTCCTGAAGAGTCTCTTCCCTGATAATAAACGAAGTTATCAATCCGAGAGCGAGATCCTCTACAAGATATCCGATGGCAATTTGATGGTCATGGAACGTATTCTGATCGAGATGATGCAGGGCAAGGGGAAGCCTGTCTTTGATCTTGAGCCTTTTCTGGATAAAGCTTATGACGCCCTCAGTATCTATTATCAGGCTTTGGGTTCGCTTAGCAGGGCACAGATCGAACTGATCGCTTCGATGTATATCATAGATGGCTTGAAGATCGGTGAGAAATATCAATGGCTGGCGAAATCCAAGACCTTTGAGAAAGATGTTGAGGTGTTGCAGAAGCTGGGATTGATCATCTGTCACAAAGAACGCTATGTCGTGCAAAAAAAGAACGCCTTCACCAAGTGGGTCCATGACAACTATGACGTGATCAAGGATCAGCTTCCCGAATCCATCTTGAATCACCTTGCCAGTAATGAGAAGCTTCCTCAGGTTCAAGCCAAACTGCATCAGTTATTGGGAACTTATTCCGCTGAGCTGTTCGAAGATCTGATTCAACGCTTTACTCTGCTCTCGGACAATGATATACTTGTCTCGTTGTACACTTACGCGCTCAAACACACTACCGACCCAAAGGATAACCTGCGTCTCAGCATAAAGCTGGGAAATGCCTATTCTGATATGAATAAGAAGGATGACGCGGTCGAAGTTTTCCGTCGCTGTCTGCATATTTGCAGCGAAAACGGTTTCCCCGCCGAGGAGGTTATTCACAGTCTTGCCAGCAATCTCTTCGCGGTCAATTCCTCTGCCTTCGCGCTGGAGATCATCAAAAAGTACTCCCCTACCACGATCGATCCCTATTGGAAATCCCGCATCCTGCTCCTCAAAGCCGATATATTGGCTGAATCGGAAGAGTTCAACGAAGCGAATGAGGTCATAGAATCGGTTCTGCACACCATGAGCGCGGTTGACGATAAGCAATACAGATATCTGATCCAGGGGGAAGCGAAGAAGACGAAAGGTAAGATCCATTACTACGTAAACGAATGGGATCAGGCGGAAGAAGCCTTCAAAGACGCTGAGACGATGTATAATCTTGCCAGCGATCATATGGGATTGGCGGCAATATTCAACAATCTTGGGGTGCTTTATATGTTTCAGGGCGAGTGGGAAAAGAGCGAGCAGTTCTTTCTGCGCAGTTTGAACCTTGAAGCAGAGTACTTTAACCTCAATGGCATATCCGTATGTTATAACAATCTTGGGGGGCTCATGGATGACAAGGGCGATCCGGACAGGTCAATATACTACCTGGAGGAAGCGCTCAAACTTCAAAAGCTCTTGAATGAGCCATATAATATTACCAATATCTATAACAACCTTGGTGTGACCCTGATGGATCACAGGCACTATGCCAGAGCCGAAGAAGCACTCAAAAAGTCATTGGAGACAGCGATCGAATTCTCCTTCTATCGTAATATCGTCGCCTCTTTGAACAATCTGGGAGCGCTGTATTTCAAGAAAGGTAATTGGCAGCAATCCATCTCTCTGTATGAACAGGCGATCAAGAAGTCTCAGGAGAATAACTTTAATGAGGGCTTACTGAAGTCATTCAATAACTTAGGTGAAGTTTACGAGAAACAGAATGAACTAAATCTTGCTTACGATCTTTGTTTCAAGGGTTTGGAACTGCTGCCCACAGTCAGTGACGATTATATCAAAGCTGAACTTTATGGTAATCTGGGGTCGGTTCTAACCAAGCTACACAAATTCAAAGAAGCATACGGTTATTTGGTCGAGAGTTTTGATTTCTTCAAATCCCTGAATGCGCGTGACAAGATCATCGAAGGCTGCCAGAAACAGGCATATTACTTCATTCTGACCAGAAACTATGAAAGCGCGGACTATTATCTCGGTCAAGCTCTAAAGACAGCGACTGAACAGAATAACCCTTTCGAGATCGGCAGAACTCACTACCTGAGAGCTTTACTGGAAAGAAAGAATCTTGACCAAGCCAAAGAACATCTCGATGAAGCGATAAAACTCTTCGTCGAAACGGGAGACAATTATGAGCTTTCTTTGGCGAATTATGAGCTCGCAAGTGTTCTCTTCGACCTCAAGGAATGGGAAAAAGCCCTGCAGATCCTCAAGAACAATAAAAAGATCATTGAGGAGTATGGAAGCATCAAGCTCCTGGAACAGAATGACATCCTTACCCAGAAGATAACCAGGGAGTATTCCGCGCAGATGCAGGACATGACCTATGAGGAGAACCTGCTCAACCGTTTCTATGAGATCACCCAGAATTTAAACACGATCTCCGATCTGGATGTTCTGATCGAGAATTCTCTCTCTTCTCTCGTGGATATCTCTGAAGCTGATGGAGGCGTTTTCTGTTTGCACGGTAATGTCAGCATCCCTGGGAGCTGGGACTATAAGATCTATCAGAACTTCTCTCATGATAACCCATATTATGAAGTGTTTATGGATCTGTGTCAGCGGGTTCTTACTGAAAATAAACTTGAAAACTACAAACAGCCTCATTTCGCGCCTGAATACAACAATATTCTGGTCATACCTCTTTCGATCAGGAAGGTCGCGATAGGCGTGGCTTTGCTCTATTGTAAAAGTGGTTCGCGCTACTTCTCCGAGCGGATCATCAATCTACTCAATGCCCTTGCCAACCAGGTTATCGTTATCATTGATAATATCCGTGGCGCTAATTTGGAAAAGACCCATGCCATAATCAGGGAACAGCTGAATTCCGGTAATCTCTATGCCAATATTATTGGAACAAGTCCAGAAATGAAGAAGATCTTCGAGGTCATCGAGAAAGTCAAGGACACTCCCACTTCAGTACTTCTCGAGGGTCCCAGCGGAACAGGTAAGGAGCTTATCGCCAGAGCCTTGCATTATAGCAGCAACCGAAGTCAGAAAGCTTTCGTCGCACAGTATTGCGGTGCGTTGCCTGAGACTCTGTTGGAGAGTGAATTGTTTGGTCACGTCAAAGGATCGTTCACCGGTGCCGCGTATGACAAAAAAGGCTTGTTCGAGATAGCTGATGGCGGAACTTTCTTCCTTGACGAGATCGCCGATATAAGCCAAAGCACTCAAGCCAAGCTTCTGCGTTTCCTGCAGGAGGGAGAGATCAAACGGGTTGGTGCGACGAAGACCGAGAAGGTCAATGTAAGAGTTGTTTGCGCCACCAATGTTTCTCTCCTTGAGAGAGTAAAACAGGGAGCTTTCCGTCTCGACCTTTATTATCGCTTGAATGTAATAAGGATCGATGTCCCTCCACTAAAAAATAGGCAGGGAGACATACCCCTGCTTACGATACATTTCCTCGATAAATATAACAAACGTATCTCCAAGAATGTCTCAGGCATTACTGATGAAGCCATGAAGACTCTGGAAAGTTACGATTGGCCGGGGAATGTCCGCCAACTCGAGAATGAGATCGAGAGAGCCGTTACTCTCGCAGAGAATGGCACTTTTATCAAGTCTCAGGATTTCTCGGATGAAGTCAGACGCTTCATGGAGAATACTCAGACCATTCGTCTGCTCAAGAATAAAAAAACACTGAAGGATTCGATCGAGGATCTCGAGAAGAAGATGATCATTGACAGCATGGAACTTAATGATTGGAATCAAACCCAATCAGCAAAAGAACTTGGGCTTTCCCGGCAAGGTTTGATCAAGAAACTCAAACGCTACAACCTCTATCGTGAAGAGTGACGTGATCTCTATGACAGATCAAAAGATAACTCCGCCTGTCAGTTCGATCCTAAACTATATCGCACTGGATATTGAGACTACCGGTCTGGATAAGACTAGAGATGAGATTATTGAGATCTCCGCGGTTAGATTCATCAATGGCGAAGCCTCAGATACTTTTACCAGCTTTGTTCGCCCCAAGCGCAAGATCCCCCGCTTCATCGAGCTTCTCACCCACATCAAGCAGGAAGATCTGGCAAACGCGCCCGGTATTGAAGCTGTTCTGAACGATCTGCTTCCGTTTCTGGGTGATTCACCCATCGTTGGTCACAACATCAGATTCGATATCGATTTTATCGATGAATATAATATCCGAAGAGGTGGACTTCACCTCAATAATGAACTTTGGGACACAGCCGAGATCAGCAGGATATATATCCCCTTCGTGAACGATCACAAACTTGGAACCATGACACGTGAGTTCAATATTGAGCTGAATAACGCTCATCGCGCCAATGCCGATGCTCTGGCTTGCGGATTACTCCTCGTAGAACTTACTGAGCATATCAACAGACATTACTCACTCCTGCTCAATGCCAGAATCCTCGATCTTACACGGCAAGCAAAAGCTGATGAAGTCTATCACTATCTCTATAAACTTGTTGAGTATCAGCGTCGTTATGCCCTGATGGGACAACGTCAGCAATCTCCGGAAAACCCCAAGGTCAATGTCATCGATCATATGGCAGAAACCACGGGAGAATGTGACATCAACAAGGTCTTTGGTCCCGATGGAGTCTTCGACAGGAAGTTTCCCAATTATGAATTCCGGAGCGGACAACTGGAGATGGCGAATCACGTCAATCACGCTTTCAAACATGAACAACTCCTGGCTGTTGAGGCCGGAACAGGCGTTGGCAAGTCCTTTGCTTATCTCGTTCCCGCGATAGATTTTACTTTCAGGAATAAAACCAAGGTCGTGATCTCGACAAATACCAAGAACCTTCAGGAACAGCTTTTCTATAAAGACCTGCCCAATCTCTGTAAACTCCTTCCCATTCCTTTCAAAGCCTGTCTGGTCAAAGGGAGGGAGAATTATATCTGCGAGCGACGCTGGGAAGAGATGCTGGCAGAGATGCAGCGGGGCTTTAGCCCCTATGAAGCCCGCGCGCTCATGTATCTGATCATCTGGAAGCATCTGACTAATACCGGCGATGTTTCGGAGAATTCTTCCTTTGACCGAAACCGTTTTAGTATTGTCTGGAGGAAGATCTGCTCCGACCGCTATCTCTGTTCGAACCGTAAATGCCCTCATTACAAGAATTGCTACGTCATGGTCCTGAGGAAGAATATCGAGACGGCTTCGCTGGTCGTGGCAAACCACTCTCTGCTGCTCGCAGACAGCAAGGCTGAGAACACAACACTGGGAGAATATTCTTATCTCGTCATTGATGAGGCTCACAACCTGATGGCGTCTGCCGCGCGTTATCTCGGTTTCGAATTCAGCTATTCCGAATTGGTCAATCTCATCAATCAGCTCGCTTTCCAGCATAAGCGCCGGCAAAGCGGATTCCTCAAGCAACTGGACAGCATGATCACCGGTAGTCTTGTGACACAGGCTCAGAAAGAGCAGGTAACCAACCTGGTAAAGAATCTGGAAACCAGTCTTGACTCACTCAGAAAGCCGATCACTAATGCCTTCAGCCATGCGGAACAACGTTGCCAGCAAGCAGATAGTTTCGGTAAACTCAGGATCAAGGATGTCGCAGATTTTGACATGCTTTTCACCTATATCGCCGAGCTTGCGGATGCCTGGAAATCGATCATGAAGGACATAGCGGCGATCTCTAACGTCCTCTCCACCCTTCCCTCCAAGCAGGTCAAAGACTATGAATCCTTGTCGGATACATTGTCCTCTTTCATTCTCAGGATGATCGAAACGGAAAATATCCTCCTGGCATTGCTCGATCCCGATCTTGACAACTATGCTCTCTGGATCGAAACTGATGCCAAGCCCGACAGAAATATCCCCTCTGCCACGATCTGTTATGCTCCTGTCGAAGTCGGAGCGCATCTGGCAAATCTATTCTACAATCGGATCCCCAGTATCGTATTCACTTCCGCGACTCTTGCCCTGCGTGGTTCATTCAAGTACTTCTTCGGGCAAAGCGGTCTGAATCTGGTCACTGAGAAGGAAGTGGTCAATGAGATCGTAGATTCTCCCTTTGACTATCCCAAGCAATCCCGCCTGTTGATCTCCAGCTTCCTCCCGGAACCGAAGGATGCGTTCTTCCAGAACCAGGCATTGAGTTGCCTGGAGCAGATCATCAGTTCCACCAAAACCGGAACCATGGTGCTGTTTACTTCATACAAAGACCTGAATACTGTTTTTGACCAGATCTCGGACACCATGTATCATCAGCAGCGATCTCTCTTCGCTCAAGGTAAAAGCGGAGGCAGATCATCCATGTTGAATGAATTTAAGCAGAGCAAGGATGCAGTACTGCTGGGTACATCCTCCTTCTGGGAGGGTGTCGATATCCAGGGTGAATCGCTCTCGCTATTGATTCTCTACAAACTTCCATTTATGGTTCCCTCCGAACCGATCGTCGAAGCATATCTTGACAAACTCGGAAGGGAGGAAAAAGACTCGTTTATGCACTATATGCTCCCAAACGCGCTTCTTCGCCTGAGGCAAGGTTTTGGCAGGTTGATCCGCAGCAAGACCGACAACGGTATCGTCCTGATCATGGATTCCAGGGTCACAAACAAACGTTACGGAGAATACTTCAAACAAGTTCTCCCCTGTGATAGCTTCGAACTCAAAGATGAGCACCAGTTGATCTCTGAGATCACCAGTTTCTTTAACCGACGCGCCGCGGCATCTACCAATCAAGGCTAAAAGGTATCGCTTGTGACAGACTTTTATACTACACTGAGAACTAGATTCCCTAGCCTTACGGATAAGAACTTGCTCCTTGCCGATGAACCACTTTCCGGACACTGCTCATTTAGAATCGGCGGACCAGCTGATGCCTTTGCGATCCCTGAAACACAAGCAGATCTGATCGATCTCCTCAGTTTCGTGACCGATCATTATATTCCCTATATGATCTTGGGAAGAGGCTCAAATCTCCTCATCGGAGACAGAGGAATACGTGGTTTAGTGATCTCCACCAGGAATCTGAATAAACTCAGTCTGGACGAGAACTACATCAGTGCGTATTGCGGAGTATCACTTAAGGATCTGTGTCAATTTGCGCTGAACGCTGGACTTTCCGGCCTGGAATTCGCCTCGGGTATTCCCGGGAGTGTAGGTGGTGCGGTATACATGAACGCGGGAGCCTACGGAGGCGAGATCAAAGATGTGCTCTATTGCAGCAAGTGCCTTAATGCCGCCCCGGAATCACTTGCTGCTGGACGTCCCATGATCCATCTAAAAGCAGAGAACCATTTGTTTTCCTATCGACACAGCGTTTTTCAGGAGGGTAAGCTGATTCATCTGAGTTCCGTCTTCCGCCTGGAGTATGCTGATCAAGCGCTTATTAAAACAAGAATGGATGAACTTAACCTACAACGTAACCAAAAGCAGCCAATGGATCTTCCCAGTGGCGGAAGCGTTTTCAAGCGTCCGGAGGGATATTTTACAGGTAAACTCATCGACGATTGCGGTTTGCGTGGTTATAGGATCGGTGGCGCGGCTATCTCAGATCTGCATTGCGGATTCATTGTGAATCTGGGTGGCGCGACTGCGCAAGACGTTCTTTTGCTGATCAGATATGTCCAGATAAGTGTAAAGGACAGGTTCGGAGTCGATCTTGAGCCTGAACTTAGGATGGTCGGCGAGTTTTGAAAAGACACTCGTCTCAGGTTCTCTACCCTCTGGGATTTTTTGTTATAATTCTCATATTGTGGAATTTTATCAGCAGTTTCGGAAAGATATCCTTTTGGATCTTACCCTCACCTCTTGATGTTCTGAAAGTCTTTTTTACCAAAGCCGATGTCCTAGCTTTCCATTTGGGATTCACGCTCAGAGCCACATTGCTGGGGTTCTTCATCAGCCTGATCCTGGGTGTGTTCGTTGCCATCCTCATGGATCTGTCCCAGGTGGCAAAACAGACCATCTATCCGTATATCGTTATCTCACAAACGATCCCGGTCATCGCTGTTGCACCCCTGATCATTGTCTGGCTTGGTTATGGACTATCTTCCAAGGTGTTCACGGTCGTACTAACTTGTTTTTTCCCGATTGCCCTGAATTTCTTTGATGGGCTCACCGGAGTCTCCATCGACAAGATAAGGTTGCTCCATTCCATGGGTGCCGGGAAGCTCACTACCATGCGGTATCTGAAGATCCCGAACGCTATGCCGAATCTCTTCACTGGTTTGAAGATCTCCGCCACATACAGTGTTATGGGCGCTGTTATCGGTGAATGGCTCGGAGGGACAGGCGGTCTTGGTATCTACATGACCCGCGCTGCCAAATCTTTCGACATCGAAGAGGTCTTTGCCGTGATCCTTGTAGTTGTTCTGCTCAGCCTGGCTCTTTTCTGGATCGTGACGCTTGCCGAGAGGATCTTTGTGCGCTGGAACTCACAAAAGATAGAGGAATATGAGGAAATCTACAAGTCATGTTAAATAAATGTGGACATTCTTCTATTTTTGATTATCGTTTTTATGTTATCATGTTATACAATAGAAGGATTTGATGACGATGAATGATATCATTGGTTATTTGCTGAGAGAGTATATGATCCTTGATCTCGGCGTTCTCGAATTGAGAGCTCTGATGATTCTGGCAGAGATCGTGTTATTTCTCTATGTATTCAGCGTCTCGAACCGAAGACTTTTCCGGCATCTCCCCGCCGGATCACTAGGATTTTATAATTCTCACTTGCCTTTTAGTCATGTGAGATTGAGAATAAAGAATGTAGATTGGTACAAAGCGCATATTGCCCAGATAATTGAGCAAGGCACTCATGCACATCACAAAACAGAAAAGGCAGGAACAAATGAATACGAAACCCAAGATTAAGGCAATTATATTCGATCTGGACGGCACACTTCTCGATTCTATCCATGATATCGCCGTATCCATGAATCTGGCACTGGCAGAAATCGGACTGCCGGAGTATCCGGAAGAGGACTATAAGGGTTTTGTAGGCGGTGGGTTTACCGAACTTGTAAAAAAGGTGTTGCCGTCGAATAAGCAGTCCACGGCAAACATCGAATCCCTCAAACAGAGATTCTGGGAAACTTATGAAGTCAATTGGTTCTTGCACACCACTCCCTTCCCAGGGATCCTCTATCTCATTCAAAGCTGTATCGCCAGGAAGATCAGGCTGTCGATCCTCTCAAACAAGCCTCACTATTTCACCAAGAAAATGCTGAGGAACTATTTTAGAGGCGTCTTGATCAAACACTTCAAGAACCCCTTTGGTATCTACAGCGGCGAACAACCGGACAAACCCGCAAAACCTGATCCAACCGTTGCCCTTGAATTAGCCGAAAAGCTGGGAATAGCTCCCGAGTTTATCGCCTTCATCGGGGATTCGGATGTGGACATCCAAACTGCCAAGAATGCCGGCATGATCTCCATAGGAGCAGCATGGGGTTATCGCGATAAGGCTGAACTCAAAGCAGCCAAAGCAGACTTGATCTTTGATACTCCCCTTGATCTGGTCAAGTATATCGAGAGTCAACCCAGTATTTAATGAAGTCTTTCCGTAAAGAGCTTACGCTAAACACCCCTCAGCGCAGGGAGTTTGTCAATCTTACTCCCCGCGTTGAGGATGCGGTTCGCGAGAGCGGCGTCAGGGAAGGGTTGTGCTTGGTCAATGCCATGCACATCACAGCTTCGGTCTTCATCAATGATAATGAATCCGGCCTTCATCATGACTTTGAGAAGTGGCTCGAACATCTCGCCCCGGAGAAACCTTATAATCAATATGCCCACAACGGCTTCGAAGATAATGCCGACGCTCATCTCAAACGCCAGATCATGGGAAGAGAAATAGTCGTCGCCATCACCAACGGCAGGCTTGATTTTGGACCCTGGGAACAAATATTCTATGGCGAATTTGATGGAAAACGTCCCAAACGAGTTCTGATCAAGATCATCGGAGAATAAGCAGATCCACAGCCCTTCTTCTCAGATTTGATCCTCGTCAGTAGAATCATTCCCTCACCATCCTGAATCACCCTATCCTCCCAAAAACTGTCCCTACGCCTCCCGTACGCCCCCTGTATCATTACCGTATGCTCGCCGTACAAGAATCGCCCGGGATACTCTCAGTTTAGCGAATGAGTCCCATGACTATTGAACAGCTCTCTAAGGGCATTCTTGTTTCAGAACATTCAATTCATCGGGATATAGCTGAACAATAACTGAGTCCGGCTCGGTTATCGCTCCATTATCAGGAAAGTGACGCGTGATGCCGGAAAGGGCCTGAATAAAGTGAGTAGCAAAAAAGAACCGCAGCTTTTTGGGGCTGCGGTTGGCTGTTAAGACTGACTATAGTCTATTTGAAATAGTAGTACAAACCGACTTGCGGGATGTACATGACCATCTCTTCATCGCTGTTGTAGGTAAACGGAAGGTCGATGGAAAAGCGGAAATGCCTGTCCAGAATGACTTCAAAACCGGGACCGGCACCTGCAGTCCACTTGGTTTTCTTGACTTTCTCGGAGGTCATCGGAACGCTGGTATCCAGCTCATAACTTGTATAGCCCGTATTGGTCGCGTCATAGGTTCTGGTGAATTGCTTTTCGTTGCTGAGTAGCACGGATCCACCGATGGTCAAATAGAACCTGCTATGCCGGGAGGTATCCAGAACGTGGATATAGTTCAATCCGGCACTCATCGAGTTTTTGCGGCCTGTTCTGGTATATGTAGCGTGCGCGCCGGGATTATCGATATCCTCATCGTACAGATAGTAAGGGAATTTGACGTCATTTGAACCGTAGGTTATCGCTCCCAGAGTAAATTGAATTCCATGTGTTTCCCCGATCCATCTGTAGGAATAGCCATTACCTGAGGCTGTTCCAAACTGGGCACCAACACCTTTCTTGCTCAGGTCTTCCGCGTAACCGACGGCAACACAGGCAAGCAGCGTAAACAAGAGAATAACTTTGATCGCTTTCATTTCTAACCTCTTGATGTTTTGACTGACATACTTAGTAATCTCATCTGCTCAGCTATCTTAACAGACAGGAGCCTATCAATCCCATGTTATTTACTGAAGTCCACCTTGGGTGCTTTCTGGGCGGCTTCATCAGCTTTGAAGAACTGGAACGCTTTGATGTTGAACATGCCGGCGAAAATGTTATTGGGGAAGACCACGATCAGTTGATTGAAGGAGCCAACAGCTTGGTTGTATCTCATCCTTTCAGTTCTGATCCTGGCTTCGATACCTTCGAGGGAAACCTGAAGGTCACGGAAGTTTTGATTTGCTTTGAGATCGGGATACTTTTCAACCACGACCATCAAGCGGGATAAGGCTGAAGAAAGACCCGCCTGGGCGTTTTGAAAGTTCGCCATGGCAGTCGGATCGGTTAGGGCTTCTTTGGTCAGAGTAGTCTGTCCGCCCATCTTAGCTCTGGCTTCAGTCACGGCTGTAAGCGTTTCCTGTTCGAAATTGGCAGCGCCTTTAACAGTATTCACCAGGTTAGGGATCAGATCATATCTGCTTTGATAGACGTTCTCAACCTGTCCCCAGGCTGTTTCGACCACTATCTTCTCTTTCTGTATCTTGTTATATCTGCCGACGATCCATCCGCCAATAATAAGCACTATCAGGACGATGCCGAGTAAAACTCCGAGTAAGATCTTTGTTCCTTGTTTCATTAGGTAAACTCCATGTCAAATTTGTGCAAAGATGCACTCTGCTCTGATATTGTCCAGAGAATTCTTCTCTAATCAGAATATAGGCGGAATATTGGTCTTGGACAACTATTTGATGATCAGATCACCGGAGATGATCCTGATGCTGTGGGTGGACGGCATTGTCGTGATACTAACGTCCTTGCGGAATGTCTGAACCCTTTGGTGGGAAGTGACTTGCAGACTATCGTTGAAGGCTTTGGGAAGGATCAGGGTGAATTCCGAGCCACTGCTGCTGATCTCGAAAGCCGGTATTCTAGGATAACTACTGAGATCAAGAGTCACGGTTCCCTTTGGATTATCAAGCGTAAGTGTCCTGACAGCAAGCGTATCCAGCGACACTGTGAGTTTATCTTCGATCTCTGTAAAGATACCTGTATGGCGTTGGCTGATCCTGGACAGGTTCTCTTCAGGTAGGCTATTGACGCTGTATTTAGTTTTGCTTCCCGGTATACCGAAGCCGTTGGATTCCTGAATCATACCGGTTCTATCTCTCAGATCAAGAATGATAGCAGTACTGCTTGTCCTGATCTCAAGCTTAGTGTAGCCTTTATCGGTTTTCTCCAAAATAACGCTCTTAGCCATATTTGATGTATAGGGTGTTGCCAGAATGACGCTGAAGACGATCAGGAGACCTAGGATATAGATAAGTACTTTGTGCCGAGTCTTCAGTTTCTTTTGTACCTGAATTTTGGGTATGTACCAGAGTGCAATATCGAGATTCATGATCCGATATACCATGTAGCTTACAAGATATACAAGGGCTCCGGCCCAGAGAACATCGCTTAGATAGTGACCTCCCTGAGCAATCCGCGCCAGCCCGATCAGGCATCCGTATACGCCTGCAAGAAGCCCTGTTAGGATCGCGGAGAACCTTCGCTGTTTCCTCAGCACCATCGCAAGAGTAAAGAAATAGAATCCCATCGTGGCATGTCCACAGGGAAATGACTTGCCAGTGCTGGTTCTATCTATCTCCAGAGGATACTCGTAAGCGTATTTGCCTCCGAATTCAAGTGTGTTTCGAGGACGTGGTCTCCCCCAGTGATCTTTGAGAATGGTATTCACCAGCAATCCCGGTCCAAGCGCCATCACGAGTACAAAGTAGATGCCCAGCTTGCGCCATTTGATCAGCTTTGGTTTGCTGAAACTCAGGATGAACAGGAGTAATCCCAGAACAGACAGGAGCAAAGCAGGATAGTTCCCGTAATGATAGACCAACCTGAAAACCGGTAGATCACTCATAAACCAGCCATCGGCGCCGTGATAGAATATGCTTTGAAACCTGATGTCCCAGTTGAAGAGATAAAACCCGGCTGTCAGCAGAGCCAAAACAGCCAGGGTTCCCAGGATATCAACAGAATAAAAGAAATGACGACCCTTGCGAGCCGTCATTTCATTATGATTGGTTGTTTGCATTATTATTCTGAGGCAGGTTCGTTGGTCTCAGGCACTTCCTCAGTGGGGGTTTCTTGTTCTTCAGCGGGTACTTCGACCGGCGCAAGCTCGGGAACTTCAACAGGAGCTTCCTCAGCAACTTCCTCTTCGGAGTCTACGGGTTC
>Ga0116170_10003770_pt1 | contig 14114 bp, 13 predicted proteins | sample AD_JPNHW1_MetaG_FD_89797 | JGI IMG/M metagenome (GOLD analysis project Ga0116170, IMG submission 89797) | Active sludge microbial communities of municipal wastewater-treating anaerobic digesters from Japan - AD_JPNHW1_MetaG | ecosystem: Engineered > Bioreactor > Anaerobic > Digestate | place...
TATCTGAAGAGGGTTTTATGGCCAATTATGCACTTGTCATTGGGATTAATTATAAAGGTTGCGCCGCATATCTTGGCCGTGGCTCCTGTGTTCAGAATGCAATAGAAATACATAACTTCTTTGTTGCGTCAGGATATGCACGCTCGGAGTTACTGCTCGAATCAAATGCGGATTTTAACAGCATACACAAAGCATTAAAGTCTATCTGCGAAAACCTAAAAAAAGGAGATACTTTCTGTCTGTATTTCTCTGGGTATGAGGATGGATTACTAAATACTGAATGCATCGTCCCATATCATGCTGGGAAAGAGGAGGAGCAGCCCGCAAAGTGCTTGTCTCTAAAAACGATTGAAGAGATAAGCAGGAAATCTGGTGTTGAAAGGATGCTAATTTTAGATTGGGAGAATATATCCGGCCAGAGCAACGATCTTTGTGAAAAAGCTATTGCTAGTTCTGTAGATCATGCTCCAACCGACTCCCCAATTGGCATCTTTTGCGGCCAACCCCATGACTTTGCCTGCCTTCCTGAAAGGCAACGCAACAACCTGTCTTTCACCTCGACTCTTCTCAATATATTTAAGGATAGAGTTGAAGCCGGACTTGCGATTTCATTCCCAAGCGCCTGCAAACCGGTGTCAAAAAGGCTATTGGAATGGGCAGATCTTTTTCCAGAAAAAGGGTTAACTAGCTTTTATAGTAATACAAACGGAACCGAGATCGTAATCCATTCCGGGAAAAGAACAATATCTGACCTGTCGGGTAAAAAAAGAATTAAAGCCGAGGCTGATGAGTTACTGGGAAAAATGCTTGAAGATCATACCCTCTGGAGAAAGAACGATCCACCCGTTAATGGTTTATATCAGCTGAATTCGACAAAACTACGACAAATCATTGATGTATATCGAAACGAAAATTTGGGCACTATAAATTTAGCCAACCGAAATTTGAGTGGGGCTGATTTTAGTTCTTCTGAACTCATCGAGGGAATAGATTTTTCATATTCAGATCTTTCTTGTTCAGATATTTCAACATCTTCCTTAGTTAACATAAATTTTTCACACTGCAGCTTGAAGTCTGTTGAGTTTCTCTTTTCAGACATATCCGACTGTAATTTCAGTTATTCTGATTTGACTGATTCCAATCTTGGTCGGACAGATATAGAGCATTGTATTTTTGACCAATCATCAGTACACCGGGCAAACTTTGAAGAGGCTATGTTAACAGAATCATCTTTTCGGCATGCCAATTTAACACAAACAAATTTGTCACGGGCAGCAGCTATTGATTGTGATTTTACCGATGCTAATTTGTCTACATCGCTGTTAGTTAGAGTTAACTTTGCTGGATCAACCCTGACTGGCGCAGGATTATACGGAACTGCTCGAGCAGATTGGTGCATCAAAGATGTAAAATGCCAACATGTGTATTGGGACAAAGATGGAAAGGAACGATTCCCTCCAGACAACGATTTCCACGAGGGGGAATTTTCCACGCAATACCGTCCCTACTCCATGTTTTCCTATACGTTCAAAGAAGGTTTTACCCCACTTGATTTGATGCTGGCAACGCACATTGTCGATCAAATCAACGCGGCCGATATAGGCTTTACCATTAAAATTGACAACGCTTCTGTTCGGGGCCTCAACCCAACGCTGAATTTCATCATGGAATCTGGCGATGACAAAAGAGCGGATGCTCAAGAACTGTTCACGCAGGAATATGAGAAACAAATTCAAAAGCTAAAAACAGAGCTTCAAAAAGCGAACGAGCAACTGCTGACTGAGCGCGGAGCCCGGGCGAACTTTGCGGAAAAACATTTAGAAATATCCGCCAAGCACCAGCAAATCATGAATCAATTTTTTACGCCTCTTCTGGCCGAACTTCTGCAACGAAAAGATCCTCCCATCAGAAAACGGTTGAGCCATCGAGAATCGGAACAGTCCAATGGGAAAGTTCAGAAAGTGATGCTTTGCGACAAATCCTTGACAGTCCAGATCGGTGAAAATGAACCGGTTGCTTTTGGCTCGGTCAAGCAGTATGCAGTGTTCAAAGCAGTTATACAGGCTTCAAAAATTCAAGATCAGCGAGTTGATCTTGAGCAGATTGCAGAGAGCGCCGGAGAAATAGAGAGCGCACTGACCCCAGCAAAAGAAAAGAAAAGGCGGGGCTGGCAAACCATAAACAGGGCAAATGAGGTCAGCGGCATCTGCCATGACCTGAGAGAATACTGTGAAAAGAACGGACAACTGGGCTTCTTGATGCCCTTGATTCTTCAAGCATATAAAAAGTCAGTCCCTCTTGCAGGTTATGAGATAGAAGAGGTCGAATTTATTTCCGATGGACGCCCCATCTCCGACTACTGATTTTCTGTTTTCTTCTTTCTAGGGTGCTTTACCCAAAGCGCCCCGCCGACGGTCAATTCCGGTCTCTATCCCAGAACTTTTTATGCCGCGCCCCTTGTTCAAGGGCCCCTTTCTGCCAAATATGACGAGTTAATAGATCGCGCGATATTGCGCAATATCGTTGTAAATCCTTTTTGTTGAGTATCTTACGAATCTGGCGGATAACAGAATTCGTTAAACAACAGAAAGGAAGACGTGATGGACATTATATCATGGATCTGGAACGGCTACTCCAGCCTGACCTACAATCTGCCCTCGACCGTGTTCTCTTTTCTGCTACGGGCCAACCTGCTGCTTCTGTGCCCCGTTATTGCCGCCTACATAGGATTCTCACAGATTGGGCGCAGCCATCAGCTTCAGGCCATCCTGATGGTAATCGGAGCCTTAGTTGCTATCAGCATTCCGCTAGAGTGGCTGACAGTACCATCTGCCTGGCGGCCCTGGACAATCATTATTCTCTTGGCGGGGTGCTGGTACCTACCGGTCATCTTTTCTTTCCTCGCACATCGGGGACTGGGCACTCAGGCAAGAGTCCTTAGAGCCACGCGAATCACACTGGTCCTCCTCCTCGTGCTAAACCTGATTTTCTTTGGAGGGCAGCAATGAGCATAATTCGTCAACTTATCGACTTTTTCAATGGGAACGCTCCGGCCGCAACATCAGGAGGGCAGGCCGCCCCGTCACCAGCTCCGGCGGCAACGCCATCAAGTTCCTCCGGCAATGGCTTCGTCACATCAACCGGCAATCAGCACGTTGAGCGCAAAAAGGTTGTTTTCCGGCGGGTGGGGCCGAACGACATCGTCTCCGAATCCGAAGAGCAATGGAGGCAGGACAATGGTGTGATAGAAGGCGATATCCTGAAGACCCGGGCCATTACCGCCTCTGGACAGCTGGCCGAACCTTCTCAGTTGCAGGCGGTCTGCAGCGTCTGTAACCGGCTGGAGGATGTTGTCATTCGCTCGGAAATCAGCCATGCGACCCTCTGCCGGGTCTGCCAGCGCAGCTTTGAAACGCCTGACGGGCGCAGGATCACGGTTACGCCGCAGGAGCATGCGGAGCTGACCTATCGATTCGATACGTGGGCGCGACACGACATCGTCAAACGTAAAGGGGCCGGAAAATGAAATCTGCAGACGAGCCGACTCTTCATAAGCTGATCCTGTCGAATGCCAAACGCATGCAGAGCATGGGGCTTCAGTATCGTAAAGACCTTCAGTTCCTTCACCAGTTGAGCCAGTCTCCGCTGCCGCATGCCGCCTTTAAGTTTGCCAACAAGCTTGGCCGTGCGCTGGATACTCTGGAATTCCAGCAGGCGGTTCGTGGCAATGAAATGGTTCCTGACCTTGATCCCGGCATATCTCTTGAGATCGGTAAAACCGCTGGCAGGGGTCTGCCGTACCGGATTCGCATCAGCGACTTGACGACGCACGCGGTCATATGCGGAGCATCCGGTTCCGGCAAGACGACTCTCATCGTCCGGATCGTGAATGCGCTTCTGGGCGAACAGCGCATATTCTTTTTTGACCACAAAGACGAAGGCCTGCGTTTTGTAAATAAAATCCAGGATGCAGTCTATATTCCAATGGACCGGCAGCGGTGGAACTGCCTGTCGGGTATCAGCGATCAGCGCGGCTACATTCGGTTCATTTGCTCTCAGCTCACAAAACTGATGGCGCTGCTTCCGGTTACCTCCAATGCGGTGCAGGCCAAGCTGCTGGCGCTCTGTTCTGATCACAGTAATCTTCCTGCTGTTGCCGATCTGTCCCGTGTATTTCTGGTGCTGGCGCAGAAAGATCTTCGCTCCAGCCTTCATACCGCGTCGAAAGGCTTCTCTGATCTGGCTGTCAACATGGGACGGTGGGCTGATGTGCGGCAGGGCCATTGGCCGTTTGATGATTACCTGCTGAGCGTTATTCCGCTCAAAGATTGCCCGGGGGCCTTTGAGTTTTTTTATATAGCCACGATGTTCCGCCAGCTGATGGATCGGGCCACGGTCGGGGGGCATACAGGCAGCCTCAAGCAGCTTATCGTGTTTGATGAAGGCCGCGGCTTTTTCGGAAGGGAGATGGAGCCATTATCCGGCAGCGGGCGTGGGAATTTGCAGGCGGAAATTTTCACGAAGAGCCGCTCCTACGGCATCGGCAATATCATCGGAACGCAATCCATCTCCAACTTGCAGTCCTCCGTCGTCGACAATGCCGGGATCTTTATCGCCCTGCGGACCAACTCCGAACAGGAGGCGAAGAGCTGTTGCAGACGCCTTGGACTGGATGAAATTCGTTACATGGAATTCATCAATATGGAGGTCGGCACGGCGTGGGTGGTTTCGCCTGCCTGTCGCCAGCCGGTCAAAATCCAGATTCCGTTCTGCGATCTCGGCGATTATCCAACTGAAGCGGGCATCGCCTGCCGCATGAGTCCTGTCTGGACTTCATGGGACACCCGGACGGTCTTTGCTCCGGAAAAATCCGAAGCAGAAGGCGCAATTGATTTCCGCGAACTCTTGGGCGAGACGGCATCCTGTGCGGCAATCCCTGTCGAGACAGAGGCAACAGATCCCGTCACTTCGCCGGTTCAACAACCGAACGACCCGGCGATTTTATCGGAATACTTTGCGATGCTGCGCTCCTGTGAAGCGCACCCGGACTTTGGAGCCGCAACCCACTACAAAACGCTGGGCTGGTCCGGCGGACGCGGCAACCGCGTCAAAACCCGGCTTATTGAATTGGGCTGGATCGAAGCTGTTCGCCTCGTTTCACCTCAGGGCGGACGCCCGAAAGAAACGCTTCAGCTCACCGAAAAAGGGAAAGGAGTACTTGATGAACCAGCGCAGAGGACATGAAAACCTGCTTCACCTGCAGGCCAAAACTGAGATCGGTCGGCTCTTTCCCTCGACGGACTGGACAGTTTTCTACGAACAGAACTGTGCCGACATTCTGGTGATGCACTGCCGCACCCGCTTCATTGTCGCCATCGAAGTGGAGTCCACTCCGCGCAATGTCGTTCGCAACCTGAAGCGCAATCTGTCTTATGGCTGCCACGCGGTCGCCGTGATTCCACTTGATGACCGGTTTTTCGGTCAGATTGAGAAGAAGGCATTACAGCTGGCGGTGGCCCGCAATCAGAAAAACATTCGCGTGTTCCGCTATCAGGATCCGGCACTTCAGGAACTTGTTCATTGGCTAACTAAGCTGACCCGCATTCACGTGCAGGTCCAGGAGGCAGACGCATGAAAAAAACGAAGGCAGATCGCGAAAAAACCGCCGAAACCATTGCCGGCATTCTGGTCAATGTGCTGCTTCGACGGCTGGGTGCAGATAGAGAGGCAACACGGGCAGAGAAGGCTTGAGGTTAGTTTCTACGTATGGTCACACAACACACATGAAAACGGAAAAACAGCTCCATCTTGACCAAGCCGGACAGGCGCTTTATGCGCTTTCCATGCCCGAGCTCCGCGAACGTTTTGCGGAGTGTTACGGGTACGTGACCACCTCTCGCCAGAAACGCCATCTCGTCAACCGCATCCTCTGGGCGGTGCAACGGGATGCCTTCGGCGACATCAGCGATGCCGCGCGGAACAAAGCGCTTGCCATTGCGGATGACCGCGATGTGCGCGAACGGTTTTCGCGCAACAGACCGGTACCTGCCGACAGCGGCAGCCCGGCGGTAACGATTGCCTACCGGCCCAAAGACGAACTGCTGCCTGGCACGGTTCTCCGCCGCACCTATCAGGGAACGGATGTGAGAGTGCTGGTACTGGAAAACGGGTTTGAATGGAAAGGGCAGATTTTTAAATCCATTTCAGCCGTGGCTCGGACGGTTACCGGAACCCGCTGGAACGGACGGCTCTTTTTTGGACTGACGAAAGGAGGGCACAATGAACACGCCTGATCCCGTACCCGTTGCTATCTACACCCGTAAATCCACCGATGCCAAGGTGGAGCAGGAAGTGCATTCCCTGTCCGTGCAACGTGCATCGGCGGAAAGCTTCGTCGCTTCGCAACAGCATCGCGGATGGTTTTGCCTTCCCGAAAAATATGATGATAACAACATCAGTGGCGGAACGTTGGAGCGTCCGGCACTTCAGCGGCTAAAACAGCATATCTATGAAGGCCGGATCAAAGTGGTCGTTATCAACCGGCTTGATCGCATTTCCCGCAGCCTCTCACAGTTTCTGGAGCTGACAGAGTTTTTTGAAAAGCACGGTGTGGCGCTCGTCAGTGTCACCCAAAACTTCAACACCGGCGATTCGATGGGGCGGCTGATGGTGCAGATCATTATGTCTTTTGCCGAGTTTGAACGCTCGCTGATCCGTGACCGGGTAACGGAGCGTCTGCATGCCGCCCGCAGAAAAGGACGGTTCATCGGGGGCCCGCCGGTTCTTGGCTACAACATCAAACCGAAAGGCGGCGAACTCGAGATCGATGAACTGGAAGCCATCCGGGTGCGTGATATTTTCGACCTCTACCTGCAGTTGCGCTCCGTCAAAGCGGCTGTTCATGAACTGCATCGCCGGGGCTGGTGCAATAAGAAATGGATTACGCGGGACGGCAAGGTCAGCGGTGGAAACAGTTTCTCGACCAGCAGTCTTCATCACCTGCTGTCCAACCCGATCTATATCGGGAAAGTAACGCTCAAAGGGGAAAACTTTGAAGGAAAGCACGAGGGCATTGTTGACCCGAAACTGTTTGAACGGGTGCAGACCATGCTGGCCGGCAATTCGGTGCAGAGCGGCAATCGGCGTCGCAATAAGCATACAGCGCTGCTTAAAGGACTGCTGACCTGCAAAGCCTGCAATGCGCCGTTTGTGCATACCTATACCCGCAAGAAAAGCCGGATATACCGGTACTACACGTGCGGACATAAACGCGATCACGGAGCGGGCACCTGCCCATCACCGTCTGTTCCGGCGGGAGAGATTGAGAGCCTTGTGGTCGAGCAACTGTTTTCCATCGGCACAAATCCTGAGATCCAGGAAATGGTCTGCCGACAGCTCAGCGAAGCGGTTGAGCAGAAACGGGCTGATCTCGTGCAACGGTGCAAAACCGCGCGGCAGCAGCTCGACCGTATACACAGGGAACTTGCTTCTTCACGGGAGTTCGATGCCCCGCCGGCCTTGATCCATCATCTGGAGTCCAAACAGCGGGATGCTGAAAATCTGCTGGAGCGTATCGCAGAGGAAGAAAATCTGCGTGTGCCTTCCGGCCAGGAGATCGCTGAGATTCTGAACGACATGCGCTCGCTGTGGCCGTCGTTCAATGAAGGAGAGCGGTGCGCCTTTGTCCGGACGATGGTCTCTCAGGTGGATTACGACGCCGTCGACGGAAACATCACGCTTCATTTTAACGATGCCGGGTTCCTGCCCGATGCAGCCAGAGGAGGTGTAGAATGAACGCTTCCGTTACACTGAGTGTTCACCTCGTAACCGGCAAATGCGGACACCGGATTCTCCGTAAAGGGAAGCGGCCTAAACATTCCAAACCGGTCCGGCTGTCCCGTGTCACCCGGATGATGGCGCTGTCTATCAAATACGAGCATCTACTCAGCAAAAGGCTTGTTGACAGCCACGGCGAACTGGCCGGTCTGGCCGGTGCGGATCGCAGTGTGATTTCCCGGATCATTCGGCTCCGGCTGCTTGCCCCGGATATTCAGGAATGGCTGATCAACCTGCCGGAGCAGAATCCCGGCGGGGATCCGGTTGGCTGGACGGAAATCCGGCCGCTTACCGGAATTGTTTCATGGGAAGAGCAGCGGCGAAAACTGAAGCGGCTGATTGCTTCCAAACATTCTGCAACCAGATGCGGGGTGGTCACGAACCGGATTGCGGCACTCGCTTCGGATAAATCTGCCCATATCACTTTTTAGATAAATCAGGAGGTTTATATGACTCAGGAAAACAAAGAAAGCCCGGCACCGCGAAACTCAGCGGAACACAAGAATAGCGATCGAGGATCAGATGATGCAGCTGTTGCACTGTTTCGGCGGTTTATTTCACTTCCGGCAGAAATAGATGCGCAGCACAGGCAATTGGCTGAATTGGCGGCAAGTGTTGGAGATTTTAAGACGGAGATAAGTCAGTGCCGACAGGGACTGCAAAGCGTTGCGCGTCAGATACACCAGACAGATACATCCGTGGCGACTTTGACCGGAGAATCTCAGCATTTCAGGCAGGTTGCAAATCAGCATGCAGAGTGCATTGAGGCTGGAATATCCCGGATCGAAACAAAATTGAGCAGTCAGTACGTTCGCGAGCAAATCATCCAGCCTCTGGCGTCACAGATCCTCGTTGCTGTCGACATGGCAGACAGCCTTTTGGAGCACAACACCATCGATCCAGATGTGTATCGCGGTCTAAGCGCCATCTTTCTGCAAATTTTAGATGGCTGCGGCATCGGTGATCGGAGTTTGCGGGATTTCCGCCGGATGAATGGAAGGGTTCAGGTCTTTGGCGATAAAATGAAATACATCCCTGGGCCCTACAAAAAAGAAGTGCGAGAGCGTTTTTTAAGGATGCTGCTAAGTGCGCAGAAATTTATCCATGATGAAGGCCCGGCGCATGTAAAGCATATCAAATTGATCACGCTGGAAGAGCTGGAAGAAATCCGCCGGATTTGGGTGATGGATAAACACGAAATCGAGGATGTTCTTCCTTCCATCTATGAAGAGGAGCTAGGCAGCCCGTATCCTGGAAAAGACATTTGCGGGAACCAGCCGTTTGATCGAGAAGATTTGGAAATGTTGGAAACAATATGTGGGAATCACTACCAGCTCGTTCGCGATCTGATTAATGTCGAGTTAAAGGAAGCCACGCAAGTTCGACGTAATAACCTCATGAAGAATTTGGAGAACTCAATCAAGCGCAACTTCTATGAAGACGAAGACGATGCGCTTAAATATGCGCGATCACAACAGCAGTTTATGCAGGACAAGGTAGAAGAGTGGGATCGCTTAACGGACGAATATATTGAACCTAAAGTGGAAGCTAGCGAAGAGCTATGATTTTTCATCAATTAACACTTCAAAATTTTGGGCAGTACAAAGGTGTTCACCGGATTTCCCTCAGCACCGACAAAACAAAGCCCATTCTCTTGATCGGGGGGCATAATGGCGGCGGGAAAACCACGATCCTCGACGCTATGCAGTTGTGCCTGTACGGCAAGCGATCAAACGGCTATAGGCGTGCCGATCAACGGTGGGATGAGTATCTCCAAGCATGGATAAATCGAGATTCAGACCCCAAAGTCGAAACGCGTATTAAACTGCACTTTCAGCATCCACATAACGGGAGAGATTCAGATTTTCGCGTCGAGTTTTCATGGCACTCAACCGGGAAAAGCATTCAGGAACGAAAAGACGTCTTTATCAACAATAAGTTGGATCAGTCGGTTACGGCAACTTGGGATAAGTTTATTGATTCGATTCTTCCCGCCCGCCTGTCTACGTTATTCTTTTTCGACGGGGAGCAAATTGAAAATCTGGTTCGGCCGGAAACTGCACAGCAATTCCTTGAGTCGGCCATTACCGAGTTGTTGGGAATCGGAACCCTCGAGCAATTACATAGAGATCTTGTAGCCTTGAATCGAAATAAATCGCTTCAACACAAGACCCAAGCGGAAGCTCAAAGATTAAAAGATGCTGAAGTGGAATACGAGGCGACTCAGAAGCTGGTATGTCATACAGAAGAGCATCTCGCTATGTTGCGGAAACAAAAGCACGACGAGCAGAAGCAGCTGGAGCTTTTGGGGTCTGAATACGAATCTAAAGGCGGGAAGCTGTTGGATGAACAGTCCGCTAATGAAGCTTTAAAAAAAGAACTGGAATACCAGTTGGAAGTCCTCAACAGGCAAATAATAAAAGAAGAATCAGGAATCCTTCCATTACATCTCGTGAAAGATCAGTTGGGCGAGATAAAAATCCAAGCGCGCAAAGAGCAGGATGCTTGCGACTGTATTCAACAACAGCAGCAAATAGAGCGCCTCCATGGGAAATACCTAAAGGCCGCCGACAAAAGCGGCGCCACTAAAGCTGTCCTTAAGGCGTTAACGTAAAGGTGTCCGATTCCGCGCTGTGTCGCAAAATCGTCTTCCGATATGTTTAGAAACTTCCGAACTGTAACATCTTCACCATAGATGGTCTGAATTCTGGCCAATAGGGATGAAAACCCGCACGGAATAGAAAGATCCTGTAGGGGGCAATCCGGTAACGAAGGTGTATTTTCTATTGTTTCATCCATACTAAACCCTGATAGGGATATTTTCTACCTGACTTTTACCCCGACTTAAAGGCTGTACTTAAGGGGAAGATGTGCCCGATTTTTTTTGTTCAATTCAGGCCCCCGTTATTTTGGGAAGGATATCCTTTGGTGCTTTTGCATCAAAGTTGCTGTCGCGAGGTTCGCCTTGCCATCAAGAACGGTGCCCATTCCAGATGCTCAGGGGACGAATAATTGCTGCCATCAGAGTCTGGGTTCGTAGAGCCATAAAGCATGGCCGCCTTTCAGGATAAAACAGGGGACGAAGGCCGGGGAGAACGGAGAGCGAACGGAGAATATGCCGCGATGCGGCAGTGCAAAGTGGCAGGATTCAGGTGGCAAGTGGAGATGGAGAGCCTGAGAATACCGCTTTTATTGGGCAAAAACGGGCTTTAAAATCAAAAAGCGAACCCGGTCGGAGTTCGCTGTAAGATTAAATGGTCGGGGAAACAGGATTCGAACCTGCGACTTCTTGGTCCCAAACCAAGCGCTCTACCAGACTGAGCTACTCCCCGCACACAAAGGCGCGGTAATATCAGCGAAGCTTCCGGTAAACGCAATATTAAACCGGCTTCAGCTTGCGTGAATGACCTCTTTTCAAGTAGGCTCTGCGGCATTGTGAATGACACGCTGATCATCATACCGACTTATAACGAGCGCGAAAACGTACGCGCTATTGCCGCGGCTGTCTTCGCAAGCTCCCCCGACGTCGATCTTCTTTTTGTCGATGACAACTCCCCGGACGGAACCGGCGCTATTGCGGACGAAATGGCGGCGGCCGATCCGCGTGTGAAGGTGATGCACCGTGCGGAAAAGAACGGTCTGGGCCGTGCATATATCGCTGGTTTCAAATGGGCGCTTGAGCGCCAGTATGAATTTATTTGCGAAATGGATTCGGATTTTTCCCACAACCCTGATGATATTCCAACGTTGCGCGCCGCCGCTAAAACAGCGGGGCTTGTTCTCGGTTCGCGGTACGTCAATGGCGTTCGCGTGATCAACTGGCCGTTGCGCCGGCTGGTTCTGAGCCGCGGCGCGGGCGTGTACGTCAAATTTGTCACCGGCATGTCGTTCACGGATCCGACCGGCGGGTTTAAATGTTTCCGGCGCTGTGTGCTGGAGACCATTCCGCTGGATCAGATCGAATCGAGCGGCTATTCCTTTCAGGTCGAGATGACGCATATGGCCTGGCGGATCGGCTGCCGGATTGTTGAGGTTCCGATTGTTTTCGAAGAGCGCCGTTCCGGAGCGTCAAAAATGTCGAAGAACATTATTTTTGAGGCGCTTATTATGGTCTGGAAGCTTTATTTCCGCGCGCGTTTCAGCCGTGCGCCGGTCTGCCGGGTTCAGCCCGGCGGCGCCCGCTTCAAATGCTGTCAGCCGCGTTAGCCAGCGCGACCCACTGTTTAACGGAAATCTGTTCCGGGCGTGTTGCCGGATCGATTCCGCACGTTTCTAATCCCGGGAAAAACTCAGGATAATTTTTCCGGAGGTTGGAGCCGATCTGCTTGCGGCGCTGTGTAAAACTCAGCTTGATCAGTTTTTTAAACTGCTCGTAATCCTTCACCTCAGCCAGCGGTACGGTACGCTTCTCGAAACGAACCACGGCCGACCACACTTTCGGCGCGGGCATAAAGCAGGTCGGGCTCACATTCTTAATGGTTTTCACTTCGTAGTTCAGCTGCGACCAGATCGCCAGCGGGCCGTAGTCTTTGCCGCCCGGCTGGGCGGTCAGGCGGTCCGCCACTTCCTTTTGCACCATGAAGACCATCCGTTCCGGAAGCGGACGCGCTTCCAGCGCGTTGACGATGAACCGGCTCCCGACGGAATAGGGCAGGTTGGCGACAATTTTATTGATGCCGCCGGCGAACAGTTCGCTCAGGTTAACATCCAGAACGTCGGCATCGATGAGCGGAAGTTGCGGAAAGTGGGTGCGCAGATGCGCCGACATGGTCTGATCTTTTTCAATCGCGGTGAGCGTTGCGCCGGTTGCCATGAGCGCCTGGGTCAGCGCGCCGAGACCGGGGCCGATTTCAAGCAGCTGGTCGGACGGGGAAACGTTTGCGGCTTCAATGATGATGCCGAGAATATTGGAATCAATCAGGTAATTCTGGCCCAGCCCTTTGTTCGGACGGTGACCGAGCGAATCGAGCAGCGCACGGATAATGGAAGGGCTGGTGAGTTTGCCGGGAGTATTCATTTCTTCCACGGGTTGGGTTGGCCGGCGAGCCGGATAGCGGTCTCGATTGCAGCGATCATGCTGTCCGGTTTGGCGATGCCTTTGCCGGCGATATTAAATGCGGTGCCGTGGTCGGGCGAAGTGCGGATGATCGGCAGGCCGAGGGTCAGGTTTACACCGCAGTCGAAGGCGTGCATTTTGAGCGGGCCGAGGCCCTGATCGTGATACATTGCCACAACGGCGTCGTATTGTTTTCCCAGTGTCTGATAAAAAATTACATCAGCCGGAACCGGACCGGCGGCGTTGAACCCTTTTGCGCACGCGGCCGCGATGGCCGGGGCAATGACGGCAGATTCTTCGTCGCCGAGCGCGCCGCCGTCGCCGGCGTGCGGGTTGAGGCCGCAGACGCCGATCCGCCCGTTATGGAGTCCGAACCAGTTCAGCGCTTCGCCGGTCAGCTCAATGGCTTCCAAAACATTCTCTTTAGTCAGTGAATCTGCGACGGAGCGCAGCGGCAGATGCCGCGTGACAAGCATGACGCGCAGTCCGTTTCCCATGAGCATCATGCCGTAGCGGTTGGTGCCGGTGAGTTCCGCGATCATTTCGGTGTGGCCCGGATAATTTACGCCGGCGAGTTTCAGGCCTTCTTTACAGATCGGCGCGGTCACCATTGCGTCGAGTTCTCCTTCGAGGCATCCATGCACGGCCCGCTCAATGGCGGCGACGGCGGTTTTTGATGCTCCGGCCGTGATTTTTCCCGGAGTCTGTGTTCCGGTAAACTCTACCGGCCAGACACTGGAATGGTCGAATACCTGCTCAGGGCCGATCAGAACAAACTCAATGCCGGGTTTCCAGTGGCTGGAAGAAACAGCTTTGAGGGCAATCTCAGGGCCGATGCCGTTAACATCGCCGCAGGTTATGCCGATGCGGATGCTCATAGGTGTTTTCAGTAGCGCTCGATAAAATGTTTGGCAGAGACCCGTTTGAGCAGATCGTCGTGCAGCCGGTCTTTTTCGGCGTCGAGCAGTTTCTTCTCGATCGCTTTCTGCACCTCTTCAAAGGGCGTGTAGCCCTTTTCGCGCCGCTCCTCGACTTTGACGATGTAGAATCCTCCGGAGGTTTCGATCAGGTCACTGATCTGTCCGGCGGGGGTGTTAAGCAGCGCGGGGCGGAGTTCTGCGCGCACATCATCGGGGTTCCGCCACGGGGCTTCGTCGATGTCGCTTTCGGAAACCTCTTTGGCCGTGGCAATGAAATCGGCTCCGGCGCGCAGTTTCTGCAA
>Ga0116170_10003771_pt1 | contig 14113 bp, 10 predicted proteins | sample AD_JPNHW1_MetaG_FD_89797 | JGI IMG/M metagenome (GOLD analysis project Ga0116170, IMG submission 89797) | Active sludge microbial communities of municipal wastewater-treating anaerobic digesters from Japan - AD_JPNHW1_MetaG | ecosystem: Engineered > Bioreactor > Anaerobic > Digestate | place...
CCAATAGCTCTTTGGATGTTAAGTGAAAGTAAAAATTTTTCAAATTAACAAGTATTAACAAAGTTTTTTTTCAACTCCTTGTTAAAAAACATACATTTGTACAGGTTTATTTTTCATAAGTTTTAGGTTTAGTTAGATTAGTTAGTTTGAGAAAAGGATAGGTGTAAAATCTGTCCTTTTTTTTTCATTTCCCGCCTTCTTTTGCAAATCCACCTTCCTTCAGTTAAATAAATATTTCATTTGTTTTAAAAAATTTTGTAAATTATGGTAACCTTTGTTTAAATATTGGAATTAATATATGAAAATGGTCGGCTATAGTAACGAAGAAATATTAAGAGGGATTCTTAAGAACAATAGTTTAATACTGAGGTATATTTACAAAACATACTTCCATAAAATCTTTTCGTTTGTGACGAATAACAAAGGGAATTCAGAAGAAGCAAACGATGTTTTCCAGGAGGCTATTATTGTGATTTACCGAAAGTTAAAAGAAGACAATCTTGCCATTGCAAATTGTTCTTTTGATACGTATTTGTTTTCTGTTTGCAGATTATTATGGTTAAAACAATTACAAATTAAAAGAGAAGACATTGTAAAAATTGAAGATCTAGATATCTATTCAGAAAAGCTAATTGATGACGATCTATCAGATTTGATCAAAAAAAATGAACGGTACAAACTATTTCAGGATCACTTTCAAAAGCTGGGAAAAGATTGTCAGAAGATTTTACAACTATTCTTTAAAAAAGCACCCATAAAACAAATAACAGAAATAATGGGCTATGCAAGTGACAGTTACACCAAGAAACGCAAACATCAGTGCAAAGAATATTTAGTTAAAAGTATAAAACAAGATAATGAGTATAAAAAATTAATCAACTATGATTCCTGAAACGAATAAAATTGAAGATTATATCCTGGGAAGACTGACCGGGAAAGAATTGGATGATTTTCACATGAGAATGAATACCTCAAAAGAATTCTATGCAGAGGTAACCAGAAATCAAGAGATTTTTGATTCAATTCTGGAACAGGAAGTCATGGACTTGCGTTCCAATCTCCAGAACATAATAGCAGGTCAACAGAATAACTCGGAAAAAAATCCTTTCTTTGACTTAGCTCAAAACCTGAATATCGCATCTACTCCAAATTCATCGGTTTCTGCGACTCAAAATTCTTTGCAATTAATACATTTTGAAACACATCAGAAATGCCGGAATGAACGTATTCATCAGATAAATACGAAAACAGATCAAAATCAGGAAAGAATTCTTTCGAACCAAATTCATGATTTCATTTTAGAAGAGGAGATTAAAGATGCCATTCTGGAAGACGACATCATGAATTTGCGAAGCAATCTGAAGGAAATTGTTTCCACCGAAAATTTCAATATTTCGGACTTTGAAATTGACCAGTATCTCTCAAACGATTTATCGCAGGATCGAATGGTGGAAATTGAGAATTTGATCAAAAACGATAAGAATACGGCCAATCAAGTTGATCTACACAAAGAGATTGATTTTGCCATCAATGAAGTAGATATTTCAATGTTGAGAGAATCTCTTTCGAATATCATCTTCGAGGAACAACAGATTAACTTAAATGAGATAAAGCGGATCGATAATTATCTCATGGATTATCTCGACAAGAAGAACCGTTCGGAATTTGAAGCACAACTGGAGGAAGATCTGAAACTCAAAGAAGAAACGGTACTTCAAAACGAAATCAATCAATCCATACTTGAAACAGATATCATCAATTTGAGAAATAGCCTTTCTGAAATAGCCGAAGAACATAAAGAATCAAATAAAGTCAGAAAGCTCATTCCTGAAGGAATACAAAGGAAACCTTTGCGTTATATTGGTGTTGCTGCGTCAGCCGCAGCAATTGTAACGGTTGGTGCTTTTACTTTAACCCAACAAAAAGTTTCGTCCGAACAATTGTTCCAACAAGCCTATCTGCCGTATGATGCTGCAAGTTTATTCCGATCGTATTCGCCCTCTAGTCCATTATTAAAAGGGGTTGATTTCTATAATGAAAAGAAATTTGATGATGCGATCGCTCAGTTTGACATTGTATTAAATGAAAATGGCTCCGATCCAATGTGCAATTTTTATACGGGGCTGTGCCACATGGAAAAGAACGACTACAACGATGCCATTCATTCTTTTCAAAAAGTAATACTGGACAACGATAATCTCTTCACCGAACAAGCTGAATGGTATATGGCACTTAGTCTGTTGAAAACAAACGAGATGAATCGTGCTTATGTGGTTTTAAACCGGATCGTTGACAATAAAGGATACTACAAAAAGAAGGCGAAAGAATTGCTCAGCAGGCTAAAATAATCAAGCGTTCGTTCCGACTTTCGTTTCTTTACATGTGAACTATTTTTATTGAGTTGCATAAAAAAGATGCAACGGCTTGAGTATTGTGATACCAAATTTCGTAATTTTAGGAAAATCAAAATCGACAACGATGAAAAGTTTTTCTAAAACGGTTATTATTCTGGGCATTGCTATAGTTATAGCGATTATGGTATATCTACTCTTTTTCAATAAGAAAGAACCAGGTAATCAACCTAAAATAAAAGAAATTTTTCTTATTCAATACAATGATTCTCCGCTTTCAGAATTGTCTCAGGAAGGAATATTGATTGGACTCTCTGAAATTGGGTTGAAAAAGGATGTCGATTACAAGATAAAGATTAAGAACGCTCAAGGCGATATATCTACCCTCAACCTGTTAATTGACGAAGCAGTAAATAGCAAACCCGATCTGATTTTTGTTACTTCAACTCCTACCCTTCAGGTTGCTGCCAAAAAAATTAAAAATATTCCTGTCATATTTACGGTTGTTGCCGATCCGATGATTGCTGGTGTAGCAACAAGTTTTACCAAACATCTTCCCAACATCACCGGGATATCAACATTGGGTGATTATGAGGGAATGATTAAGCGATTAAAAATTTTGATGCCCAACGCCCAATCTATTGGCACACTCTATACCCCAGGGGAAGCAAACTCCATCAAAAACATGAACGATTTGAAGTTGCATGCTGAAAAAGCTGGTTTAAGTTTTTTTTCGGTGCCGGTAAACTCATCCGGGGAAGTTGTAGATGCCACACTCGCTTTAATTGAAAATAAGCCGGACGCTATATGCCAGATTATAGACAATCTAACCTCTTCCGCTTTTAGCGGGATTGCTAAAATCTCGATAGAACAGAGAATCCCTCTTTTGGGCTTTGTGAGTGATCAGGTTGAAAAGGGTGCCATTCTGGTTGTCTCCCGTAATTATCAGCAAGCAGGAATTGACGCGGCTATGCTAGCCCAAAAAGTTTTTTCCGGAATCGATCCAGCCGATATCCCCATTGAATTTGTCAGCAAAACCGATGTGTATTTCAATCCCGAGGCTGCTACTTATTATGGAGTATCTCTCCCTGATGAATTACTCAATTCTCCCGATGTGATTAAGATCCATAAGACAATCGAATAATCGCAGAATTCACCTTTTACTTACGCACATTGAAAAAAACATCCGTTTTTCTTATCGATTTTATTAAAAAAACATAATCTTGTTTCATAACATAAGATATTCCATTTCGATTTGTATCTTTCGGAACAATCAAAAATAGAATAATTAGCCATGAATTTTTCCATTATTCTTGCCCATCCAAACGAAGCAAGTTTTAATCATGCCATTGCTCATATTTGCCAGCAACGATTAAAAGAATTGGGACATAACGTAATTCTCCACGATCTGTACGCTGAAAAATTTGATCCACTTCTGCCGTCAAATGAAATTTCCCGAAACGGGATTGTTGATGAACTCGTACAAAAACATTGCGATGAAATCACGCAATGCGATGGAATCATCATTGTACATCCCAACTGGTGGGGACAACCACCGGCTATACTAACAGGCTGGATCGATCGGGTCATTCGTCCCGGAGTTGCTTACCGCTTTTTAGAAGGAGACAGCGGCGAAGGTGTTCCCGTTGGATTGCTCAAAGCAAAAAATGCAATTGTATTCAACACTTCGGACACCAGCGAAGAAAGAGAAAATTCAATTTTTCTTGATCCTCTTGAGACTATCTGGAAAAATTGCGTTTTTGGGTTGTGTGGCATTCTGAATGTTGAAAGAAAAATTTTCAGAATTGTCGTAACAAGTACGCCCGAAGAACGCAAAAGATGGCTCGAAGAGGTTAAAACAACAATCAATAACCATTTTTAAGATTCAGTTTATGTCAAAATATGTTCATGGTTACTCTGAACGAGAAGCCCAAAGATTAAAGGATCAAGCAAATACTCTTGACAGCTTATTGCACCATGATTCGGTCTGGGAAGAAGGATCACAAATCCTGGAAGCCGGATGCGGAGTTGGTGCACAAACAAAAATTATTGCTCCGGCAAATCCCGAATCAAAATTTGTCTCCATCGATATATCGAATGAATCATTGGCCATCGCTGAGGAAGCAATCAGAAAACAAAAGATTGAAAATGTAATTTTTAAACAAGCTGATATTTTTAATCTACCATTTGAGGAGGATTACTTTGATCACATTTTTGTCTGTTTTGTTCTGGAACACCTTACCAATCCGATTGATGCACTAATGGAACTAAAACGAGTTTTAAAACCTTCAGGAACCATCATGATTATTGAAGGAGACCATGGTTCAACCTATTTTTATCCCGAAAGCAAAGAAGCGTTGGAGGCTGTTCAATGCCAGGTCATACTTCAGAAACAGAATGGTGGCGATGCGAATATCGGGAGGAAGCTTTTCCCTCTTCTCAAAAATGCAAGCTTTCAAAACATTTCTATTTCACCAAGAATGGTTTACGCTGATGATTCCAAACCAGAACTTGTTGAAGGCTTTACCAGAAATACATTTACCGCAATGATCGAAGGCATTTCAGAAAAAGCAATTTCTGCGAATCTAATCAGTGATGCTCAAATGAAAAAAGGGGTTGCCGATTTGTACAAAACAGCCGAAGGCGGAGGAACCTTTTGCTATACGTTTTTTAAGGGAATAGCAATCAAATAAGCTCAACCGATTTCTTCGCTACGTGTTTCACTGATTTTTTTCCGTATAGGAACGGGAAAAGAGCTGTTTCTTTTCATCGTGAAGGGTAAATATCTATTTTTGCGCCATACTAATTCATACCAATTTTTATGAGCGGATTTTTTGGATCAACAACACAGACCGACTGTGTAGCCGACGTGTTCTACGGCACCGATTACCATTCCCACCTTGGCACCAAACGTGCCGGAGTTACAGTTTTCTCTTCGGTAAAAGGCTACCAAAGAGCCATTCACAGTCTGGAAGATGGAAATTTCAGGAACAAATTTGAACGGGATATAACAGACTTCAAAGGAGAGTGTGGAATTGGCGTAATCAGCGACACCGAAGCTCAACCTCTGGTAATTTATTCTCATCTTGGACGATTTGCACTTTGCACGGTGTCCAAGATCAATAACGTAAATGAACTGGCAGAACGTTTTCTCTCTCAAAACAAGATTTTTTCCGAAACCAGCCAGGGAGGTTTTAATCCTACCGAAGTAGTTGCCACTTTGATTTGTGAAAAGCAAACCTTTGTCGAAGGGATTGAAAATGTGTACAATTCTATTAAAGGCTCCTGTTCGATCCTGATATTGCACGAAAACCGCATCATTGCAGCTCGAGATAATCTTGGGAGAACGCCCATCATCATTGGTAAAAAGGAAGGTGCATTCTGCGCTGCCTCTGAAACCTGTTCCTTCTCGAATCTTGACTACGAAATAGAAAAATACATTGGCCCCGGTGAAATTGTTGAAATTACCAGCAACGGATACAAAACCCTTCGCCCAGCCAATGAGAAAATGCAAATATGCTCCTTTCTATGGGTTTATTACGGGTATCCACCATCATTCTACGAGGGCATCAATGTCGATGAATGCCGTTACCGTTGTGGAGCCAAACTGGCTGCCCACGATGATCTGAAAGTAGATTTTGTTGCAGGAATTCCCGATTCAGGGGTTGGTCATGCCATCGGATACAGCAACGCAGCCAAAATTCCACACATGCGGCCTTATGCAAAATATACTCCAACATGGCCACGAAGCTTTATGCCTCAAAATCAGGTAATGCGAGACCTGGTTGCCAAAATGAAACTGATTCCGAACAGTGCCCTTACGAAGGGAAAAACCGGGGTATTTCTCGACGATTCCATCGTTCGTGGCACACAGTTGAAAGACAATGTAAAAGATCTTCATGAAGCAGGAATAAAAGAGGTACACATGCGTATTGCTTGTCCACCACTGATCTATCCCTGCGAATTCTTGAATTTTAGTCGGTCAAGAACTTCTCTTGAATTGGCTGCCCGAAAAGCAATATTTAAATTAGAAGGAACCGAAGACGTTGATCTGTCGAAATATGCAGATCAGGAATCGGAAGAATATGCCAATATGGTTGAACAAATAAGGAAAGATCTGGACTTAACGTCGCTCAAATTCCAAAAGCTCGACGACCTTGTTGATGCGATTGGTATGCCAAAAGAAAAACTTTGCACCCATTGTTGGGATGGCTCAAGTCATTTTTAAAAACATATCAATTGATCTAAAAAATCGATCTTCTTGTTCTGGTTTCATCCCGATTTTCATACTTTTAACAAACTAAAGGTAAATCGGATGAAACCAGTTCAATTTCAAATAGCAGCCATTATTCTTCTGCTCTTAAGCGGAGAGGCTTTTGCTCAGTACCCAGATAAAACACAGCAGATTATCAACCTTCCAAACCGGGACACAATTTCGCTGAACGGCACATGGAAATACATAGTTGATCCTTATGAAAACGGTTATTACAACTATCGTTATCAGCCCATCGATCAGCAGGAGAATGCCTCACAGGTTTCTGAAGCGATCTTCAACGATTATCATCCAACCTATAAAACAGATCGGGTTGAATACGATTTCGACCAATCGGGAGAATTAACGGTACCTGGTTCATGGAACTATCAGGATGATAAGCTTTTTTATTACGAAGGGACAATCTGGTACCGTAAAAAATTTGATTGTCACCTGCCAAAATCAGGAGAAAGGATGTTCCTCTATTTCGGCGCTGCAAACTATGAAACCCATGTGTATCTGAATGGTAAAAAGCTGGGGATGCATGTTGGGGGTTTCACTCCTTTCAATTTCGAAATCACCTCGTTCCTGAAAGAAAAAGATAATTCACTGGTTGTAAAAGTCGACAACAAGCGAAAGAAAGAAGGAGTCCCTACCCTTAACACCGACTGGTTTAATTACGGGGGCATCACCCGTGATGTGGCATTGGTCAAAGTATCTGAAACGTTCATCCGAAATTATTGCATCCAATTGAAAAAAGGATCTTTGGATCAGATAGAAGGATATATCAATCTGGAAGGGAAAGATCTTTCTCAAAAAATAACCGTCGAGATTCCGGAACTAAAGCTGAAGAAAGAATTCACTTCCGACGAAAACGGACATGCTACCGTACAGTTTTCGTTGACAAAAGCGATTCTCTGGTCCCCAGAAAATCCCAAGCTCTATGAGGTAAATATCATTGCCGGAAGATCAAAAGTAACCGATAACATCGGGTTCCGGTCGATTGAAACAAAGGGCCCAGATATTTTGCTCAATGGCAAACCGGTATTCCTCAGGGGAATCAGCATCCACGAAGAAAACGGCATTCGGGGCGACCGTGCATGGTCGGCAGATGATGCCAAAATGATTATGGGAAAAGCAAAAAAGCTGAACTGTAATTTTGTACGTCTGGCACATTACCCTCACAATGAAAACATGATCAGGGAAGCAGAGCGCCTTGGGTTGATGGTGTGGGCCGAAATACCGGTTTACTGGACCATCGATTGGGAAAATGAATCTACCTACAAAAATGCAGAAGCACAATTGTCCGACATGATTTGCCGCGACATCAACCGTGCAAACGTTATTATATGGTCCGTTGCCAACGAAACGCCGGTAAGCGATGCCCGGACCAAATTCCTTACCAGTCTGATTGCCAAAGCACGGGAGCTCGACAATACACGTCTCATTAGTGCAGCCCTTGAAAAACACACCATCACCGATAACCCACCACTGTTTGCGATAGAAGATCCTTTTGCCCGGTACGTTGATGTGCTGTCGTTCAATCAATATTTGGGATGGTACGACGGACTACCCGAAAAATGCAGCCGTTCAACCTGGACCATAAAATTCGACAAACCGGTTATCATCAGCGAATTTGGTGGCGGAGCCAAATATGGTTTCCATGCTGATAAGGATACCCGCTGGTGCGAAGAGTTTCAGGAAGAGTTGTACAAACAAAATCTGGAAATGCTTGACAAAATTCCGCAATTACGGGGTATGACACCATGGATTCTAAGCGATTTCCGATCGCCCCGACGTCTGTTGCCCGGCATCCAGGATGGTTGGAACCGGAAAGGCCTCTTCTCGGAGAAAGGCGAAAAGAAAAAAGCGTTTTACATACTAAAGAAGTATTACGACCAAAAAATTACACACTGAAAAATAGGCAAATACGCTTCAAAATACGTAGCCAACACAGATTTTATTCTCGAATGCCCGGTTTTGAACCGTTGGGAAATAGGCATAGACACTTCTTCTGAAAAACAGACCTGATTCTGTTGAAATCAGGTAATGTCCTTTAAGTATATAACTGAAAGTCAGATTTACTACACTTAAAGTCGCATGGCCTTTATCTCCCTGAACATTATGGGTGACATTATCAGCCATTGAAGGATCATATCCTTTCCAGGAGTAAATGCGGTAATGTTCCGATTTCAGATAGAATCTTACCTTATTCCGGATCAGAAGCTCAAAATTCAATTTCGAGCTGAAACCACTGCCCATATTATAATCCCGGTTTGCATACTTATAATGATCGGTGTAGCTTCCGCCCAGAAGAATTCCGCTGAGATGAAAGGAACCAGAAAAATCAACATCGCTTTTCACCTTCGATTTGTACATTAACCCTGGGCCAAAAGATGCTGCTTCTGAGATTTTGTATGGAATGAGTTCTTCATGATTTATTTCGGCTTTAGAAAAATAGAAATTGTAATGCTGAAAAAAGCCAATCATCAGTTGCCGGTTTGGGTTTTTGAGGTGAATACCGGTTGAATAAAGCATTCCCAGAGCATTAATATAGCTAATAACAGGCTGTGCCGTATTGATGTTTCCACCTTCTTTAAGAATAAAAAAATCATACGGTTTACTATTATCTTCATCAAACGGATTGCCATAATAAAGGCCAAGATTATAGGAAATCATATTCGAAACATCTTTATCGATGGGTGTCTTTGCAGAAAGAAAACGGTGTCCAGTTGTCAAATAAAAAGTAGATTGCGGCAAAGGCAATGAATTTCCCCTCACAGTACGATGAGCGCCTGACTGACCATTAATCATCCGGGTAATTCCCCTCATAGGAGATACAATTGTCAGTAAAGCTTCACGGCCAAATCGTTCCAACCCTCTAGTCCTGTCATCAATAATCAGATCCGAAATCCTGAAATTCATCTCACCAAGACAGGTTCCACCTATGGTTGTGGCAAAGAAATCGTTAATGGCCGGAGGTTCCGTTTCCATAAAAAACTCCCAGCCCAAACTCCCTGCAGCGACAAATGGTACCGACTGCCAAAAACTCATTCCATTGGAACGGGCGGCATTAAAATAGATCCCTCCGTGGTATGGATGTAAAAAAAGGTTGGTTTTAAAACCATCGTTATCCCACGCAAATCCGGTTTTAAAGTTTCGCTTGATGGTATGAGAATTGATATAAGCAAAGGTATCTTTCGAAATAAACCGGTCAAAAGCCCATACCCCCATATTCGTTCCTAAAACCAATCCTGCTGCATTTAACGACTTCTCCGGAATCTGCAGGAACAGGTTATTTTGCCTGATATGGAAAATAGTATCGGTATTAACGTTGATTTGTGCTTTCAGCGAAAAAGAAATCAACAGGAAGAATAAGAGTAATATATTTCTTCTAAAAATCATGCCAGCATGTTACGAAACAGGATAAAACCCTCATTTGAAACAGGTCGCAAAAATATACAAAATTGAATTCTTTGATTTATCAGACCGAACAAGTTGCATCTAATGAGCCGGTAATTAACATTGATTTCGTTCATAATCTGCAATATTTTCAGAAAAGCTCTTTCATTCAGGTCCATTTGCTGATTTCAAAAACTGAAAATCTCTTGGTTGTCGTATCTTTGTTGAGATGAAAAGAAATGAGATACAAGCACCTGAATTACTCTTGCCTGTGGGCAATATTGAATCGTTTTATGCAGCACTCGATGGCGGCGCCGATGCGATTTATCTTGGGTTGAAGAATTTCAATGCGAGAAACCGGGCCATGAATTTCACCCCGTGGCAGGTCGCTGCTATGGTAAAAGAAGCCCGTAATCGTGGCGTAAAAAGTTACATCACCCTGAACACGGTGATACGCAACTTCGAAATGGGTGATTTAATCCACACCCTTTTCCAGCTTCAGCAGATAAAACCCGATGCGGTTATCGTTCAGGACTACGGGGTACAGTTCATTATCCGAAAATACTTTCCCAAATTGACCGTTCATGCCAGCACACAAATGGCCATCCACAATTCCGACGGAGTAGAATATGCCCGCCTGAAAGGGATAAAACGGGTAGTTCTGGCACGGGAGCTAACGCTGCCCGAACTAAAGAGGATCACTTCGAAAAGTAAAATCGAAACAGAACTTTTCATCCACGGTGCCCTCTGCTATTCTTTCTCGGGCATGTGCCTTTTCAGCAGCTATCTGGGAGGTGCCAGCGCTAACCGGGGACTTTGTACCCAGCCTTGCCGCCGGATTTATTCGCAGAAAAAGGAAAAAGGAAAAGAGGAAAAATATTTTTTTAGTTTAAAGGACAACCAGTTAATTGACCATTTGGCTGAATTGCGTGATCTTAAAATTGATTCACTGAAGGTTGAAGGCCGGCTAAAACCCGGCGAATACGTCCATCGGGTAGCCAAAGCATATCGCTTGGCACTCGATGATCCCAATCAGAAAGAAGATGCAAAATCACTGCTGAACAACGATCTTGGTCGCGAGAAAACCAGCTATTTTCTTGGAAAAGAGGTAAACAATGCCATCACACAGGCAGCTACCACCGGCATCCTGATTGGAAAAGTAATAAAATCGGCAGACGGAAAAATTACATTCAACAGTACTATTTCATTGGAAAACGGTTGCCGGTTGCGTTTCCGGAATCCACAAAACGACAAGCAAGTGGACGTCAAAGCCGACCAATTACTTTTTGAAAATGGAAATTACACCATTGAAGGCGACCCGAAAGAGATTAAAAAGACCTACGAAGTATATCTTGCCGGGAACAAACTGAAGCTTCCGCAAAAAATCAACACCGATGGCATTCAGATCAGGGAACACGAATCGACTGAAAAGCTGAAAAACATATTGAATGGACTGAAAATGAAAGGAAATTCTCCTAAACGGGAGCTTTTCATCCGGATTGATTCTCTGAAATGGCTCGAATTCCTTCGTTTGGAAGATTTCACCGGGATCATCCTTCAACTTACAACAACGGAATGGGAATATTTATCAGCCCATTCGGAAGTGATTCAAAAAAATAAAGAAAAATTCTTTGTCGAATTTCCAAAGTTTATCCCGGAAGGGAAACTCGGTTTTTACAGGGAATTGGCTTCCACGTTGTTTTGTGCAGGAATACACTCGTTCTTTCTGAGCCACCTTTCGCAAAAATTGTTATTGCCTAACGGCGCAACCGCTTCTTCCAACGAAAATGTGTATATTTTTAACGATGCAGCTATCCGTTTTTTGAAGGAAGATGGCATCAGGCAATACATTTACCCGCAGGAGAACGACATTGCCAACATGGGCAAAGGTACCGACCGGAACGGAATTGTACCGGTTTACTTCTACCCTCACCTCTTCTATTCGCGTATGCCGGTAGAACTTGAAAAAGAGACCCTTTTCACCGACCGGAACGGCGAAAAATTCCGGAAACACGTACGGGATGGGATAACCATTATAACTCCGGCTAACCCGGTTTCGGTAACTCAGTACCGCGAAAAACTGGAGCGGTTTGGGTGCAACCGGTTCCTGATTGACCTGAGTTTTGTTGAACCGTCAAAAGAAAACATCCAATCGATTCTGGCCGATTTACGAAACGGAAATACAGTCAAAGACAGTACAATTTTTAACTTTAAACGGGAATTGAAATAAAATAGTAACATGTCCAAAATCAAAGTAAAAGACACTGAAATTACTGTAATACAAGTAGACAATGAAGACTACATTTGCATTACAGACATGATAAAAGCTAAAGATGGTGATTTCTTTGTAACAGATTGGTTAAGGAACAGGAATACACTTGAATTTTTAGGTATTTGGGAACAAGTGTATAATCCGACTTTTAATTGTGGCGAATTCGCCACAATTAAAAGCAAATCCGGTCTTAATAATTTCAAAATAAGTGTAAAAGAATTCGTACAAAAAACAAATGCCATTGGTTTACATGCCAAAGCTGGCCGTTACGGGGGTACTTATGCACACAAGGATATTGCGTTTGAATTTGCAATGTGGATTAGTCCTGAATTCAAAATATACATAGTAAAAGAATTTCAAAGATTAAAAGATGAAGAACAGAAACAACTTGGATGGTCGGCAAAACGTGAACTTTCAAAACTAAACTACCACATTCATACCGATGCAATAAAACAAAATCTTATTCCTAAAGAGCTATCATCAGAGCAAATATCAATAATATATGCGAATGAAGCTGATGTTTTAAATATGGCTTTGTTTGGATTAACTGCAAAACAATGGAGAGATGCAAATCCGGAAGTAAAAGGGAATATCCGCGATTATGCATCTGTCAATGAATTGATTTGCTTGTCAAATATGGAAAATCTAAATGCTCTCTTTATCAACGAAAAAATGGAACAAAAAGAGCGATTAGTAAAACTAAATAAAATAGCGATACAGCAAATGGGCATCTTACAAGATGTTGCTAACCGCAAAATATTGAAATAATTACAGCAATATTTTAAAAAAAATTACAATTGAAACTACCTGAATCATTCATAAAACGAATCCATACCGATCTTGGAACCGAGGCTGGTTCTTTTCTGGCGTCGCTCGAAACCGAAAGCCCGGTGAGTATCCGTGTTAATCCAGCAAAGAATTTCAATCCGGAAGGATTAGATCGAGTTGTCTGGTGTGAAAATGGTTTTACCTTCCGGAAAGACCTCTTTTTACGCTCGATCCGCTGCTTCATGCCGGTGCTTATTACGTGCAGGAAGCTTCGTCGATGTTTCTGGAACAGGCTTTGAAACAGAGTGTCGATGTAAACCAACCACTGAAAGTGCTCGACCTGTGTGCCGCTCCCGGAGGAAAATCTACCCATCTGGCCTCGCTCCTTTCCGAAGAATCGTTACTGGTATCGAATGAAGTAATCCGTCCGAGGGCAAAAATCCTGGCCGAAAACCTCACCAAATGGGGCAACCCGAATGTTATTGTCACCAACAACGACCCAACCGACTTTCAGCGTCTGCCAGGCTTCTTCGATGTGGTGGTGGTTGATGCTCCCTGCTCCGGCGAAGGGCTTTTCCGCAAAGACCATAGTGCGGCCGATGAATGGTCGGAAGAGAATGTAAACCTCTGTGCCGCACGTCAGAAACGCATTGTTGCCGATGTATGGGATGCGCTGAAGCCCGGAGGCATCCTGATCTACTCTACCTGCACCTATAACCGGCACGAAGATGAAGAAAACCTGCAATGGATGGTACAGGAAATGGGGGCAGAAGCTCTGGAACTTGACATTTCTGCTTTTCGGGATATTGCGCCGGCGCAAGAGTTACCAGGCTACCACTTTTATCCACACAAAACCCGTGGCGAAGGATTCTTTATTGCCGTACTCAAAAAAGACGTCGGCCAGGAATACCGGTCGGGGAAACCCAAGAAGCCTGCCTTGGCCAAAGTAAGCACCACCATTCAAAAAGAGGTATCATTGTGGGTTGAAAATCCAGTCCGTTTCGATTATTGGGCCTTTCAGGAACAGGTTCTCGCCTTCCCTGCCCGCTGGTCGGGCGAACTGCTTGC
>Ga0116170_10003773_pt1 | contig 14112 bp, 10 predicted proteins | sample AD_JPNHW1_MetaG_FD_89797 | JGI IMG/M metagenome (GOLD analysis project Ga0116170, IMG submission 89797) | Active sludge microbial communities of municipal wastewater-treating anaerobic digesters from Japan - AD_JPNHW1_MetaG | ecosystem: Engineered > Bioreactor > Anaerobic > Digestate | place...
TCTATGGGACGGCTTAAATCCGTCAATTTCTGGTAGCGCACGAGATACAATTACGCTCATCGCATAGGGCATATAATTCTGTTCGAGGGTTGAGGTTATTTTCTGTTCAACAACAATCCCGCCGCCCTCAATTTCCGCATTCGGCATATTCGTTTTTTTCTTTTCCGGTTTCTTTTTCTGTGACATTTCTGCCTCCGTAAAATTGTATATTTATTTATTATGAAATATCTGCGACATCAAGATACTGACTTCCGTACTGTGAAATATAATCCTTTCGTCCCTGAAGATTATCTCCCAAAAGCATATCAAACATTTCCACAGTCGCATTCATATCGTCAGGCGAAACCTTGATAAGACGTCTTGTATCGGGATTCATTGTAGTCAGCGACATCATTTCAGGCTCATTTTCGCCAAGTCCTTTAGAACGCTGTAATGTGTACTTTTTTTCGCCTATTTTTTTAAGGACATCCGCACGTTCTTTTTCTGTATATGCAAAATAAGTTTTATCCTTTGTCGTTATTTCATAAAGAGGAGATTCCGCAATATAAACATACCCGTTTTCTATAAGAGTAGGCGTAAGCCTGTAAAGCATTGTCAATATGAGCGTTCTTATCTGAAAGCCGTCAACGTCGGCATCGGTACAAATTATTATTTTATTCCAGCGAAGTCCGTCAAGATTGAATGACGAAAGCTCTTTATTTGCTTTTGATTTCACCTCAACCCCACAGCCTAAAACCTTGATGATGTCCGTAATAATATCATTTTTGAATATTTTATCGTAATCCGCTTTAAGACAATTGAGAATTTTACCGCGAACAGGTATAATCGCCTGAAATTCAGCCTCTCTCGCAAGCTTACAGGCACCCAGAGCCGAATCACCCTCAACGATATAAATTTCACGGCGTGAAAGGTCTTTTGTGCGGCAGTCAACAAACTTCTGAACCATATTAGCAAGGTCAATTGTTCCCGCAAGCTTCTTTTTAAGATTAAGCCTTGTTTTTTCAGCATTTTCACGGCTTCTCTTGTTAATCAAAATCTGTTCGCATATTTTTGCTGCTTCATCAGGATTTTCAATGAAATATATCTCAATCTGATGCTTTAAAAATTCAGTCATTGCCTCATAAATATATTTGTTGGTAATTGCTTTTTTAGTCTGATTTTCGTATGAGGTCTGCGTTGAAAATGAGCTTGAAACAAGAATAAGGCAATCCTCTATGTCAGGAAATGTTATCTTGCTTTCAGCCTTTAAATATTTATTGTTTTGTTTTAAATAGCTGTCTATCTGGGATACAAAAGCCTGTTTTACCGCCTTTTCAGGGGAACCGCCATGCTCCAGAAAGCTGGAATTGTGATAGTATTCCAAAAGCTTCACACGATTTGAAAAAGTCAACGCAGTAGAAAGCTTAACCTTATATTCGGGCTTGTCCTCACGGTCGCGTCCTTTTCTCTCACACTGCCAGAACTGAATAGAAGTCAGTGCCTGTCCGTCAGAAATTTCCGTAACATAATCAGCAATACCATTATTGTAAATATACTGAAGCTGTTCAAAAGTACCGTCTTCGTTCTGATTTCTGAACAAAAATAAGATATTCGGGTTTACGACAGCCTGTTTTTTCAGAATATCTTCAAAATATTCTTTTTCTATATCAATATCCGTAAAAACGTCAAGGTCGGGCTTCCATGTGATTTTCGTACCTGTCTGTTTGCGGCGGGTTTCCTCCTTAAAAAGTCCCCCGACATTTTCGCCCTTTTCAAAATGGACCTTATAATGATACCCGTCGTTGTATATTTCAGCATCCATAAACGCCGATGCATACTGAGTTGCACAAAGTCCTAAGCCGTTAAGACCGAGTGAGAAATCGTAATTGTCACCGTCGTTTTTAAACTTTCCGCCCGCATAAAGCTCACAGAATACAAGCTCCCAGTTAAAGCGGTTTTCCGATTTATTAAAGTCAACAGGTATTCCGCGTCCGAAATCCTCAACTTCATAAGTATTGTTATTGTAGCGAGTAACGACAATTTTGTCGCCGTGTCCATCTCTTGCTTCATCAATGGAATTAGAAAGAATTTCAAAAACAGAATGCTTACAGCCCTCTATTCCGTCAGATCCAAAAATAACTCCGGGGCGTTTTCTTACTCTGTCCGCACCCTTTAAAGAGGTAATGCTGTCGTTTCCGTATGAAGATTTCTTTGTCATTGATTAAATCAAGCCTTTCAAAAGTTTATCATTTTTTATTCACGTCAACTGTTTGGCTTCATCAAAACAGCCGCCCAAAGTTCTTTTTCAACAGCATTTTCAAGTGTAAAGCCATGTAGATTTACAGCGTCCACGACCTCATTCTGACGCTCGGAAATAATTCCGGACATTATAAGCTTTCCGTCAGGTTTAAGGAGCTTTTTGAACAAAGGACTCATTGCTATTAAAACATCTGCAACAATATTTGCAAGTATTATGTCATATTCTCCGCCTATTTTATTCAGCAAATCAATATCGGAAATAATATTTCCGCAGTAAGCATTATATTTATCGGAAGAAATCCCGTTTTTCAGAGCATTTTCCTTTGCAATATTTACTGCATTTTCTTCAATGTCAATTGCTGTAACCTCTCCTGCTCCCAAAAGAACTGCCGCAATAGACAGAATTCCGCTTCCGCAGCCTAAATCAAGTACTCTGTCATTTTCACTGATTGTTTTTTCAAGAAATTCAAGGCAAAGTTGAGTTGTATTATGCTGACCTGTGCCAAAGCTTGAAGCAGGATCAATCTCTAAAATTGTTCTTCCGTCATTTTTATAATAAGTTTCCCACGACGGCTTTATTAAAAGCTTTTCGCCGACAGTTAGCGGCTTGAAGTACTGTTTCCAGTTATTTGCCCAATCCTCTTCTTTAACGTTGTTAAGCAAAATTTCAAGCCTCCCGAATGACTTTTGTTCATCAAAAGCTTTAAGTCTTTGAAGCTCGCTCTTAATGGAAATCAAATTCTCCGCACCCTGTGCATTTTCAGGGAGATAAACCGTTACAGACGTTTCGCAATTTTTAAGTCCCATAAGGTCGTCATCGATATAATCCCAGTTCGCCGATTTATCATTTAAAAAGTTCTCAAAATCCTGTGCATCCTTAACGACAAAGCCGCCGATTCCTATATTCAAAAGGCATCCGCATACGGATTCAATCCCCTCGGTAGTTGTAAATATACTCACTTCAGTCCAATTCAAAGCAATATCCTCCGATTATTTATTTTTTTCAAGATAATAAGATGCTTCCATATCCGCAACATTTAGCGCAAAAGCAAGCGGAAACTGTTCAAAAACTCTGCCGATTGTATTTTTATCCTCAATCCCTGAAAAGCCCATATGATAGCGGATTGCAAAAGCCTCTTCCCTTGTCAGCCGCATAAAGCCTGTGATTATGTAAACCGATTTTTCGCCGTGACCGTAAGGGAGCTGGTCGTCTATCGTATAATAAGGTACCTTTTCCCATACGCCCTGTTCGTTTTTTGAATTTCTAAAATCCGTCTTATAAAAATTCATCTTGCATAAATCATGTAAAAGTGCTGCAATTGCAATATTTTCATCGGTATAATTCATATTATAAACTTCTTTGGTTCTTGTTCTTTCAAGATAGTTTACAAGACAGTCATATACGTTAAGACTGTGTTCCAAAAGACCGCCCTCATATGAGCCGTGATATTTTGTACTTGCCGGAGCAGAAAAAAAATCGCTCCCCCCCGAAATAAGATAGTCAAGAAGCTTTTCCGAGCCCTCTCTGTGTATATTCTTTTTATAAATCTCAATAAATCTTTCTTTCAATTTATAAATCCCCTTTATTTTATTATATCAGAAAATTCGGCATTAATAAATTCCGCCAAGGCTTCGGGATTAATTTCAATCTGAAATCCGATTTTCCCTCCGCTTACAAAAAAAGTATCCAATAGAACGGCATTCTCATGAATAACGGTTTTGAATTGTTTTTTCATGCCAACAGGGCTGCACCCGCCGCGGATATATCCCGTAACATTGTTTATATCCTTGACATGAATCATTTCAACCGATTTTTCCCCGACAGATTTTGCCGCTTTTTTCAAATCAAGCTCATCACTGACAGGGATAACAAAGACAAAATACTCTGACTTCCCCTTTGTAACGAGAGTTTTATAAACTCTATCAGGGCTCATATTCATTTTCTTTGCAACAGCTAAGCCGTCTATGCCGTCAGAGCAGTCATAGGTATGCATTTCATACTTAATACTGCTGCTGTCAAGAATTCTCATTGCATTTGTTTTAATTTCAGCCAAAATATCACTTCCCTTAAAATTATACAACGGATTTAATAAATTTTCAACATATTTTAGCACAGCAAAAAATAATCCGTCATATTCGTGACGGATTACCTGATATTTTATTTATATCCTCTTTAAAAATTCCTTTGTACGCTGATGCTGAGGGTTGCCGAATATTTCTTGGGGCGTTCCCTGTTCAACAATTACCCCGCTGTCCATAAATACAACCCTGTTGGCAACCTCCTGAGCAAAGCTCATTTCATGAGTTACGACAAGCATAGTCAGGCCGGTTTTTGCAAGGCTTTTCATTACCTTTAAAACTTCTCCTACCATTTCAGGGTCAAGCGCAGAGGTAGGCTCGTCAAATAAAAGCGCGTCAGGCTCCATAGATAAAGCCCTTGCAATCGCCACACGCTGTTTTTGTCCGCCGGAAAGCTGTGCGGGCTTTGCATTTATAAACTGGCTCATTCCAACCGTTTCAAGATATTTCATAGCGATTTCTTTTGCTTCCGACTTTGAACGCTTTAAAACCTCAATCTGTCCTACCTCACAGTTATTAAGCACATTCATATTGTTGAAAAGATTGAACTGCTGAAAAACCATTCCCATTTTTGCACGATAAGCGGCAATATTCATTTTGTGGTCGAGAATATTTTCGTCTTTATAAATAATTTCTCCGCCGTCAGGAGTTTCAAGAAGATTTATACAACGAAGAAGCGTCGATTTCCCCGAGCCGGAAGAACCGATTATACATACCACTTCGCCTTTGTCAACCGAAAAATCAATGTCCGTAAGAACATCATGATTTCCGAAAGATTTGCTTAAATGCTTAACATCAATAATTCTGGACATTTTCTTAAGCCTCCTTTTTTTCCTCTATATGAATTGTATAGTTCTTTGGACCGTCAAGTTTTTTCTCAAACCAGCGGAGCAGTCTTGTAATAGAGAAAGTCAGGACAAGATAAATTGCACAGGTTACGAAAAATGTCTGGAAATACATAAAGTTATTTCCCGCGATTGATTTCGACTGGAAGAACAGCTCCGTAACAGAAATAACGCTTAAAACAGATGTATCCTTGATATTGATTATAAATTCATTTCCTGTTGCGGGAAGAATATTTCTTATTACCTGAGGGATAACTACGCAACGCATTGTCTGCCAGTGAGTCATGCCTATCGCATGAGCTCCTTCAAATTGCCCTTTATCTATTGAAACAATGCCTCCGCGGACAATTTCCGACATATATGCACCGGTGTTAATTGAAACAATCAGCAATCCTGCAAAAAACTTATTCAGATGTACGTCAAAAAGCAAAGCTGTTCCGTAATAAATAACCATTGCCTGTACTATCATAGGTGTACCGCGAAAAACCTCAACATAAATCTGAATTAAAACATTTACAAGCTGAAGAAAAAACCTTTTAAAATGGTTCTTTTTAGGCGGGAGAGGAATTGTTTTAATAACCCCCGCTAACAATCCGATTACGGCACCTATCAGCGTTCCCGTAATGGATAATACAATCGTAATTCCTGTACCTCTTAAAATCATCGGCCAGTATGTTTGTACAATATCGGCAACTTCTTTAAAAAAACTCATTTTTTATCCCCCGGCATTAATATGGGGGCATTAAATAAATGCCCCCAATGTTTGTGTTTAAATTGTTATTCCTGGGCAACAGGCTGATTTTTAATTGCGTTATTCATCATTTCAATACGTTCTTCTTCTGATATTCCGGCTAAAATCTTGTTAATCTGGTCGCCTAGTTCTTTATTTCCCTTTTTATATCCTACTGCAATAGCTGTATCTTCCTCAGAAGCCTCAAAACCGTTTCCTTCATCAAACGAAACATATGTGAGTGTAGGATTTGCCGATTCAATACTTATTCCCTCAGGTTTTTCAGCAACATAAGCGTCAATCATTCCCGACTCAAGAGCAACTCTCATTGCAGGGAAGTTATCCATAGCAGCTTCTTTTTTAACTCCGTTTATCTGGTCGATTACAGTATAATGGAATGTATTAAGCTGTGCAGTAATCTTTGCTCCGGAAAAATCCTGAATAGATTTAGCGTTTTCGTATTTGCTTCCCTTTTTAACTACAAGAATCAGATCTGATTTATAGTAGTTATCAGAGAAATCAATTGTTTTCTTTCTTTCCTCTGTCGGTGACATACCTGCAATAATTACATCAAGAACTCCTGACTGTACTCCCTGAGGAAGTCCGTCCCACTCGGTCTTTACAATTACAAGTTCTTTACCCATTCCCTCGGCAATTTTTTTTGCAATTTCAACGTCATATCCGCCTGCAAATTCCTGTGTTCCCGAAATCTTAACAGCACCGTTTGAATCATCAATCTGTGTCCAGTTAAAAGGAGGATATGCGCATTCAAGTCCTACCTTGAGCTGATTAGAATCATTTTTATTTGCGCATCCGGAAAAAGATGTAACAGATGCAGCTATTATTGCCGCACAGGAAATCAAGCTAAGTAATTTCTTCATTTTAATTGCCCCCAAAAATATTTATATTAACATATAATATATCATAGATATTACGATTCTGCAATAACATTTTTATATTTTTGTCGAAAAGAAATATAAAGTAATAAAATACAATGTAAATTTGCAATTTTTATTGTTTTAAAATTCAAAATGATAACAATAGATTAAAAAATCCTATTTGTATCTTTATTTAAAATATGATAATATAAGTATAATATTAACCGGAAAGGATTTATGAAATGAATAATAAAGAAATTAGATTTGAAAAAGTTGCCGAAAAAGATGCAGGAACTCTGTATTCACTTATTATTGAAATGGCTGCTTATGAAAAAGACCTTGACGAAGTCAGCACAAACGAAGAAAAAATCAAAAATACAATCTGCAATCAGTCCTGCGCGGAGGCCTTTTTAGGATACTGCGACGGTACAGCTGTATGTTATATTATTTATTTTTATACATACTCGTCTTATCTTGGGAAACAGTCAGTTTATATCGAGGATATTTATATCAAACCTGAATACAGAAAATTCGGAATAGGTAAAAAAATCCTTTCTCTCGCCGCAAAAATCGCGGTTGAAAAAAATTGCGAAAGACTTGACTGGACTTGTCTTGACTGGAATAAAAATGCGATTGAGTTTTATAAACACATGGGTGCCTCTCACCTTGAAAACAGATATTATTTTCGTGCGGAAGGCGATAAGCTTGTTAAAATCGCCAATGCTTGTACGGAATAGAATAAATACTTTCTGAATTTCAGACAGAAAATTAAGCGGGTAGTATATGCCCGCTTAAATTATTGTTATATCATTAAAAATGCAAATTAATATCCAACATTATTAATAAGGATTAGTAACCCTATCAATTTCTCTGTTGACATAAACAGCAATAGCAGCTTCAGCTGCCGGCGTAAATGCGGCAGGAACTCCTTTTCTGTATAGTCCTATATTTGTTGCAACATTCTTCTGATCACGGGTAATTACTCCCAATACTTCGGGAATACCTTCAACCATAATATTAACAAATTTAGGATCTCCCGATTCAGCAAGATAAACTCTTGCGTTAGCAAATCTCGGAGTAAGTACAGACATTAATCGTTCAGTGATATTATTATTATATTTAATTGATGTGTTTGGTCCGGCTTTTTTCTTGTCAAATAATCCCATAGAATCATCTCCAATACTGTATAGAATAATAGTATATGTTTATAGTAAAATTATAACATCGTATTTTAATTTTGTCTACTATTTAATAATATAAAAATCTTTATTGTTTTTGTGCATAATGTTTAAATCTTATGGTATATTTCATTATTATCCTGTCAAATATTAAGAATCTTTATACAAATTAATAATTTCTTTATTTAGATGGAATGCGTACAATACTATCTGTTTTATTTTTTTATCGTTAATTTTATCCAATGCATACTTATACATTTCAAGCTGTTTAGAATATTTTTCAATTAATTCAGATTCATTTTTTACATAATCGGACTTATAATCCACCAGAACATATCCGTCGTCTTCTTCAAAAATACAGTCAGCTATCCCCTGGAGCATTCCGTCTGTATTTTTATATGCTTCAAGAAATTCGTCATCACAATCAAGATCTGAAATTCTCATTAGTAATTTTCTTTCTCTCATAACATTTTCTGATTTTTTTATTCTCTGATAAAGCTTTGAGCCAAAAAAAGCTTTTAACTTATCGACAGAAACAGAGTCCCCCTGTTTTTTTGTCAATGCCCCGATTGAAACAAGCCGGTTAATCTCAACGAGAATATCAGCTTCGGCTTTTGCATAATCCGAAAACTGCATAAATGTATGAAGTGCAGTTCCCTTTTCCGCTCCGCTCAACGAATTATTTTCTGTAATAAATTCAGGACGTTTCAAAAGAATATCATTACCCTTTTTTGATATTTCCGAAACGGTAAGCTTTGAAAGAATATTTGCATTTTTCATATCATAATCAAAGGCAATATTCTTTATAACCTCATTTTCAAGAGTTTTATCAGGCTGTATCGCTTCCGTTTTCATATTTTCCTTTAAAAGCCCCGAGCTTATAAGTTCTTCTGTTTCAATAAATTTTATAGGGAAGCTGTCCGTATCTAAAAAAATTCCTGCTTCTGAAAGATTTCTTAAAGCATCGGCGTCTTTATGGGTTAATAAAGCAGTTATAAGCCAGTCCTGCATACAGCCTGCTTTTGAAACAAGACGCGGCGTTATTCCTTTGTTAATTTCAATGTCCCTTGCAAAGCTTTTCATCTTTTTAATTGATTTCTCGTTTATATCTAAAGTAATAAAGAGTTTTTCCTTTGCTCTTGTAAGCGCAACATATAAAAGCCGCATTTCTTCGCTCATGCTGTTCATTCGGTTTTGTTCCCTGACGGCGATAAATGGGAGCGTCATATAGCTTTTAAGCTGCTTTTTATCCTGAATTTTAAAGCCTATTACGTCTGAAAAGCTCATCTGAACCTGATTTCTCTGATCAATGCTGTTGAACGAGGACGATGTTCTGCATAAAAATACAAACGGAAATTCAAGCCCTTTTGATTTATGTATTGTCTTGACGGTAACAACATCATCGTTAAGAGAAACTGTCCCCGCACGCTTTAAATCCCCGCCGTTAGCCGAAACGGACGCAATATATCTTAAAAAGCCCGACAATCCCCCGTTCTGGGTTTCTTCATAATTTTTCGCATATTCAAGTAAAAGCTGTAAGTTCGCCCGCTTTTGTTCCCCATCACGATAAATCTGGACAACGGAAAGGAAATCCGTGCTGTCATATATGGTTCTTATGAGCTTTTCAAGGCCGTACCCCGAAGCGAGATACCTTAACCTTTTTAAGGTATCATAAAAATATAAAGCTTTTCTGTAATAACTCGACTCAGTGTCAACAGCACCCTCTAAATCTGAATCCTCTATCTCTCCTATGGAAATGCACAGTGCCTTATAAACACTCTCTCCTTTTGAAAAGAGCCTTATTTCAGCCATCTCCTCAGCACTCAGCATAAAAATCGGCGACATAAGTACAGACGTCAGCGGAATATCAAGAAGCGGATTGTCTATAACTTTAAGAAAATTTAAGAGAACGGTAATTTCCCTTGATTTAAGATAGCCCTCCACCTCGTCGGTATGTGCGAGAATTCCGAAAGATTTAAGCGCCTCCGAAAAAAGTGTACCGGACGCCCTGTTCCTCAAAAGAATACAAAAATCGGCGGGAACGCACGGACGTTCAATCCCCTTATGAGATACGTTTATCTTGTCATTCAGCATTGACTTGATTTTTGAAGCGACAGCAAAAGCCTCTTTGTTTATAATTTCCTTTTCATTTTCTTCAGTTTCATCGTCGCTTTCCGTTTCCTCATCAGCATTGCTTTCAGTGGTATTTACAAGCAGAATTTCCGTTGTCCTGTCCTTTTCGGGAAATATAGCCCCCTGAATAAGCTTTTCATCGTCAGTATAATCAATTTCGCCTGTTTTTACACTCATAATTCTGCCGAAGATAAAATTGACAAAATTAACAACATCACTGCTGCTCCTGAAATTTTTATTAAGCTTTACATAAGCGTTTTCCCCTTGAAAATCCTCTGTATATTCATTTGATGACAAAAGCGTATTCAGGAAAATCATGGGGTTCGCAAGTCTGAAACGGTAGATTGACTGTTTTATATCCCCTACAAGAAAAGCATTATCACCATATTTCTCGGCTGTCCCGTTGTTTGAAAGCATTTTGAATATAAGGTCCTGAGAATTGTTAGCATCCTGAAATTCGTCAATCATTATTATTCTATAATATTCCGAAAGTTTTTGAGCAAGCTCGGTTTTAACAACGCTCCCGCTTTCGTTTTTTTCGGCAAGAAGACCAATAGTAAGCCTCTCCGCGTCAGAAAAGCTTATGCCGTTAATCTCGTTTTTCATAAGGCTTACGGTTTCGTCAAGCCTGTTAATTACCTCGATAATGTCCGAAAAAATAATTCTTACGAATTCTTTGTCATCTTTTATTTCCTGCTCTGAAAACAATGCCTCCGTGACAAGCTTATTGAATTTGCTTTTATAAGTGTTGCGGATTTTTTTAACGCTTTCAGCAATTTCCGCCTCAAAAGAATCCTTTTCAAGCTTGGGGAATTTTATTCTGTCAAATAAAACCGACGGGAATTCCGACATTTTTTTATCCCATTCAATATTTTCATCAGTAATTATTTTATTAATGCGGTCAAACGCCATTGCTTCAAGGTTTATCAATTCATATGCGGCATCGGCTTCAATTTCCATACATAAAGCTTTGGCTTCCTCCGCCTCCTGAATAAAGTTCTCAAGGTTATTTTTGAGGAACTCCATATAAATATTTTTCCACTGACTTATATCGGAATTTTCAGAATACAAATCAAGCTGTTTTTCAAGCCATTCCTGATAAAACGGAATTGTAATCACAAAATTATAGATTTTAAGAATAGTATTTTCAAGCTGAAAAGTGCCTTTGGTACAGAAAAAATCCGTTAGCCTTTTCATCATTTCCGAATTATCCGAACAATATTGTTCAATCACCATATCCAGTGCCTTTTTGAGAATAATTTTATCTTCGCTTTCATCAATAATTCTAAAGCCTGACGATATGTCAAGCGACTGAATATTCTCCCGTATGAGATTAAAACAGAACGAGTGAATTGTCGAAATATTTGCCGACTGAATGAGCGACTGCTGTTCATAAAGCCATTCGTTTTCAGGCTCCTGTTCGAGAAGCTTTGAAAGTGCCGCATTAAGCCTCAGCTTCATTTCCGAGGCGGCGTCATTTGTAAAGGTCACGACAATAATTCTGTCGGCGGGAATTTTATTTTCAGAAGAAGAAAGCTGACGTATTAGCCTTTCAACCAAAACGGAGGTCTTTCCGCTTCCCGCCGCCGCCGAAACGATAAGCGAGGTATCACGGGCGGAAATTGCCTGATATTGTTCTTTTGTCCATTTGTCAGCCATTTTCTTCTCCCCCGTTAAGTATTTTTTCTATCTTTTCTGAAACGTCATTATCATAGACACGCATTCTGTCATTCTTTTCTTTTCCGCATATGCTCTGATAATCGCAGTAGCTGCACGGAATATTATTCTTATTAACAAGCGGCACGGCGGAAATATTACCGCCGTAAAGAGAATCCGCCATTTCGCATAAAAGCTTTTCGCAGTATCCTTTCAGCCTTAAAAGCTGTTTTTCATTTATCACGCTTGAGTTTTTGGATAATCCCGATTTTGTTACTGATACGGGAATAAAAACGCCGCTGACTTCTTTTTCCATAGCCATTAATACTTTTTCGTTATCAAGAACTATGCCGTTCATTTTATAGGTTTTATTCTTATTGTTTGTCATTTCTTTTTCATCACCATAACGGTTTGAAAATAAGCTTATTTCCTTTGAAGGCATATAAAGCACCCCCGCCGGCTGACTGCCCGAATACTTACCCTTTCCGTAAGTAAGCGTAAAAAGATATAAAAGCATCTGCATATTTATTCCGTAATATATGTCCTCAAGGCTGAATTTCTTCTCGCCCGACTTATAGTCAATTATTCTCAGATAGGTTTTCCCGTCAATTTCGCAGGTGTCGGCTCTGTCGACCTTTCCAGTGAAATAAATATCATTTTTACCGTCAGAAATGAGATGGAGCGGCTTAATGTCACTGTTCGGGGAAATCGAAAGCTCAAAATCCCTCGGTATGAATTCGGACTGTGAAAGCTCCTCCTGAATATGCTTTAGTATTTCGGCAAGAGTGTCCCCTATTCGTCTGAATGAAAAAATAAATTTAGCTGACTTTGCGAAATCACCGCCGAGCTTTTCCTCAAAATATCTGTTCATTGAGGAGGATATTTCATCTTTTAATCCTTGCTCCGATAAAGCGACAAACTCGTCCTTACTGAACTTTTGAAGAAGGTCATATACGCAGCTGTGAACTACGTTCCCCGTTTCAACCGCATTAACCTCAACTCTATTAAGCGGATATAAGTTCAGCCCCTTTTTGCAAAAATATATAAAGGGACATTTATTGTAGTCCTCAACTCGGCTTGCGGAAAGATAAAGCTTATCGCCGAAAAGCTTCTTGACAAGCTCCGGGCTGTTTATCTTCTCATCGGCTTCAAAATTAAGCTTATCAAAGTATTCAAGCTTGTCTTTATAAAAACTGTCCGTTTCAAGGAATGCTCTTATAGCCGCATAGTTTTCGTCTTTTCGCTTAAATCCCTGAACATATGTGTAATATGCTGACTTTTTTGTCCTGCAAAAATATATGGGACTAAGCTCGGATATTTTATAAAAGATGTTATTCTTAAAAAGCGACTGTATTTTTGAAATAAGGTATGACGGGTACTGGGTTTTACCCGACGCGTCGGAAAGCGGATATGTTATATAAAGCTTTTCTGTCGGGGCGGAAAGCGAGGTATAGCAAATAAACCTCTCAACATTTGTTTTATTGAGAATGTTAACCTCAAGGCTTATCCCCGATTCTTTAAGCTGTGCCCTGTCACGCTCGTTAAATAAGCCGTTCTGCTTTACAGCTGACGGGAACTGCCCCTCATTTGCACCGATAATAAATACAGCTTTCGGGGAATTAAGCCGCGCTCTTTCGGTATTTGAAACAATAACCGTATCAAGCGTCTGGGGCGGAGTTGCAAAATGACTTTCGGAAAGCATAATATTCAGAATGCTCCAGAATTCGCTTATTGAAATATTGTTTTTCCCTATCAAGTGATAAAGCTTGTCAAGAATATCAATGAATATATTCCAAAGCTGTTTTGATTCCCTTAAAACTTCAATGTCGTTTTCCTGGCTTTCAGTGAATTCCGAAATAAGGTTTTTCTCTATTTCAAGCTCTTCAAATAGCGTATACAAAGCCTTACAAATAGCCTGTCCGTCTGAATTGTATGCTTTTTTCCTAAAGCGCATTACAGGCTCTATAAGCTTTTTCCGCGTTTCTTCAATTGCCGTATCACTTTCGTTTACGGGGAAAGGCTCAAGCCAAAGCTTACCGTCAATATTCCATTGATAAGCATAGTTTTCAAGGCGTGATATATCGGTATACGAACAACCGGCAAGCCCCGTTTTTGCATATCTCAGAACGCTTTCGGTCGAGGGGCTTTTCTGGGACGCAATTTCAAAAACGGATTTCACAAAGAGCATAATTGACTTATGTATCACAGGCTTCTGAAAATCCATAAAGAACGGAATGTCATACCTTAAAAAGGATGCCTCAAGAATACTTGCATAGTTTTCTGTTTTTCTCGAAACCACTGCAATTTCACCGAATTTATAATTGTTGTTTTTAACGAGCTTTCTTATTTCGGCTGATATGAAGTCCGCCTCTGAA
>Ga0116170_10003774_pt1 | contig 14109 bp, 8 predicted proteins | sample AD_JPNHW1_MetaG_FD_89797 | JGI IMG/M metagenome (GOLD analysis project Ga0116170, IMG submission 89797) | Active sludge microbial communities of municipal wastewater-treating anaerobic digesters from Japan - AD_JPNHW1_MetaG | ecosystem: Engineered > Bioreactor > Anaerobic > Digestate | place...
CAAGCTTCGGCCCCTTATAATACAGGGCGCTGCCTCCGGTTTTTGTCAATGGCATTGTGTATTCAACAAGAGTTCTGACCGACGACAAGGCCCGACACACCACCAGATCAGATTTTTCGCGGTATAACGGGTCGCGACCTATTTCTTCTATGCGGGCATGGGCAGTGGAAACATTGGTGAGGCCAGCTGCGGCCGCCATCCGGGCCACAAATTCAACCGATTTCTGCCGCGAATCAACCGCAATTATCCGGCTGCCGGGCAAGGCCACCGCCAGCGGCAAAGAGGGGAATCCTCCGCCCGTACCGAGATCCATAATCTGGGCAGATTTCCATTCAGGCAGGTTAAAACAGAGTGGCGCCAGACTGTCGAGAAAGTGCCTGAGGGCCATTTCCTGGGGATCGAAAATCTTGGAGACACTCTTGTATAACGGATCGGCAAGCATTGAAGCCGCCAGACAGTCAAGCTGGTCATATTGGGCATCTGAGAGACGAACGCCGATTTTTTCAAGGCAGGGAAAGAGAAATGCTTTTATGCTGCTCACAGTGATTTTCCATGGGTATGCTGATGTTTTCGGATCGACATGAGAATGACCGCGAGATCAGATGCCCTGACCCCCGGTATTCGCGCGAGGGCGCCGAGGGTTGCCGGGCGCACCGCGATAATTTTCAGGCGGGCCTCTTTGCTCACCGCGATGGGAATATCTGCGAAAAAGGCTGCATCAAGCGGCTCGGCCTGCATGCTTTCGCGAAGGCTGAATTCGCGGTCCTGCTGTTCAAAGTAGCCGGCATATTTAATTCTTGCCTCGATCTCAAGCACCGCAAGGCGGTCGAGACCAGCAATTTCGGGAAACAAATTACTAAAAGCCGCGAGCTGTGCCTCTGGCCGCCGCAGGAGCTGGGCGGCAGTTACCGCGGATGCAGGCGCCGGCTCGGCAAACTCAGGCAGCATAATCGGCAAATCACCCGGATTAATGCGGAACTCCTCAAGTTTCTGCTGGACATTGGCAAGGGTAGCGGCGCGAAGCCGCAGGGCTGCAATCTTTGCGTCGGGCAGAACACGGTTGGCAAAAGCGATTTCGGCAAGGCGCTCTTCAGCGTTGGTCATGCGAAGATTCAGCCTGAATGGCGACCTTGAAGTGAACACCCGGTATGGTTCACTGATACCGAGGGTGGTAATCTCTTCGACCATCAGACCGAGATAAGAACGACTGGCGTCGAGAACGAGCGGCGAATTGCCCAGCACAGCGGCAGTAGCGTTAATTCCGGCCAGAACCCCCTGTGCCGCGGCCTCTTCATAACCCGAAGTGCCATTGATCTGACCTGCAAGAAACAGATTCGGGATCGATTTTGACATCAGAGTCGGGTGCAGATCAATCGGATCAACGATATCGTATTCGATGCCGTAGCCTGGCCTGGTTATTCTGGCGTGCTCAAGACCTGGCAGGGTATTGACATAAATATCCTGAACTTCTTCAGGCAGGCTGGTTGATAAGCCCTGCAGATAGATTTCGCGACTGCATGCTCCCTCGGGTTCAAGAAAAACCTTGTGAGTATCCTTGTCAGGAAACTTGTTCAGCTTATCTTCGATTGACGGGCAGTAGCGGGCGCCGGTACCGGTTATCAGGCCGGCGATCAAGGCTGAACGGCCAAAATTATTTTTGATGACCTGGTGCGTCGCCGCAGTAGTGCGGGTAATGTAGCATGGCCGCGACGGCAGCCGCTTTTCGGGGTCTGACCAGAGCGAAAATGGCGGTGTTTCAGGTTCTTCTTCCTGTTTTTCGAGGCCCGAAAAATCAACGGTTGCAATATCAACGCGGGGCGGAGTGCCTGTTTTGAAGCGCATTATCGGCAGGCCGATGCGTTGAAGCGCTTCTCCAAGTTCTACGGCGGCTGGTTCCCCGGCACGGCCTGCGGCAAAACTAACTTCACCGATATGAATTTTGCCGCGCAAAAAAGTTCCGGTGGTCAGAATAACAGTCGGTGCCAGCCAGGTCTGCCCGGTTACCGTTTTAACACCGGCAAGATTGCCATTCTCGAAGCACAGATCGGTAACCATAGCCTGCAACAGTCTTAAACCAGGCTGTAGCAGAACCGAACGCAACATGCGCCGGCTATAGGCCTCTTTATCGGATTGAAAGCGGTTCGCCTGAACAGCTATGCCCTTACGGGTATTCAAGCGTCGGCGTTGAATGCTGGTTTCGTCAGCAACTACGCCCATTTCGCCGCCCAGAGCATCTACTTCTCGAACAAGCTGCCCTTTTCCCTGGCCGCCAATCGAAGGATTACAAGGCATAGCCGCCAGAGTATCGATATTGATTGTCAGCAGCAGGGTTTGCATGCCGGCACGAGCCGCGGCAAGTGCCGCTTCACAACCCGCATGACCGGCGCCAACCACGATGACCTGAAATTCGTTTTTTTTGTTCACTTTTGCAGTTGCAGAGCTTTTTCGGCCAGTGATTTAACCGTTTCATTGCTGTCGCAGGTCAGTTTCTGAAGCAGTTCGATGGCGTCTGGAGTTTTTTTGCGTGACAAAAGCTTGACCGCCGCAATACGAATGCTCTCGTCTTCGAGCATCGCCGCTTTTGCAATGAGCAACATCTGGTCATCGCCCATGACAAAGGCAATGTCTCTGGCTCCGGTTCTCTGTTCTTCGACGTTTGCCGATGCAAGCCTAGCATAAATCTCTGCAGAACGGGGCTTTGCAAACGCCGGCATTCCGGGAATATTGATTGCAGGCCGGGCCGGTGCCGGCGACACCGTGGCGGGTCTTGGCGGTGGCGTAACCGTAGATGGCATACGCCGGTCTGGAATAACAATTTTTGCCGCTGGCTGAGCCTGCGGTTTAGGCACCGCGGCCGGTGTCGGTGGCAGAGGTTTCGGCATAGTCGGCCTGGCAGGTGGTGTCATTTCTTCGATAGCGGGCAGACCCGTGTCAACCGCTGCCAGAGTTGGAAGTTCAGGCAGCAAATCACCAGGCACATCGATGGGCGCCGCAACGGGCGCGGCAGGTGGCGGTGGGGCTTTTGCCTGCACCTGAACCGGGGGCTTAGAAGGCGCCGTGGCCGGAGAAGCCGGCATGGCAGGAGCCGCCTGACGGTTCTCATCGCGAAGCGGGGTGTCTTTGATTTTTTCGAAAAGAGACGCGGCAACCTGCGCTACTACAGGGTCAGGATCACCACAGGCGGCTTTAAGAACCTGTCTGGAAGTATTATTGTTTATTCTGGCCAGCGCCTTGAGAACACTAAGCCGGATGCCCTGATTGGGATCTTTGAGAGCAGCTTTCAACAGAGTCAGTGATGCCTGGTCGCCTATTTCGCCGAGGGCGAAGATGACGCTGTCGCGCAACCAGACTTCGGGCGAGACCAGCATTGATCTGAGCGTCATAAAAGCCTGCTGAAAGCCATTTTTAACAAGATACTTGGCGGCATTAACCTTTACACGGTTTTCAGGATCTTCAAGTAGAGCGACGATATGCTTTTCACAACCGTGAATATTCTGTTCCTCGATAACTTCAACCGTATTGGCACGAACGCGAGGATCTTCATCCTGAAGGCATCTGACAAGAGTCTCAAGGCCTTTTTCCCGGCTGCTTCTCGCAAAAACCTTAACCAGGCCCGACTTGACGATCACGTCTTTTTCTTTGAGAAGAATGCTTTCGAGGCAGGCAGAATCAAGATCGACATCAGTTTCCATGATAATTTTAAGCATCAGAAAGCGGCGCTGCGAAGAATACTGTTCTTCGGCAAGCATCGGGGTAATCTGAGTCGGAACCCGCGGATCTTTTATGTTAAAGAGGCTCTGCAATGCGGTCAGGGCAACTTCTTCCATGACATGCCTGGCAAGTTGAAGCAATTGAGTAACATGCCCTGCCGGCTTTTTGGTTGCCAGCAGCTTAATATGCTGCAGCAGAGCGCCAATATCAGTCATTTTTTTCAGGTCAGGCAATGAAGGATCAATTGGTTCATCAAGCGGGGCCGGCAGAGTTATTGGCTGCGCGACCGGCGAAACAGAAGGAGAAAGCGGCACTGCCTGGGCGATTGATGGCGGGGGTGCGGCCGCCCCGGGTGTAAAAGCCGGGGGCAGAAAACTTTCATTGGCCGGGCCTGCTGGTGCCACTGGTGCGGTGGCACCATGCGTGCCAGCACCTTTCAGGCGGTTGATGGCTGTTGCTGCGAGGCTTCTGACGTTTTCGTCAGGGTCTTGAAGCACCACTTCAAGACAGCTGATTTTTTCAGCGGCAGGCATCGATGGCAAATTAACCAGCTGTTCAATCGACATGCTTCTTACTTCAGCAGAAATTGAACGAAGGTTTTGGATAATCAGTTCCTGACGCTTCTTGTTAATCATTTTTCTCCGACCTCTTTTTCTCCCACGCTGTTCTCACCAAGCACCGACAAAAGAATAGCAATTTCTGTGCGTGAAAGGCAATGTTTTCTTACCACCTGACTCAGATCATCGTATTTTGTTGAAGATAAAATTTGAACTGCGGCCTCAGAAAGCACGTGCAATCTTGCATCTGCCATGACCAGCGGCAATCGTATCTTTTCAAGAAAGGCGGTCTGAATGATTTTTTCGGCTTCCCGGTCAGCGTAGCCCCGGTATTTTATCTCAGTCTCGAGAGCATAAATCTCATCGGGGGCAGTCAGACCTGCGGCAGCCTGAAGCTGCATGAGCTCAAGAACTTCGTGGTAGTTGATACCTGGTCGCTGCAGAAGTTCGATTGCCGAAGCCGGTTTTTTTAAATCGCCGCTGTTGAGAGAGGCGAGGCGCTCCCGGGCTTCACTACTGGGCAAAAGGCTGAGTTCAGACATTCTGGCTATTTCTTTCTCGATTCTGGCTGACCAGGCGTAAATTTTCGCGAAGCGCTCCTGATCGATCAGGCCAATTCGAAAACCATCGGCGGCGAGACGACGCTCGGCAGAATCATCACGCAACGTCAGCCTGAATTCGGCATGGCCGGGGGTAATGCGGTATGGTTCGGGTTTTTCCCATGTTGAGAGGTCATCGACCAGCACCCCAAGATAGCTGCAGGTGCGTGAAGGCCAGTAGGGAGGCTGCTTTTTTAAAGACAATACGGCATTAATACCAGCAATAAGCCCCTGCCCCGCAGCTTCTTCGTAGCCAGAAGTACCGTTAAGCTGGCCTGCGGTGTAGAGCCCATCGAGAACGCGGCTTTCCATGGTCTTTCTGATCTGCCCCGGAGCCAGGGCATCATATTCAATAGCGTAGCCATAGCGCATGATAACGGCATTCTCAAGGCCAGAAACGCTGGCGAGAATATCGTGTTGAGCAGCGGGCGGCATGGCGGTGGTCAAGCCCTGCAGATATAGTTCCTGGGAATCCCAGCCTTCGGGTTCAACAAAAATCTGATGTTTGACCATACCTGGGAATTTAATAATTTTTCGGTCGATTGAGGGGCAATGCTTTGGCCCATCGTCGGTTATGTTTTCGAGAACCAGCGGGCTTTCACTCAGGTTTCGTTTGACTGCCTCGACCGATCGCTCATCAGTAAAAGTAAGAAAGCATGAAATCTGCCGTTCATAGCGCCGCAGGCGATTTTCCCACATAAAACCACCGGCATCGACATCACCAGGCAATTCAGTCATTCTCGTCAGATCGGCAGAGCCTTTGAGAATCCTGGGGGGGGTGGCAGTCTGCAGGCGCCTCAGACGGATTCCTGATTCAATAAGAGATTCAGAAAGCCCGAGAGCCGGGCTTTGATTCTGTGGCCCGCCTGGCCAGGTCGCCCGCCCGAGAATAATCCGGCTGTTGAGGTAGGTTCCGGAGGTGACAATAAGTTTTTCGCAAAAAAAACAGCTGCCGGTTTCGAGTTTAACGCCAGCAACCTTTCCATTCTCAACAATAAGACCAATCACATGCCCCTGCCTGACCGTCAGGTTGCTGGTAGTGAACAGAGCCTGCAACATTCTCTGTCTATAAAGGTATTTATCGGCCTGCGCTCTTCGAGAACGCACGGCCGGCCCTTTTGAAGTATTCAGCCACTTCATCTGAACACAGGTTTCATCGATACATCGCGGCATTTCACCGCCGAGAACGCCGATTTCCCTGACGAGATGGCCCTTGCCTGGGCCGCCGATGCTGGGATTGCATGGCATAAGGGCGATTGTTGAAATATTCATGGTCAGGAGCAGAGTATCGACACCAAGTCTTGCCGAGGCCATCGCCGCTTCACAACCGGCATGCCCGCCGCCAATGACAATAATCGAAAAATGCTTTTTGTTCATAACTATTTTCCAATGCAAAAGCGCTCAAAAATAAGATCGAGGGTATTCAGATCTACAGTTTCGCCATTGACTCTGCCAAGCTCTCTCACCGCTTCTTCAAGATCGATGGCCAGCATATCCTGATAGAGATTGCCAATACCCTGTTCGGCCCGATCAAGCGCCATCAGGGCCTTATCAAGCGATACCGACTGTTGCGCACCCAGCAGAACCATTTCTTCAAGGCCGGCTATGCCGCTCTGCACGATAAGGTTTCCGATTACGGTTACCAGCTCAGGCAACCCGGTGGTTTGCAGTGCCGACATCCGCACTGGTGCCAGACCAGCCAGAAATTTTTCTTCAAGCTTTTCGGGCAGATCAGCCTTGTTCTGCACCACGATTACCGGTTTTTGAAGATTTTGCAGCATCTTCAAAACCTGGTAGTCTTCGTCGTTGGCCGGTTGCGAGCCATCAAAGACGCCAATAACGGCAAAAGCAGCAGCCATAGCCTGGTTAGTTCTCTGAATTCCCATCGCTTCGAGGCGATCTCCAGGCTTGCCCAGCCCGGCTGTGTCGATGATTTTAACCTGAAAATCACCGACCATCACGCTCTCTTCAAGCGTATCACGGGTGGTGCCTGCAATCTCGGTAACCATAGCACGGTCACGCCCGAGCATATAATTCATCAGGCTTGATTTTCCGGAATTGGGGCGGCCAACCAGCACAATTCTCAGACCTTCAGCGACCAGGTTGCCATTGCGGGCGTTCTGCGCGAAAATTCTGAGTTCGCCAAGAATCAGCTTCAGTTCTCGGGCCAGCAGATGCTCGTCGATTGACTCTACGGCATCTTCAGGAAAATTCAAACTGGCTTCAAGCTGCACCAGATGCGTCAACAAGCGCTCACGGATGCGGGCCACGAATTGTGAGGGCAGGCCATCAAGCTGATTAAGGGCCATTCTCGCCTGAGACGTGCTGCCAGCCGTCAGCAAGTGCGAGAGAGCCTCGACTTCGAGCAGATCCATTTTGCCATTCAAAAAAGCACGCCGGGTAAATTCACCAGCTTCAGCGGCCCGGGCGCCATTTTTTAACAGCAACTGCATGACCCGGCTGACTATAACAGGGTTGCCATGCGTAGAAATCTCGGCAAGGTCTTCACCTGTGTAGGATTTTGGTGCCAGAAAAGTCGTCACCAGACATTTGTCAGCGACCAGGCCGGTCTCAGGCTCGATGATCGAGCCATAATACGCAGAAGAAGGCAGGGGGAAAGCTTTCTTTCCCCCTGTTGTGAACAACATCTTCAGGATTTTGAAGGTATCCGGCCCTGAAACCCGGATCAGACTGATTGCCGACCTGCCAGCAGGAGTAGAAATTGCGGCAACCGTGTCAATCTTTGGCTTAGACATCTTCCTCTAAGAACATCGGTACGGCGCTTGAATTTTCGAGCTTTTCAGAAAAATCTGAATCGCTGTCATCAGCAACCGGCTGCCACTCGGCATTAGGAGCACCCTTTTTCTTCTTCATCGGCGAAATTACCACCCGCCGCATAGGTTCGGCACCCTTTGAAAAGGTTTCGATGTCAGTGCGGTCTTTGAGAGCCATGTGGATAGTGCGTCGATCAAGGGTTGACATGGGTTCAAGCTCTACCTGGCGTCGGCTGGCAATCGCTTTTTTGCACATACGCTGAGCAAGAAGAATCAGATTGCGGTAACGCTTTTCACGATAACCCTGGGCATCAAGAACCAGTTTAATGCGGTCGTCGCTGCCTTTGTTAAGGATGATATTCATGAGGTATTGCAAAGAATCGAGATTTCGACCACGCTTGCCGATAAGCTGCGAGACGTTTTCGCCCGAGGCTTCAATTACCCAGGCGCCATCACGCATGAAGTCATGCAGATCAAGCTGTTCGATACCGACATTAGAAGCGACATCACGAATCAGGGAAAAGATTTCCTGATAGGAAGAATGACCCTTTATAACTTCGCTGACCGGGTCGCGTGGTCGTTCTGGAAAAACAACATCTGCATCGGTGGCGTCTTCGGGAGCATTGTCATTAAATTCACGTCTTGGCGGACGCCCGCGGTTGTTCTGGCGACGTGGCGGTCGAGATGATCGCCTTGGTGGGCGGTCGTCGGCGGGGTAATCGTTTCTTTCGGCGGGAGCTTCTTCTTCAAAACTGCTATTAACGGGGGCATCAACCACCGATCGTTTTTCTACAAATCTTTCTACGGGTCTTTCAACTCTTGCTACCGGCTTTTCGCCGATGGTAAACCGAATTTTGTATTCCTGTTTACCGACGAACCCGAAAATACCACGGGTCGGAGCGGAAAGGGTTTCGGTGGCAACGATCATCTCGTTGTCGTTGAGTTCACCATTGGCAAGGCCTTTGGCTTCTTCTTCTGTCTTAGCAATGATTTCGATAGTTCTAGACAAGGTTACTCCTCCTTAATGGCAGCCGCAATGCGGTTAGCCTGTAACTGCTGCAATAAACCAAGTACACTGCTGGCAAACCAGTAGACCAGCAGGCCGGCTGGCAAAGACCAGGTGATGACAAACATGAAGATCGGCATGAAGGCCATCATCTGTTGTTGTTGCGGGTCGGTCATCTTTCCCTGCTGGTAATACATCAATCCAGCGATGGCAATGGGAAGAATCAGCAACGGGTCGCCCTTTGAAAGATCGGCGATCCAGAGAAAAGACGTTTTTCGCAATTCAACGGCAATGCGAATGGTGTTATAGAGGGCGATCAGAATCGGCAACTGCAATAACAGTGGCAGACAACCGCCCAACGGGTTAACGTTATTCTTCTGATAGAGCTTGAGAACTTCTTCGTTAAATTTTTGGGGATTGTCTTTATAGCGATCTTTTAGATCTTGGACTCGGGGCTGAATTTTTTGCATCTGGGCCATCGACTTCGTCTGTTTGAGAGTCAATGGGTAAAGGAGGGCACGCACCAGAACTGTCATCAGAATAATGGCCAGGCCATAATTGGGAAAAATACCATAGAAAAGCTGCAAAATTCTGAGAAGAATGGTGCTGAGAAAGCCATATTCAGAAACCTGCCCACGATTGATCCTGGTCAACTGATCGAGAATGATCGGGCCGGCATAAACCCTGAATTTAAATGATCTTGATTCTTTAGCGCCAAGATTAAACTTTGGCAGAGTGCAGGCAATACCATAGCCCTTATAGGTCTTTTTTTTCTGGTCTTCGGATGGAACCTCAAAAGCCGTGGCCGAGACCCTTGCCGATTCTTCGGTGTCGATGATGACGCAGAAATACTGATCTCTCAGCCCAACGCCATTATAAGCACCGGCAACTGCGCCTTTTGCTGAAAAACCCTGAACATCAGTGAGCACTTCGACCGCACCGGGCTTCAGCCCAAGCAGGCTCATCGGCCCATAGGGGTCAAGAAAAAGCCCCGGGCCAAAATGCATGCTGAGAGCACCTTTATCGTCAGTGCCGATGCTTGCGAGTTGTTCACGCAGATTACTTATGACATGCTCAACATGAAAAAAGTAGCCATCTGTTGAAAAAGTGTAGCGTTTAACCATCGACAGACCCGGTTCTTCAGCACCAGATTTTTCGGCCATGGCAATCGCCACGTTGGCCGTGGCTCTGACAACAATTGTTTCGGCGGTCTGTTCTTCGAGGTCAATGGTATAACCTGTAGCAGGCAGAGGTGAACCCTGTATCTCGGAAATAAATGGTCTGAGGCTCTCTGAAGCAATCTTGTACCCGAGATCCTGGAGGATGGGCGGGTAAAGGTTTTCTTCAAAACTCGGGCCTTTCAGATAATAGACACTTGGGCTGCCAGTTCGACTGGAAAGAATGATGCGCAACAGCCTGGTCTCAATAAATGCATCTTTCAGGCCATCACCATCGACGTCTTCGATTTTAACCGAGGACTGAGCGGCAGCAGCGGGCGTTACACCCTGAGCGCCGGCGGGCAGATAAACAGCCAGCAAAAATGCCGAAAAAATAAAAAACGAGCAGAATAGCCTGCCCGTTCTCGATTTACAGTTACGAAAAACCTTGCTGATCAGGCTTGTCTTGCTCATTATGATGTTAATTTCTCCGGAAACAGGAATTTCTGCAATTAATTGGCCTAGCGAACCGGGTCATCCCCGCCACGACAGAAAGGGTTGCATCTGCAGATACGCCATGCTCCCATAATTCCGCCTTTCAGCAGACCGTATTTTTCGATTGCCTGATAAGTATAACGTGAACAGGAAGGGGTAAACCTGCAGACGTCCCCGATTAAGGGCGACAGAAAACGCTGATAAATTCTGATGAGTTTCAGGCTCAGGCTAGCGGGCAGAGAACAATGCAGCTCATCGTTCATTGCTGCTCAGCCTCAGACTTGCTGCCAACCCGGGAAATCTTGCCAAAAGCCCACTCACAGGTAGTCTTGAGACAATCAAAATCTAAATCAGCGCATGGCCTGCTGATACACAAAACGACCTGCGCTTCAGCAGGCAGGGCTTCACTTCTTCGAATGATTTCTTTGAGGCGGCGACGGGTCTTATTGCGCTCGACTGCTTTGCCGAAACGTTTCGGAATCGAAATGCCAAAACGAAATTCGTCACCGCTGATCTTGCGATAACAAAAACCGAGCCCATTCCGAAAAAAACGCGTTCTTGCAGCAAAAACTCGCTGAAATTCGGAATGGGCACGCAGCGTTAACCGCCTGGTGGCGTTCTGACCATTCACCTACAGATATCAGAGGCAGAGACTTTTGCGGCCGTGGCGGCGGCGGCGTTTAAGAACATTGCGCCCGCTGACAGTAGCCATTCTTTTTCTGAAGCCGTGGGTTTTGGCACGTTTTCGTTTGTTTGGATTATAGGTAAAGCTCATGGTTTATCTCCTGAGATTAAAATCTGATTAGAGATTAACACTATATAACAACTGACGAATAATGTCAACCGGGAATCTGCAATCTTCCTTTCTGATGGCCACAGAAGCGGATAAAACGAGTCAGGCAACTGTACCCCTTTATCGGTCAGGCGCGATTTTCGCCGCAATCGACAGAGAAAACATCAACGGTCTGTTTTTTGCCCTTGATCAGCTGCGGAGGTAGCTGACGGAAAGAGAACCTGCTGACCACGGTCTTTGGCGTCTGATTGAGCGCCGCGTAAGATTGACCGCAGATGAGAATACCGTCTTCTCCGGGCTGAGAACACAATCTGGCTGCAAGATTCACCGCATCACCTATTACCGTTTGCTCAAGACGCACAGCTTCGGTGCCGATAATACCGGACCGCACCCGCCCCATGGCAATGCCGGCACGCACCCGGCAAGATTCGTCAACCAGCTTGTGACGCTGCAATCTTTCAATAATGGCAACGGCTGCTTCGAGAGCCGCCGCAACTTTTGTTCCGGGCAGGGCTGCGTCTTCGATAAAAAATGTGGTCATAGCCTTTTCGGCAATAAACTTGCTGACTTCACCGCCCGATTTGCGAACACTCGCGCCAACCGCCGAGAAAAAGCGGTTCAATTCAGCAAGAGCGGCAACAGGATTTTTGCTGCTCGAAAGCCCCCAGACTCCTTCGAGTATGATAAACATGATCACTGCATTTCTTGACTGCAGGGTTCTTTTAACATCCTGCCCGCCTGATTCCATGATTGTCTGCAGAGCGCCTTCCGAAACAAATTTTCGCAATATGCGCCCATTTTCGATATCATCGGCAACAAGATTGAATTTTCCCGCAATCAGGCTGAATTCTTCATCGGCCCACTGCTCATTCATTCTCGCTGTCAAATCACCTTCCATAAGTCGCTCAGAGGTTTCAGCGAAGCATATCACCGGCCTGATAAAGCCAGCGGCCAATCGCCAGCCGATAATGCCACATAAAACAAAAATGGCCAGCATGAACAGACGAAATTTCTGCTTGAACATCGCAAAATGCCGGTAATGATCAGACAACGGAATCAGCACCGACAACTGATAATCAACCAGATCGCGACCGGGCAACGATGCAAAAAGCCAGTTCCGGCCGTTCCAGTAAAAATCGGTAAACGAGGTTTCATGGGTAAGGCTGCTGAGCTTGGCAAAATAAGCAACCTCAGCGGGCAACAGCCCATAAACAAAGCGAAGATAGCCGAATTTGCCACCGAGGGTTATCTTGCCAAATGGGGGTTTCTGAAACCAGTCGAGTGTCAGTTTCTTTTTAATCAGCCAGACCGGCTTAAAATCTTCGCTGGTGAAATTTTTGAACCAGCGGTTAAAAGCAAGGCATTCAAGGGACGGCGGGTTCATAGCTACCATGAGAGCACCCTCGATCTGTTGAAGCTGACCAAAAAATCGGTGATAGAGAAAAGCCTGGTCACCAAATCCTTCAAGTCTGGTCAAGCGGGCAAAAGTATTTGCCATTGCCGGAAAAACTTCAGGTGAAAGAATACTGCCCATAATATCGAGCACTTCTTCTGCCTGCGCCTGGGCAAGAATCTTCTGGTCATCATTGCGGCGGCTGTCTGGATTCAGAACATTTATGGTCGGCAGAAAAATGCTTGAACCCATCTGCTGAAAGAATTTCTCTTCTGATTTGTTGCTCCCCACAAATCTTGAAGTGATTTTGCCATCAGAATTAACCACCAGCACATTTTTCATAATTACCCCGAGTTGCTGAAAACCTCTAAGGAAATGCCCCAGCCACTTATGCTGTTCTTCTGATGAAGCCAGCGACAGAGGAGGATTAGCGTGGCTGGCCTTATGAATTTGATCGTCGGCATAGGCACAAACCCTGGTTCGATAAAGTTTTACTGATTTATCAAACGCTTCCAGTGCTTCTTCGCTTGTCTCTCTAATTCTCTGAATGCCTGAGTTGCTTGAAGAATCCAGATAACGTTCCATGTTTATCAGAGCCTGCAAAAACGCAGGCAGCAGAACCACAGCAACAATTAACAAAAGTTGCAGGCGCAAACCCGCCACAACTTTGCGGCGCATCACCAGAAAATTGCCGGTAAAATATAAAACCGCCGAAAACCACGCCAGCAAGACCGAAAACACAAGAGCACGCATCAACTTTACCGATTCAGACTCGAAAGGAACAGCCCTTGAAAGCGTTACCATGCGATTCTTAAGACCTCGAACGATTGTGGCTGTCTTCAGGCGGCCATGCTCTCGATAAACCCCTCGCTGAATTCCGGGCCACTTTTGCTCAGTACTTTTTGCCAGCCAGACACCAGGGTCTGCTGATGCCGTTTGCACTTCAGGAAACTTCAGATCGCAACCGGTATGGCGGAAATTTTCTTTCAGGGCCTGATCAAAGCGTTCATTGCAGGCAATGGCAAAGTTTTCACCAGTATAAAGAATCGCCACCAGCCCGACAAAAGAATCAGGGGTGCGATTCCCGGTAGAATTGGCTACTTCGCTGGCCAGCCAGCCTGGTGTTTCGCGCTGCTGACCAGCGAAAACCGGTAACCACATGAATCGATACTGTTGCCCGGCAATAAAGCACGACTGAAAGGTTCTTACTGAACTGCTGATAAAGGCTGTCTTTTCGAATTCGGTTTTTTCATCGATCATGCCGTGTAAACGTGAATCGATGAACGCTTTGCCCTGAAGAGTGAGGTTGCCATCAAAAAGAATTTCGAGGCTCTTAACGGTCATAAGCCGAACCAATTCACAGATCTGGCTGCTGAGCCCTGCAGAACTCGAAGCAAATTCAAGCTCGTTTCCCGAAAAGAACTGCTGATTTCGTATCGTAGGGGTGAATGCAAAAAACGCCCAGTCATAGGAATCTCTGTAGGGGCGACCGCTCTCTTCAACTATCTGGGCCACCAAAGAAGCAACGGCAGTTCGCGAAGTAATGCCGGCGTCTGGCATTGCACTTAAATTTTTCTGCAAAATGCCTGAGATTGAAGTGCCAAGGTGCATTGCCGGCGATGAA
>Ga0116170_10003775_pt1 | contig 14105 bp, 6 predicted proteins | sample AD_JPNHW1_MetaG_FD_89797 | JGI IMG/M metagenome (GOLD analysis project Ga0116170, IMG submission 89797) | Active sludge microbial communities of municipal wastewater-treating anaerobic digesters from Japan - AD_JPNHW1_MetaG | ecosystem: Engineered > Bioreactor > Anaerobic > Digestate | place...
CGGCCGTCTGGCCCTTCACGTCCTCCTTCTTCACCACGCCGTTGAACGTGAGCTGCCGCAGCGCGCGCGTCTCCAGGTCCAGCGTCCAGAGGTGGTAGTCGTCCTTCTCGAGGTTGCGCCGCTTGGCGAACACGAGCGTCTTCGCGTCGAACGAGAGGTTCGGGTCGCGGATCATCCCGTCCGGCTCGTCCAGCAGCACCTCCTGCGAAACGGAGCCGTCGGCAGCCATCGTCGCGAGGAGCAGCTGCGAGGCGCCGAACCGGTAGTCGGGCACGCTCTTCCACTCCTGGTACGACGCGTCCGACAGGTCGTCCGTGGCGTGCATGATGGAATTGCCCATCACGATGTGCTTCACGTAGACGAACTGCGTGAACTCCTTTCGGAATTGCGCGAGGAACGCCTTCCGCTTGGCCGCGCGCTCGCCGCGCCATTCAGGATCGCGGCCGTTGTCAGTCGCGCGCATGACGAACGACACGTCCTGGCCCATCGGATCGGGCTGGGTGGTGTCGGGCTCCACGTTCGCGCAGTGCGAGATGTTGGAGACGGCGCAGCTCTGGTACATCCAGTCAAGGACGAGCCTGGAAGCGGGATAGGCCTCCGCCCCGTTCTTGTTTGGCAACGGCAGATCGTCCGGCAGATCCGCGCCTAAGAAAGACATTTCGGCGATCTGAACCGTGGGGAATTTCCCCGAGAACTCGGGGTACGGCGGCGTCTCGAAGATCTTCGGCAGCAGCGGCGTCGCCGTGTGCGTGTAGCCCGAATAGTAATTCGACTTGAAGTCGTACGTGTCCTCGATCACCATCCTGACCTTGCGGCACTTCGCGGGCTTCCACGTGGCGACATTCTCCTTGTAGGTGTGCGACGGACGGAACTCTACGTGTTCAGCCAGGGGCGTGACGAGGTCGCCCGTTTCCCCGAAGCGCGGCCCGGCGTAGAACGAGGCCGTCTTCACGCCGCAGTTGACCCACGAACGGCCGGACATGATGCGGACGCCGCCGATTTCGCGTTCCGTTCCGAAGTCGAATTCGACGGTGATCGGCTTCTTCTGCCAGCGCCACGCGCAGGTGGGGTTGATTTCGCCGTCGGCCAGCCGTTCGACGCCTTGGCCGGACAGCGTCTCGCCGTCCGTCGTGCGCGCGGCGCCTGCGGTCCGCAACGTTCCAGGCGGCACCAGTTCCGTCCAGTCGTACTCCTTCAGCGCGCCCCACACGGCGGTCGCGTAGGAGTCCTTCTGCGGGTCGGGGTTCATCAGCATGTCCACCCACGACGGCGGCGCGTCCGTGAGGCTGATGGAAGAGAAGAGCTGCGGCTCGGCCGCGAACGCATGCGCGGCAGCGACACAGTCGGCGCCCTTCGCCACAAGCGGCACGGGCTTCCCGCCGTTCGCCTTCACGTCGGCCGCGGCTTTCCGGATCATCGCCTCGGCCTTTACGCCCACGCGCGAACGTCCGAGCGTCGCAAGAATTGCGGCGTGGTTTTCGGCGGGTTTGCCCTCGCGTCCGTTCAGATACCACCATGTGAAGGAGTGGTCGAACGCCGTTTCGTCTTCCGGCGGCAGCTCGGCGAGTAGCCGGATGCCCGCCCGCCGCCGGACGATTTGGCGGAAATCGCGCTTCTTCGACGCGCGGGCCTTGGCCAGCCGGTCCGCCTCTTCGGCGATGAGCGCGTAGACCGACTTGAAGCCCGGCAGGTCGCGTACCTGTCCGGTCTTCGTCACCAGCCCCTTCTCCATCGGGAACGGCAGCTCCGTCGCGCCGTACTCGAAATCGCCGGGGATCTTGCGGAGCCCCTCCACGTCGAAGAAGAGCTTGCCGCCCTTCTTGCCGCAGTGCGGCGTCGCCTCGCCTTTGACGTGGTACCGGAGCCAGGCCAGCGCCGCCTGGCGTGACGACTCGGCCCAGCCGTGCGGGCCGTCGCAGCTGTAGAGCCCCACGTCGTTGAATGCGCCGAGGCGGTCGTGGAGCCCCTGGAGGATGCCGAACGTGGACCGCACACCCGCTATCGGGAAGTAGTCCGCGTGGCGCGCCCCGATCAGCAGGTCCACGCGCGGCTGGCCGAGCGCGACGAGCGCGGCGTGGTTGAACCCGTTCGCCAGCTGCCCATGAAAGAACTGCTCCGCATCGTGGCAGCCCCGTTCGCGGATCACCTCGCGAAGGGAGGACACGTAGCAGTTCGGGCATGCCACCTTGACCCGTTCGTCGAACGCCTGGAGGTAGGCGCTCATCGTGCCGCCACCGGAGTTGCCCGCAACTGCGAGCTTCGAGAGGTCGAGCTCCGTGCGTGACTCCATGTAGTCGATCGAGCGCACGGCGTCCCAGAGGCGGAAGCGCGCGAAGTTCCAGCCCACGAGCCACGCCCGCGCGCCGAGCGAAGCGTGCTCCGTGGAGCAGTTCTCCTGCGTGTCGTACTTTGCCGCGCACTGCCGCCGCTCGCCCTGGCTGATCGGGTCCGGCGCGAACACGCCGAAACCCGCCTTCACCGCGAGGGTCGCCATGCGGCGGTAGCCGTCGCGCAGCTTGCCCTCGTTCGAGTGGCCGTGCACGATCAGCAGCCCCGGATACGGCGCCTTGAATTTCGGATCGGCCGGCAGGTACAGGAGTCCCGTCACGTACACGCCCGGCTGCGACTGGAACACGACCTTCTCGATGCGGTAGCCGTCGCATTGGATCACGCCCGTGGTGCGGTCTTCGATCGGCGTCCGCTCGGGCAGGCCGCCGATCCCCTCCAGCCACGTCGCGCGCCATTGCTTTTGCTTCGCGGCCAGCTCTTCCGGCGTGCGGATCGCCGCCACGGCGGCGTCCGCCGCCTCGTCGCGGGCGGCGACCCGCTTCATCAGCTCGCGGCGCGCGTCCCCCGCGGCAAACGCCGCGCAGGAGTACAACATAGCAACTGAAATAAGAAACCTCTTCATCACACCTCTCAGGCTAGGATACCCTCAAAACGCGTCTCTCCGCAAGTCACGGCGTCCTCTCGTCCGTGTTCGGTTGTTGACGGGGCGTATGCGAGGTTCTGGCGTTTCTGACGAATGCCAGACGCAAGACTGGGGGCGCGGACGGCCCCGTCCGCGGCAGGGACGTTTGTATCCTGTGTCACAGACCGTCGCTGACGGCCGAATGCGCATTTGCCTTGCGCCGTCTTTCAAGTCGCGGACGGGGCCGTCCGCGCCCCCGGCCGCCCGGCGTCCGCCACGTTCTGCAACTCGCATCCCCCGTCACCAACCTATTACCTCCCGTCACTCGCCAGCCGAGAACCATTCGGTGTCCGCTTCGGCCTCCGTCAGGCAGAGGCGGAAGCCCTCGTTGTCCGTCTCGCCGCCGTTCGCGATCTGCGGATAGCGGTAAGCCGAACGGTAGACGCGCATCATGATCGAGCCCGTGTTGCCGAAACGGTCCGTGACGTCGCCGTTGGCGGCGCTGTGCGACCCGCGCGTGACGCGGTAGAGCGTCGAGTTGTCGTACGTGGGCGTGCAGCCCGCCGGGTCGACGAGGATGCCGTTGGCGTCCGCCGCAGGGTCGTCGGCGTAGACGAGTACCGCCGATTCGTCCGTGCTGTTCGATTTCCGGCCGAGCGTCGTCGTCCAGTTGTGTACGCACCCGACCATGTCGTACAGCCCCCAGCGGTTCGGCTTCTTCTGGCCGAGCACGCGCGAAACCGAGGCGCCGGGATTCGCCATCATCGCATCCTTAGAGACCGTCGGCGGCGCCCACCAGTAGGCGTTCGTCACGCCCGCCCGGCAGGCGTATTCCCACTGGTACTCCGTCGGCAGGTCGAAGCCCAGCCCCGTCTTCGCGCGCAGGAGGCCGATGTAGGACTTCGGAGCGACGTTTGTCGTCACGGGGAAGCAGTAGCCGGAGGACAGCTTGTCCGTCCCGCGCACCTTCTCATACGTCGTTCCGTTGACGGCGTAGTTCGCCGTTCCCGCGTTGGACCACGACTGGAACCCGAGCGCCTCCCACTGGGGGACGGAGACCGGGAACACCCCCAGCCAGAAGCCGTGCGTGAGCTTCACCTCGCGCTGTTTCTCGCGCGTGTAGTCGTTTGACGTCTTCCAGACTTCGTCGTCCGGCGAGCCGATCACGAACGTGTTCGTGCCCGCGAGTTCCTTCCACGCCTGGGACACCGTCGAGGGAATGTAGCGGAAAGGCATGAACTCGCCCGTGTAAAAGAGGGCGTTCACGCGGTTCGAGAACGCCGCCGGATACCAGTTCCGCTCGCCCGTGCGGAGATTGACGGTAAAGTAGAGCCCCTTCTGCGCATTCGTCGACGCGACGGCCAGGTAGAAGCGCACCTTGCCGAGCGTCGAGCCGGAGTAGGAGGTCCCCGCATTCCAGATGAAACGGTTCCGGCCGTGCTTCGCGAGCGGCGCGTGTAGGGACGTGTCCGCAAGCGTCACGCGGTCGAAGCCGTTCGACGCCACCACGTCCATCTCCGCCAGCTCGGCCTCGCGCCCCGCAGGCGCCGTGAGCGTGAAGTCCACGTCCACGTAGTTCTGCCACGGCTGGCGCGATTTCACCGCCACGTCCGAAATCGCGAATCCGCCGTTGTCCTCCAGGGCCGCCGTCCCCGCCAGCGTCCATCCCGTCACCGCCAGTAGAATCATTTTCTTTTTCATGTCTCTCAACCCTCGCCCAGAAACCAGAAACTCACGGATGATTCGTCGTCAGCGCGAACCGCGCGCCGCAGTTGTCCTTCTCGGCGGGGCTCGCCGACTTTTGCGGATATCGGTAGGCCGAACGCGTCACGCGGATCATCACGCTGTCCGAACTGCCGCAGCCGCTGTGTGAGCCGCGCGTCACGCGGTAGGGCGTAGCGTAGGCCGGCGTCTGGCCCGCGGGATCGTCGCCCGCCGCGTGCAGGCAGAACGAGGAATCCAGCGTGTTGTCGGCGCTGCGGCCGAGCGTCAGCGTCCACTGGTGGCGGCAGCCGATCATGTCGTAGATCCCCCAGGGGTTCGCCGGTTTTGTGCCGACCGCGGTGGTGAGCGAGGCCATCGCGCGGAGGGACGTGGCGTCGGACGCGCACACGTACGGCGTGGCGGTCCCCGCGCGGGCCGCGTATTCCCACTGCGCCTCGGTGGGGAAGTCGAAGGCGAGTCCCGTCTTCGCGCGCAGGCTGCCGAGCGGCTTCGCGGGATCGACGGCCGTCGCCTGCGGCCAGCAGTAGGGGCCGCCGGGCGTGTCCGCGCCGCGGAGCGCCTCGTAGGTCCAGTTGCCGGCCGACGTCACGTTGTTCGTGTCGGTTCCGGCCCCGAGCCGGTTGAGCTGTCCGACCGTCGCCGGGAACACGGCCAGCCAGAAGCCCTTCGTCAGGCGCACCTCGGCGGCCGCTTCGCGTGCCTTGTCGCTCGCCGTCTGCCCGTACGCCGACTCGTCGCCCGTGCCGAGCGTGAACGAGTCCTTGCCGCTGATCGCCTGCCATTCCGCCGAAAGCGTGGAGGGGATGTACTTGAACGCCATGTACCGCGCCTTGTAGGTGGCCGAGTTCACCTGGTTAGAGAAGCCGATGTCGTAATAGGCGATCTTGCCGGTGTCGAGATCCACCGTCATGTACCGATAGCTGTACGGCGCGCGCGTGACGACAACATTGAAGGAGACGCCCTTCAGGTCCGCGTTCCCGAAGTCGGCGGACGGGTCCCACTGCACCGAGTGGAACCCTTCGCCGAAGACGGCGGTCGCGTTGAGGCCCGTCAGCGTCTTCGTGGCGCCGTTGACCGTCGCGTCGATCCGGAACTGCGCACCGAGCGTGGCCTTCGTCCCGCTCTCGGGCGCCTGAAGGTAGAATTCGATGTCCACCGTCTGGGCCCACGGCCAGCGCTGGGCGGCGGAGACGTTGCGGACGGTGAAGCCGCCGTCGCCGGCGGACGCGGCGAGCGCCGCGCATGCGAGGAAGCCGAGAATCTGAACGCTCTTCATGTCGTTTCTCCAGATGGGAATGGGCGTCTCAGTGGACGAGCAGCATCGTGCCGTTGAAGAACCGGTCGAGTTCGGCCGCTGCGTAGTGGTTGACGTCGGGGCCGACGCTCCAGAAATTCAGGTCCACCGTGTACGCGGCCTTCGGCTTCGTCGTCTGGTTGTAGACGAAGAGGCCCGTGCCGCGCCAAATGCTGTTCGTGGCGACGGCGCGGGTGGCGGTGTTCGTCCACAGCAGGTGGGCGCTCGTCGCCGTGTTCACGAACCAGCGCGTGTCGACCGGGATCACCAGCGGATACTCGATCGCCTTCCAGGGCGCGGAGCCGACCGCCCCCCGCCGCACGTCCGTGCAACCGAACGCCCCGCCGAAAACGTCGTACGCGTGGGACTTCGAGCGCGTCCCCCCGTCGGCGTTGGCGAAGGTGAGCGTGACGAGGGGCGAACCCGCCTTCATGCCGCGACCCACAGGGAAGAGGTCTGTCAGCACCACGTTCGTGACGGAGGTGTCCGATGTGGACCATGTGCGGTCCACACCGAGCAGGTCGCTTTTCACCGTCACGGTCACGCCGGTGGCGTTCATCGGAACCCATTCCCAGTTCCAGTCCCAGCTCACGTCGAGCGAATTCGACGTCAACCGCCAGTAGCCGCTCGCCTGCGCCTGCAGGCACACGGCCGCCGTGTTGACGCTCCCTGCGTAGCCCGCCCGCGCCGACATCGGAGCGGACACCCACGCCTGCGCCGCCGCCCAGGCGAATAGAACACCAACCGTCTTCATGCGCGTTTCCTCCCCGACAGGTCTTTTCCTTGAAATTCGCTTTAGCGATTTCAATGGCATTGAAGCAAAACAGGGAAGGAAAATCTTGTAAATGCCGACTGAAAAACTGTAAAATCTGGCATACTTGTACAAGGAAAAAAAGATGACTGATGCCGAGAAAATCGCCTTTCAACAGCAGTTTCTGACGCGGGCGGGACGAAACGCCGAAGCGTTCAAGCGCCTGTTCGACGCCCTGCCGAACGTGCTGTTCCATATCGCGGACGGACAGGAACGCATCATCGCGATGAATCCGCGCTGTCTGGAGAACTGCAACGCCGTGCGCGAACTGGACGTCATGGGCGAATCGATCGCGGACCTTTTTCCGTCTGTCATCGCCGAAGTGTACATGACGCGCGACCATGAGGTGCTCACCACGGGCCGCCCCATCGTCAACCGCGTCTATTCCCACTGCGCGGACCGTTCCACCACGCTGCGGATCATGAATGTCTGGCCGCTGTATGACGCGCGCGGCCGGATCATCGGCACCGCCGCCGCCTACACCGACGCGGCCTCGACATACTCCCTGCCGGGCTGGTACGGCAGCATCAAGGACGTCGTGGCGTTCATCGACCAGCATTATGCCGAAAGGCTTTCGCTCGTGCAGCTCGCAAAAATCGCGAACGTGTCGGAAACGCGGTTCCGCCGCCTTTTCCAGAACGTGATGGAAATGCCGCCCGGGCGTTATATCACCACCATCCGCCTCAACGCCGCCCGCCGTCTCCTCGCCACCACGGGCATGCTCATCTCGGACATCGCCACGGCAGTCGGCTTCTGGGACCAGAGCCATTTCGTGAAGGCGTTCAAGCGCGAGCGCGCTCTCACCCCCAGCCAGTACCGCAAGCGTCACTGGACCACCTGACGCCCCTTCGCACACCCAAAGGACACGCCCCCGGACGCCACGTCAGACGCAAGGGAAACAAGCGCGGCGGGGTTGAAAAGAAATGTTCGGTCAGCGCAACTTGAAGACCGTCCCTTGCGGATAGACCCTGAGCGTGGCGGCCTCGCTCGCGGAATAGGCCGAACCCGAACCGTAGACCAGCACGTCATACTGGCCGCCGTCGGAACAGGCCGCGGGGTCGATCGACAGCCACGACTGGGTGGCACCGGCGATCCACGCGCCGTTCTTGCGCCACTGGTAGGCCGTCGCATCCGGGGCGTAGACGCTGAGCAGCGCGGACCGTCCGGCAAGGATCGTCACCGGCTGCGGCTGGCTCCAGATCTCGGGCCGCGTTCCGGTCAGAAGCCCGGTCGGCGTATCGCCCCAGCGGGCCAGGACGTAGATGTTCTTGACGCTGTACGAGCCGGCGTTCTCGGCGAAGGTCCAGTCGGGATAAGGCGTCGCGTTCTTGGAGAAGTCGGCGTTGTTGCCGATGCCGACGGCGACCGTGCGCAGGAAGGGCCCGTACTGGTTGAAGGCGAGGATAGTCTCGCCTGCGGCGTAGTTGTGGATCTGCATCGAGCCGTGGCCCGCCGTCGCGTTGAAACCGCTGTCGCCGAAGTCGAAGGCCGCGCCGCTGGCGCCGGGGATGTTCAATCCGTTGCCGGTGCCGTAGTTCGAGGGCCAGAACTCGATGTTGCCGGTGGTGATGCCGGTGCCGGTCGTGACGTTCGCGCCGGCGGCGGCGAAGACGTTCATGTTGTTGACGTAGGTCTGAAAGGCCGCGCCCCGCGGCGCGGTCGGCACGCCGATCTTGGCGAGATCGCCGGTGAAAGCGTCCATCGAGACGTACACCCAGTTGGTTGACGCGCCGTTGGCGGAAAGCTCCAGACAGTAGGCAACGCGGTCGAAGGGATGCGCGAGCGGATACAGGCTTTCGTCCACCGAGTAGGGGCAGCCGTACGTCGAGTAGTTGGCGCTGGTGGCAATCGCCAGCCTGCAGACCAGCTCGTACTGCGAGGCCTCCGGCACGCTGTTCAGCACCGCCGGCCACGTCGCTGTCGGAACCGTGAAGGAGACGGACGACCCCGGAACGATGGGGTTGCCGTTGGGGGACCGGTCGCGCACGCCCGTCACCGACAAGAGGTAATTCTGACCCGCGGTGAGCGCCGTGGTGGTCAGAAGAACCGTCCGTTTGTCTGCGGCGAGGCTGGCGCCGGTGACGCTCGCCCCGTTGTTCAGCGCGAAGAAGGCCGCATTCTCGGCGCCGTCGGCCAGCGTCTCGCTGAAGGTCACCGCGATCCGGTTGAGGGTCTTCGACGGCACGACGGTGTAAACGGTCGGGCGCGAGAGGTCGCCCGTCTCGCCACCGGGCAGCACAAACACGCAGAGGCGGCGATAGCTATAGCCGCCGGCGTTGTTGTTGAACGTCCAGTCGGGGTCGCCGGTGCCGCTGGTGTTGTTGCCGATGCCGACGCACAGGGTCTGCCCGTTGAAAGCGTTGACCGCGAAGAGCGTTTGGCTGGCGCCGCAGTTGTGGATTTGCATCGAACCGTAATTGGCGCCCCACGAACAGGAGTCGCCGAAATCGTATTTGCCCGCGTTCGCGTTCGGAATGCCGGCCGCGTTTTCCGGACCGTAATTGTAGGGCCAGAATTCGATGTTGCCGCTGTCCATTCCCGAGCCGGCCACGATGCCGTCCACGTTGGATTTCACGTCCAGACGCGTGAGCCGCTGCTGGAAGACCGTGTTGCCCGTGGGCACGCCGAGCTTGGCGGCGTCCGCCGTGAAAGCGTCCATGGCGGTCCAGACGTATTGGGTCGGCGCCGCGCCGGACTGGAGGGCGAGATAATACGCCACGCGCGAGAAACTGGTCGCCAGCCCGTTGGTGAGGTTGTTGACCGTGTAGTAGGCGGCGGCGTTGTTGCTGAAGTTGCCGCTCGCCGGCAGGTCGATGACGTAGGCGAGCTGCCAGCCGTCAGCTGCGGCCTCGGGAACGTTGGCGGCCACCTCGTCGGGAACCTGACGGGGATCGGGTGTGGACGCGGCGGTGGGGCGCACCAGGACGTGCATCGTGCGGCGCGTGTAACTGCCCGCGTTGTTCGCGAAGGTCCAGTCGGGCTGGTCGGTCGGCTGATTGCCGATGCCGATGGCGATCGCGTTGCCGTCATCGCCCCAGTTGTTCATGGCGAAGAGCGTTTGCGACGCGCCCGCGTTGTGGATCTGCATGCTGCCGTGATGGCCGCCGTACGAGATCTTGTCGCCGAAGTCATACGTCGAATGGCTGGCGTTGACGATGCCCAGCGCATTCGTCGTATCGTAGTTGTAGGGCCAGAACTCGAGGTTGCCGCCCGACATGCCGGTGCCGTTCTGGACGCCGGCGACGTTGGACTTGACGTCGAGGTTGGAGACGGCTCGCTGATAGACCGCGCCGGAGGCGAGGGTCGGCACCCCGATCTTGGCCTCCGCGTTGGTGAAGGCGTCCATGGCGGCCCAGAGGTACTGGGTCTCGCCGCCGGACTTCACCAGCTCGACGTAATAGGCGATGCGGTCGAACGTTTCGGAGGAGCGGCATGCCGCGTAGGCGTAAGCGCCGAGCGCGCTGTTGAAGGTGCCGGTCACGGGGATGTCGAGCGTGTAGACGCGCCGAAACCCGTCGGCGAGCGCGCCGGCGTTGGCGGCGATCTCCGCCGGCAGAGCGGGCGCGGGCCCGCCGGAGGGACGGACGAGCACATACAGGGTGCGGCGCGCGTACAAGACGGCCGCGTTGTCCGCGAAGGTCCAGTCGGGGTTGCCCGCGGACTGGTTCCCGATGCCGAGGCAGAGGGGGTTGCCGTCGGACCCCCAGTGGTTCAGGGCGAAGAGCGTCTGCGACGCGCCCGCGTTGTGGATCTGCATGCTGCCGTAGTTGCCGTTAGCGGCGCGGGCATCGCCGAAGTCGCACGTGCTGCTGCTGGCGTTGACGACGCCCATGGCGTTGGAGCTGACGTAGTCGAGCGGCCAGAACTCGAGGTTGCCGCCGGTGAAGCCGAAGCCGTTCAGGACGCCGCCCACGTTGGACTTCACGTCCAGATTGGTGACGGCCTGCTGGAAGATCGCCCCGGAGGCGAAGGTCGGCACGCCGAGCTTTTTCTTGTTGTCGGTGAAGGGGTCCATCGCGGCCCACAGGTACTGGGTCACCCCGCTGGGCTTGACCAGCTCGACGTAGTAGGCGACTCGGTCGAATGCGCCGGCGAGCCCGCTCTGATTGTAGAGATAAGGGTCGGCGGAGGCGTTAAAGTTGCCCTTTCCCGGAATCTCCAGGACGTAGATCAGCTGGTAGCCCGCGGCCAGCCCGCCGACGTTCGCCGCCAGCGAACGCGGCAGTCCGGCGGGCGCCACGGCGACGGTCGTCCCCTGCGGTACGGCGTTGGCGGCGCGGTCCCGGACGCCGCCCACCGTGAGTGTCAGCGCGACGTCGGCGGGCTGACGGGTGGTCGTCAGCCGGACGGTGCGCCGGTCGGTGAAGAGCGAGGCCGACAGCACTTCGACGCCGTGGTCCAGCCCGAAGTTGCGGCTCACCACCGAAGGGGAAGCCAGCGGCTCGTCGAAGGCGACGGTGACGAGGTTCCCGGCCGAACCGGCCTGCGCCGAGAGGATAGACGGCGCCGTCGCGTCTCTGCGGCCCGAGTCTTTCAACACCAGCACCTGCAAGGTTCTGACGGTGTAGCCGAGTCCGTTCTGGTTGAAGGTCCAGTCGGGGCTACCCGAAGGCTGGTTACCGATGCCGAGGCAGAGATTGCCCCCGCCGCCGCCCCAGTTGTTGATGGCGAAGAGCGTTTGCTTCGCGGCAAAGTTATGGACCTGCATCGAGGCGTACTTGCCGCCGCCCGAACGCGCGTCGCCGAAATCGAAGGTGCCGCCGCTGGCGTCCGGGATTCCCGCCGCGTTGCCTTCGGAGTAGTCGGTGGGCCAGAACTCGAGGTTGCCGCCGACCGCGAAGGTGCCGTTGCTCACGCCCGCGACGTTGCTGAAGACGCGGAGGTTGGAGACCTGCCGCTGGTAGACCGCGCCGGAAACGGCCGTCGGCACGCCGAGTTTGTCGGCGCGGTTGGTGAAGGCGTCCATCGAGGCCCAGACGTACTGGAGGTCTCCGCCGGGGCTCTGCAGCTCCAGATAATAGGCGACGCGGCTGAAGGGGCCGACCGCGTCGCTGTTGTCCGTCGAATAAGCGGGCATGTTGTTGTAGTAATCGGCGGTGCCGGGCAGATCGAGCGAGTAGACCAGCGAGTAGGCGGAAGATCCGGGCACGTTGTTCACATACCCGCGCGGCGTCAGGGCGATGAAGGCGACGCGGCTGTCGGCGGGGACGGCGAGCGCCGTCGGCTCGGTCTCGTCGGCGACGTTGTTGACCGTGACGGTGTAGGTCGTGCCTTTGGCCTGTTCCGACGTGGTCAGGGTCACCACGCGCTGGTCGGCGCTCAGGGCCGCCGCGGTCACCGCGAGCCCGTTGTTGACCGCGTAGTTGGCGGTGTTGGTGGCGGTGGCGAAAGAGACCTTTTTGTTGAGCGTGAGGGAGACGTGCCGGTAGTCGCTGGCGCCGGCCGCCCGGAGCAGCGCCGGCTGGTTCGCCGTGACGGCATTGGTCGCGACGAGATTCGTGATGGCCCCGAGCCAGGCCGCGGCCATCTTGGCGTAGCCGCCGGCGTTAGGGTGCAGGCCGTCGGCCATGTCGCTCAGCTCCAGATAGGCGTGCATGTCCAGGTAAGAGACGCGGCGGCCTTTGGCGGCCTGGGCGGCGACTAAGCCGGGGATGTACGGGTTGAAGTAGTTGGTGATGCCGCCATAGTTGGACCCGTTGCGCTTCATCAGCGACGTGACGACGACGCGCGCGCTGGGCTGGCAGACGGCCAGCGTGGTGACGAGGGCGTCCAGCCGGGCGACCGCATTCGAGAAACCGGGATCGTTGTAGGAATCGTTGGTGCCGATGTGCAGCAGGATCACGTGGGGGTCATTGATGGCCTCGAACCAGCTCAGGATGCTGCCCCGCAGGCCGTCGATGGTCCAGCCGCCGTGCCCCTCATGGTCCGAATCGGGAAGGGTGGAAACGCCGTTGCCGGTCTGGGAGCCCACGAAGTCCACGTTGTAGCCCACGTTCGTGAGCATGTGGTAGAGCGGATCGCGATAGCCGCCCGGCACGGGCGAACCGTACGTGATGGAATCTCCCAGCGGCATGATTCTGATGGCCGGAGTCTGAGCGTGGGAAAAGTCGTCGAAGAGGAAGGTGACCACACCGATCAGAAACGCGACAGAGAATCGAACATGCTGCATGACCGACTCCTTTTATTTAGTAAATTTAGATCCGCAGGTTTCGAAGTGATTGCGAATGTCGGCAGGCAAGGATTCACGCCAACCGATTGTCAATACAATATACCCGCACAACTCCTTTTGTCATGCCTTTTCAGCAAATAATCGGGCCCCGCCGCCGCACGCGAGAAAAACGCCCCGCCGACATCGCGATGGGGGTCGAAGCCGACCTGACCGTCAGGCTGACGCATGCGGCAGACGGGGAACAGAACAGCACAAAGGAATCGGGGGCGACGCGCTGAACAGCAGATGCTAGTGGACCAGGATCGCCGTGCCCTTCCTGGGCTCGGGCGGCGTATACGGGATCAGCGTCAGGAACGCATCGCCTAGATAGCCGTGGTCGCAGGTGGCGTCGTCGTTGGCGTCGGTGATCGCGATCGTCAGATACCGGCCCTTGTTCACCTGTGTGACCGTTACGAAGTCTTCGCTGTCGCGGATGGCATTGCGGTTCGTGACGAGGACGCCGTCCACGAAGACGAAGTAGCTGATCGTGCCGATCACTTTCGGCCGCGAGTCGCCGATGCACGCCGTGAACTTCTCGATGCTGAGGCCGGTCTGTGCCCGGACGCCATCCAAGTCGAAGGTGATACCCTTGCTGGCATGTGCGGAGATCAGCGAGTGGTTGGTGGGATCGCCGTTGAAATTCGCGAGGAGGTTGGTGGAGGGGTCGACGTCCAAGTTCAGCCCGTTCCGCCAAGGCGTGTTGTAGCCGGAGTTGTTCTGCGAGTTGAAATCGTAGGTGTGCCCCGCGCCGTCGATGACACAGGCCACGCTGTTCGTGTTCGGCACGAACGTTCCGTCGACATAGGGGTTGGAAGGGAAGGTCGTGTACGTGCCCATGGTCGCGGTCAGATCCCCGTATCCCCCAGTGCCCGGCAGACGCCCGTCGCCGCCGCCTAGTGCGTCAGCCAGATCGAAGACGCCGGGCGGAAAGCGCGGGGCGGTCAGCGGCGTCAACGTCCCGTTTGCAAGCCCCGCGATCGAGTTGCTGGGCAGCGCGTCCGTCCAGAGCGCGACGTCGTCGATGCGCCCCTGCCACCATTCGGCGTATTTGTCGCCTCCCATGTAGAAGGGACGGCCGACGATTGCGGTGGTTACCGTTACGTTTGTGACGAGGACGGCGACACCGTTCCGATAGTAGGTGAAGGATTTGTCGCTA
>Ga0116170_10003782_pt1 | contig 14086 bp, 10 predicted proteins | sample AD_JPNHW1_MetaG_FD_89797 | JGI IMG/M metagenome (GOLD analysis project Ga0116170, IMG submission 89797) | Active sludge microbial communities of municipal wastewater-treating anaerobic digesters from Japan - AD_JPNHW1_MetaG | ecosystem: Engineered > Bioreactor > Anaerobic > Digestate | place...
AGATGTTGTTGTATTTTACCAGCCGGTTATTCAATGGCTCGATGACCTTGAGAAATCTCCAATCCCAAACCTTGAGCTGGCAATCAAACTTGAGTATTTTAATACTGCTTCTTCAAAATTAATTCTTGATATACTCCTTAAACTTGAAGAGATAAACCAAAACGGGACTCCGCTGAAAGTAAAATGGTATTACCTTTCCAGTGATTCTGACATGAGAGAAGCCGGTGAAGAGTATTCAGAAATTGTCAGCCTTCCCTTTGAGATTACAGAGTATTAAAACTGAAACAGTTTCTGCATGGGCAGAATTTTGAATTTAAATTTAAACAGGGCTGGCGTTTCCCGGTAAGAAAGGAAACACAGGCTGAGTGAATACCAGAATTTAGCATATGAGTGAGGAAATTTTAAAAGCACTAATGCAGTTGTTCGCCATCATCTCCAAACAGGATGAGGGTGCCACAGCCGATCAGAGAAATTTCGTTGAATCATTCCTGTCATCCCAGTTAAATAATCAGAAGGTACAGGAGTACCTGAAGCTTTATGATGAGAAGAGTATGGGTTCAGAAGAGGGACAGGAAGGGCAGCAGGGAACCGGTAAACTTACCTCAATGAAAGACTCTGTCAGGACTTTGTCAATATGCAGAAAGATTAACAAGACACTGACACAAAAACAAAAAGTAATCGTTCTGGTTCGCCTTTTTGAAATGCTCAAGTCGGAACATCTCTACACCGACCAGAGAATGGGCATTATTAATACTGTTGCCGATGTTTTTAATATATCCAAGGAGGAGCTTGAGCTAATAAGCAACTACATAAGAGGCGATGAACCTGAAAAGATTGACTCTGATGAGATTCTGGTAATAAACAGTCAGCCTGAGGGCGGTGGCCACAGGTTTAAACATGTTAATTCAAATGGCCTTGACGGCAGCATTGGTATATTAAGGGTTAAAAGTGCTGATCTGTATTTTATAAGATATAACGGCACCAGTGATATTTCTCTTAATGGTATGGCGTTCAACGTACAGAAGGTGTACATCTTCCCTCAGGGAAGTACTCTCCGTGTACCCAAGGGAACACTCTATTACAGCGATATTGTTTCAAGGTTCCTGGCAGCTGAAAGCGGAAACAGGCTCTCCTTCAAAGCTGAAAACATAGTATTCAGATTCCCGAACAAAGCCATCGGTCTGAGGAATGTTAATATAGCCGAGGAGTTTGGCCTGGTTGGTATTATGGGAGCCAGTGGCTCAGGAAAAACAACACTTCTCAACGTATTGTCAGGTATTGAAAAACCTACCAGTGGTACCGTGACACTCAACGGACTGGATATACACAAGGATGCCGACGAAGCCAAAAGTTTGATCGGGTATATTGCCCAGGACGACTTCCTTATGGAAGACCTTACTGTATATGAGAATCTCTATTATAATGCAAAGCTCTGTTTTAAAAATCTTACCGACGCTGAGATTAAGGAACGTGTTGATAAAACCCTGATGAGCCTTGGCCTTTTCGAAATAAAAGACATCAAGGTAGGTACCCCATTAAATAAAAAGATAAGCGGTGGCCAGCGCAAAAGACTGAATATTTCCCTTGAGCTTATCAGGGAACCTTCGGTGTTGTTTGTTGATGAGCCTACTTCCGGCCTGTCATCCAGAGATTCAGAAAATGTGATGGACCTGCTGAAGGAGCTGTCAACACAGATGAAGCTTATTTTTGTTGTCATACACCAGCCATCGTCTGACATCTTTAAGATGTTCGACAAACTATTTATCATGGACACAGGTGGTTACCCAATTTATTATGGGAATCCAATCGAGGCAGTGATGTACTTTAAGCAGGTGACAAAGCAGATCAATGCCGAGGTGGGTGAATGCCCCGCTTGTGGTAACGTAAATCCAGAGCTCCTGTTTAATATTATTGAATCAAAAGAAGTTGATGACTTCGGTCAGTTCACCCGTCAAAGAATAAAGAATCCTGTAGAATGGAATGAATTATTCCTACAGAATTTTAAACATAAAGAGATTGAGGATGTAAAAACAATACCTCCCAGATCCTTTCAGATACCGGATAAACTTAAACAGCTGGGGATTTTCATCAAGAGAGACGTGCTCTCCAAGATAAGCAACCTTCAGTATATGCTTATCAGCCTCCTTGAGGCTCCGGTGATGGCATTGTTCCTGACGGTGATTATCAAATATACTGCAGAAAACAGGGTTGCATACATCTTCCGTGAAAATGAGAATATACCTCCATATATTTTCATGAGCATTGTTATTGCTCTGTTCATCGGATTATCAGTGAGCGCTGAAGAAATATTCCGAGACAGGAAAATACTTAAATGAGAACAATTCCTTAACCTCTCAAGATCGAGCTATCTCCTCTCCAAAGTTGTTATCCTGTTCACTCTCTCTGCCATTCAGATGTTCATTTATGTTCTCATTGGTAACTTCATCATTGGAATAAAAGGTATGACCTTTGAGTACTGGGCCGTCTTATTTGCGGTGTCATGCTTTGCAAATATCCTGGGGCTGAATATATCATCTTCATTCAACTCGGCAGTTACTATCTATATCCTTATTCCTCTTCTTGTCATTCCACAGATGGCACTCGGAGGGGCAATGTTTAATTTTGACAAGATCAACAAGATTTTTGGCGGCGGTAAGGGCAATGCACCTGTAATTGCTGATGTGATGGCCTCACGATGGGCTTATGAAGCTCTTGCTGTTACTCAGTTCAAGGATAACAGGTGCGAACAGAACCTCTTTGATATAGAACAAATTGAGAGTTTCTCGAACTATAAACAGGTGTTCTATATACCTGAACTCAATAAGATTATTGATGAATCTGTAGTTCTGTCAAAAGAGACAGCCAAATCATCTTCTGAACAACTGGCAAAGAACCTGGCTCTCCTTAAAAATGAACTTGAGTCTGAAAGAAAACAGGAGATGTTCAGCGGTCTTCCTGCTCTCAGTGATGCCGTATTCAATCCTTCCACGTTTAATGCCGATGCTGCAGCAGCAATAAGGACATCTGTAAAGGATTTTGAGGGAAAGTATATCGATTTGTATAACATAGCCAGCAGCAAAAAAAACAGCATAATATCAACACTGCAAAAGGAATACGGAGAAGACGGATACGTAAAACTTTGTGATGACTACACCAATGATTTTCTCTCAGATATAGTTAAAAAATCCAACTCCAAAAATAAGATACTGAGAGTAAATGATAGACTGGTTCAAAACTGTGAACCAATTTTCCTTGAACCGGAAAACAAGGGTATCTCACTGAGAGCACATTTTTTTGCCCCGGTAAAATACGTTTTCGGCATAAGGATGAATACTATAACATTCAATCTGATCGTTATATGGTTAATGTCTGTGATATTTTATATCACATTATACTTTGATGTTCTGAAGAAAACACTTGAATTCAGCGGAAGACCCGGGCGAATTGGAAAAGAGTCTTAATACTGTCAGGTGCGTTTGTTGTACAGAGTAGATGGTGGAATAATAAGTATGCGGATTTCTGATGAGCAGGGTTTATAAAATTATAATTGTTGATGATCATAGTATATTCCGTGACGCGTTGAAATTTGTCCTGGCCCAGTCTGAGGATATTGAAATAATTGCTGAGGCATCAAACGGACAGGAGTTTCTCGACATAATAGATAATTATTCTCCGGATATAGTATTGATGGATATTGCAATGCCTGTTCTTGACGGTGTTGAAGCAACAAGAGAGGTATTAAAGAGATATCCCGAAATGAAGATCATTGCCCTGTCTATGTATGGCGATGAGCTTTACTATTTCAGGATGCTCGAAGCCGGGGTTCAGGGTTTCGTACTTAAAGAGTCAGGAAGTGATGAACTCATTAAGGCTATCCACTCGGTGATGGATGGTGACAATTATTTTTCAAATCGCATTCTCTGCAATATTATAAAGGAGTTTGCCCATGAGGCTAAGGGTCAGCCCGAGACAGAAAAGATACAGGTAAAGCTTTCAAAACGTGAAAGTGAAGTGCTGGAGCTTATCTGCGCAGGCTTTTCAAATAATGAAATTGCAAATAAGCTCGGAATCAGCAAACGGACTATAGAGGGGCACCGGTCCAGTCTTATAAGCAAGACGGGTGCAAAAAACTCAATTCACCTGGTACTTTTTGCAATGAAAAACAAAATCCTGGTGGAATAAATTATTATCTGATGAAAGAATTCTTTACAATCCTCACCGCTCCCGGTGCGGCTTCAACAATCTTATTTATTTGTTCCACAGCATTTTTAGGGATGCTTATTGGCAGAATCCCTTTTGGCCGGATCAGGTTTGGCGTGGCCGGGGTGCTCTTTGCAGGACTACTCATAGGTCACCTGGGTGCAAAGATGGATCCGTCAGTGATTCAGTTTGCGCGCGATTTCGGATTAATTCTCTTTGTCTACTCAATTGGCATAAATATAGGGCCCAGATTCTTCAGCTCCTTCCGCAACGAAGGACTAAGGCTTAACCTCTTTGCGGCAATGCTGGTGTTACTTGGCTTTGCAACAGCTTTCTCTATTCAGAGAATAACAGGCATAAATGCTGCAACTATTTCCGGTATCATGTGCGGCGCAGTGACAAACACTCCCGGACTCGGAGCTGCCCAACAAATACTGACGGAACAGGCCTCCGGGGCAGCAGGTACCCCTGCCATAGCAGGTATGGGATACGCTGTGGCTTACCCCTTTGGCATAATAGGTGTAATTTTGTCAATGATACTTATAAGGACAATCTTCAGAGTCAAGACAGCCAAAGAGGTCAACAGGTTTAAAAGATCATACAATAAAAATTCCCAGAAGCTGGAGACAGTACAAATATGCATTACAAATCCTGAACTTTTCGGCACATCCATCGGATATATAAAGAAGAAGATTGACAACGAGCTGGTTATTTCCAGGATTGAACGTCATGGAAGTTTTATGGTTCCCAAAGACAACATGCTTTTAAAGGAAGGTGACATTATTTATGGAGTATCGTCTCTTCAGCATATCAGTACACTGCAAAAAAAAGTCGGAAGAGTTGAGATAGGTGCCCGTAAACAGGTATCAGGCGATCTGGCAATGTTTCATGTGCTTGTTACTAACCGTAAACTCGCAGGGAAGACAATTGAGCAGATTGGTATTTACAGAAGGTATGAAGCCAACATAACACGTATTTTCAGATCCGGGATGGAAATATTACCTACTCATTCCACAATAGTAGAAATGGGAGATACTGTAAGAATAGTGGGTAAAAGAGATCTGCTTGAAGAGATACGGAAAGAGCTGGGGAACTCACTGATGGAGCTTGCAATCCCTAACACTGTGCCAATCTTCTTTGGCATAATCCTGGGTATCGTCCTGGGGTCTGTTCCGGTCTTCTTCCCGGGTATGCCTGTCCCTGTAAAGCTTGGTATAGCAGGTGGGTGTCTAATAGTGGCTATTCTTTTAGGTAACAGGGGAAGAATATGGAAGCTTGACTTTTATATGGCTCCCGGAGCAAATATGATGATGAGGGAGCTTGGTATCATTGTCTTTCTTGCCTGTGTAGGGCTATCATCAGGAGGCAAGTTTGTAAGCACCATTGCATCGGGAGGTTACATATGGGCACTATATGGTGCATTGATCACGTTTGTCCCTGTAATGATAATTGGTGTTGTAGCCAGGATGTTCAGACTCAACTATCTTAAAATTTGCGGAATGATTGCAGGATCGATGACAGACCCTCCTGCCCTGGAGTTTGCCAACTCCATTGCCCCGGTTCAGGCTCAGGCAACTGCCTATGCAACAGTATACCCGCTTACCATGTTCCTCAGAGTGCTGCTGGCACAGGTTCTTATCTTTATTACCATGTAGCTTCTCCATTTTATCATGACAAAGACAAACGCAGCACGAATTCTTGATTCCAATGGTATAGATTATAATCTGGAAGCTTACGAGGTTGACGAAAATGACCTGAGTGCAATTGCCGTGGCAGCAAAACTCGGGCAGGATGTTGACCAGGTCTTTAAAACGCTTGTACTCAGAGGTGATAAGTCAGGGATATTTGTATGTATTATACCCGGCGCTGAAGAGCTCGATCTTAAAAAAGCGGCCTCCTGCTCAGGGAATAAAAGTGTGGCCATGGTGGCTGTTAAAGAGATTATGGAGCTCACAGGCTACATCCGCGGAGGCTGCTCACCCGTTGGAATGAAAAAGAAGTACCCGACTTTTATTGATGAGACATGCTCACTCTTTGATAAAATATATGTCAGTGCAGGTTTGAGAGGACTTCAACTAAGAATATCTCCCGAAGACCTGATAAAAGTAACTGAATGCAAAGTGTCTGACCTGATCTGATTTTTTTTTAGTTTTAGATGTATCAGCTAATCAAGGATATATTTTTGTCAGATTTTTACAAGTCAGGATCGTTAACCTTGCCTATCTTTGTAATTCTGTAATAGTTACATTATTACAAGGGAAAATTCTGTTATAATAAAACCTAATCTATTAACTATGAGAAAATTACTAAATTTTAGCCTGTTGGTAGTTGCATTTGTCTGGATAGCTTCGCTTAGCTCATGTAAGAAAGATAAGGACGACAACACCTTGTCAAGATTTTATTACTCCAACTACGATGCCTCGACTGTTGGTAAGGTTGACCTTACTATTAGTCCGATCTCAGCCACAGCACTTTTTGAATATAGTGACGGCATAACCGGTAGTCCTGAAGGTCTTACACTTACCAAAAATGGTTATCTGATTGCTGCTGAAGAGAATGGCAATCGTATTATTAAGATGAAAAAGGATGGAACAGGAACAGTTACTGTGTTGTATGATGATGCTGACGGAGTAAGCTCTCCAACTGCAATAGCTGTTGATAACAGTACCGGGAAAATTTACTGGTGTAACAGTGGAACTGGACATATAATGAAAGGTTCAACAGATGGTGCAGACACCCCGGTCAAGATGTACAACAGTGCTGTCGTAATTGACTATGCATATGGTATTGCGGTTGATCATAGTGGCGGAATGTTGTACTTCTGTGATTTCGATGGTTATATTTCTGCCGGCAAACTTGATGGTACAGGTACTCCCACACAGATATGGACCAAAACTAATTCATCCATGAGCACACCATCAAATATTGCCCTCGACACTCAGGATAAGATGATCTACTGGACCGATGAGAACAACAGCAGTGTTACTGTCGGCAAGATGGATGGCAGCGGTACACCTGTAGTACTGTACGACTCATCCGATGGTATCAGCAGGGCCGACGGAATATTTATTGACAAGGTATCCGGAATGGTCTACTGGACAGAAACCAACAATGATGTTGTTGCAAGGGCTAGTCTTGACGGCAGTGGTACAAGAGAGGTTATTGTGACAGGTCTTGAATCTTATTGCATAGTACCTGAGATTCAATAACTTCTGAAGACTTTAATTCTTATAAGGCCTGGAATTGAAATATATTCAGGCCTTTTTATTTTATAAGCAGCCTTAACCGCTTCAGCTGCCACCTGAGCACAAAGAAAGTGACTATTGTTGCCAGAAAATCTGCCACAGGAGCACTAAGCCACACCCCTTTGAGCAAAAGGAAATGTGGTACAATAAGTAATGCCGGGATCAGAAATAGTACCTGCCTTGATAAGGAGAGAAGGATTGATATCTGTGCTTTCCCAATAGACTGAAAAAAGCTTGAGGTAACAATCTGAAAGCCTACAATTGGGAAAACAATGAAGTAGAGTCTCATACCATCACGTGCAAGGTTCGCCAGCGCTGTGTCAGTAGTAAATGCAGAGGTGATAAAGCCCGGGAAGAGCTGTACAATAACGAACCCGGTGCTGGTAACTATGGTAGCTGCAAGTACCGTCAGGTTAAATGTTCTGAGCACCCTTGACATTTTCCTGGCTCCGTAATTATATCCGGCAATAGGTTGCATTCCCTGGTTAAGACCAAAAACAATCATAACCACAAGATTCCCGATACTTCCGATAATACCAAAGGCACCTATTGCAAAGTCACCACCATACTTTTTCAGACTCAGATTAAATAATAGAACAACCACACTGGCAGTTATCAGCATCAGGAAGTTGGAAAGCCCGATGGAAAAGATGTCTTTTATTATCTCAATTTTCAACCTGAAATACCCCGGGAGAAAATGCAGAAAGCTTTTGATCCTTGTGAAGTGAGCAACCACCCATATTGTTCCACAAATCTGAGCACATACGGTCGCCAGAGCTGCTCCCCTTATGCCCCAGTGAAAGACAAATATAAAAAGAGGCGCCAGTATCAGGTTCACCGCTACTGTAATAAGGGTTGTGATCATCGCCTTGGTGGGATAACCCGACGACCTCATTATATTATTAAGTCCCAGGTAAAGATGTGTGAAAATATTACCCATCAGTATGACCTGCATAAAATCACGTGCGTAGGGCAAGGTATCCTTACTGCCTCCTACAGCATAGAGCAGAGGGTTAAGAAATATCAGGAATGTTATACCTACAATAAAGCTTAAAATAACGTTCAGCACCACCGTGTTGCCGAGTATCATGGTAGCAACCTTTCTGTCGTGCTGTCCCAACCTTATTGAAACCATTGTTCCTGCACCCACTCCCACCAGAGAACCAAAGGCTGCGGTAATATTCATCAATGGGAAGGTGAGCGCAAGACCTGAGATTGCAAGCGGCCCGACCCCCTGACCAATAAAAATACGGTCAATAATATTATATATTGAGGCTGCAGCAGTTGCAACAATTGCCGGAACCGAATACTGTACCAATAATTTACCTAACCGCTCATTACCTAACTCCTGCGGTCCTCCTCGTTTTGCCATATGCCCTTTGAAACTAACGATGCAAATATCCTAATTTTATTCCAGACATTCCGAAATATTAATTCTTTGATCCCGACGCAGTATAAATCATTTCTGATGATTATTTGTTAATATCACATTTAATCTTTTTTTAAATTATTTTTCACTATTTTGTGATGTGAAATAATCCCACCATATAATTTGTTTTTTTGAATTTTAAAAATATTTTCTATGAAAACACTTTGTAAAGTGCTGCTAATGACAGCTGTGATTCTTTTTGCCTCAAATGTTAATGCCCAAAAGATAGATGTTAAAGGTAAGCTTAAGGATGCGGTGAATAACCGGGCTAATAACCACGTTGACAACGCCATAGACAAGGGTCTTGATGCCGTTGAAAACGGTGTGAAAGATGCTGTCACCAGCGATGACGACAATTCATCCGAAAAGCAGGCCGATGAAAATAACAACGAGAACCGCGATGAGAATTCCTCCGAAGAGGCTAAACCTCAGACTCAGAACAAACAAGGGAAAGTTGCCATCCAGAGCTATACAAAGTATGATTTTGTCCCCGGTGACAAAGTGATCTATTATGAAGATTTTTCACAGGATGCCATTGGTGATTTCCCTGCATTGTGGAATACTGACGGCTCGGGTGAGGTGAAAACAGTAAATATCGCACCAGGAAACTGGTTTCATATGAATTCCGAGGGATCGGTTTACCTGCCGTTATCTGAAATTAATTTTCCGGAGAACTTTATTTGTGAATTTGACATGATAACAACTTCAACAGAAGATGCACAGAATTTTGAATGTGCAATATGCTTTTTTCATGCTGAAGGAACAGATTTTGATTTCAGTTCATTATTCCCCGGAGATAACGGCATTCACTTTCATATGACAGACTTTAACTGGAGTGCAAACAGCTACCAGGAAGGAAAAGATAATATGAAAGAAGGAGAATCCTCCACATCTCCTGTAATTAAGGATGAATTAAATCACGTAATTATCTGGGTACAGAAATCCCGTGCAAGGATCTACTTTAACGGTCAGAAAACATTGGATCTTCCGACCGTTGTATATCAACCTGTAAATTACAATCATCTTCGTTTCAGTTTATGGAGTACCTATTCAGTGCCATATGTATCAAATATCAGGATAACAACCGCCGGTGCTGATACTCGCAGTAAGCTGCTTACCGATGGTAAACTGGTCAGTTACGGAATATATTTTGATGTTAATAAAGATGCTGTCAAACCAGAATCATATGGTGCCCTGAACGACATAGCAAAAGTCCTGAAGGAGAATCCCGATGTACGCGTGAAAATTGTTGGTTATACCGACAGTGACGGTGCTGATGCTGCGAATCTTGATCTCTCAAAACGTCGTGCTGCCGCAGTCAGAAATGAGCTGGCAAAAACATTTGGAATTGAAGCTTCGCGTCTCGAGTCAGATGGCAAAGGAGAAACAAGCCCTGTTGCACCCAATGATACACCTTCAAATAAAGCACTTAACCGCAGGGTAGAGTTTATTAAGCTTTAGCGTACACATATCCGATATAGTAATACAATGAAAAAAACAATTATCCTTTTCATTGTCATAGCTTTTGCTATGCCATCCTTTCCGCAGGTTATGCCTGAAGCCTTTATCGGCCAGTTACCTGCAATACCCAAAGGAACCTGTTCATTGAACAGAGAGCAGCGGGATCAATTCATTGAACGTGTTGATGAACTTCTTCAGGCGATTGATGAAGAACAGACGCGACGTGATGAGAACATTAGCGCAGATGCCGATGCTAATAAAAACATTGCCATGAATGCAGCTGCTGCCAGATATGGCATATCCCAGGCTGAGATGCAGAAACTTCAGGACCCAAAAACTTCTGAAGCAGAGAAGATGGCCATTGTCAATAAGATGTCTTCGCAAAAAAATAATATAAGCGTAGGCGAGGCAAAGAGCGTCAGCAATATGAATGAAGCAGGAAGGGAAGCCTGGGGACAATCAGTAGCCACAGAACAGATGGCAAATGCACAGGCTGACCCTGAAGCAACAAAGTCGGATCAAAACACGACAAAAAAGATTTATGATCTGACGATGGCACAGAAACACCTGAACGACAGCCTGACTGCAATTGCAAATGGGATTTCGGCAGAATTCTCTGAAATAAAGGATGACCCCGAAGGGAAAAAGATGGTTGAAAATATTGAAAAATGGAATTCTGAATATATGAACTCAATGGGAATAGGTTCAGATTCAGAGCTTGAGGCCAGGATAAAGGCTGAAAAAGAAAAGTATTGCGCTACATTCACTCCAAGATATATTGCAGTACTGAATCGGTATGAATCCTTCACAAAAGCTTCAATTCAGCCATACTACAGGCTGGAAAGGATAAGCAACAAGCTTTCAAAACTGCAAAACGGAGTTGAATTGTATAAAGAACCGGGAGCAATGGGGATCGCAAGTGTTAAAAGCTACCTTGATGAGCTTAAGAATATATTCCAGTTTAATCTTAATAATTAGAAGCCAGTTATATGGCCAGAGAACATGCTCAGGGAAGATTAAAATGCATGCTAAACATGAAAAACATTATAACAATTGTTTTGTTATTCCTCTTTTCTGCAATGGTCTCAGGTCAGAATACCAACTCTGATGCTGCACAGATAAGACAAAAAATAGCCAGGGTGCGTCAGTCTACAAACTGGAACGATCCCGCAGCAGCAAAAGAAGCCAACCGGCAAATCCAGGAGCTTTCAAAACAGCTTATTAAAGCAGGAAACCAGTCCTCATCCGGGCAAAGCGCCTCATCAAACAATTACGATGAAGAGAAGAAAGATACAGAAGAGTCACAAATCAACTTCACATCCCAAATAATTGATAACATAAATTCGAGTGCTGACTCTGACACTATCTCTCTTGCCAAACCATTCAGGGATAAAATTGTAGAAGCCTATAAAGATGATGAATCGCCCATTGTAAAATCAAAGGAGTTCCTGAATGAATCAACAGTGCTTGTAATCGACATGTCTCTTCCTACAGTCAGACGCACCATAGAGCAGATGAAGAGCTACAAATCAATAAAGACACTCATAATTACCGGAGGCAAAGATGGAGCTCCTGTAAATCTTACCGACCTGTTAATCAGAGCCTCCGCTTATCCGCTTGAGAATCTTTACATCATTAATTTCAGACAATACGTTACATCTATACCTCCTCAGGTAACATTGTTCAGGAAATTATCCACCCTGGCCCTCTTTAATAACGATATACACAAACTACCTGATATGTCAGCAAACGGGGCTTCAATTGATTCCTTATTCATAGATATGAATCCCATAAACACTCTTTATCCATCGCTTAATTCCATGAGTGGTCTAAAAAAACTGGGCATTGTCAAAACATCTGTGACTGAAGATGAAGTAACAAGGATAAAGAAACAATTACCTGAATGCCAGATATTAATAAAATGAAAAAGAGCCTTCTTTTTACACTAGTGTTGTTATTACCGGTTACCGGTGTATCGTTTGGTCAACACTCATCATTTTATCTGGGGGTGAGCTGGAACACAGAACAAAACGGAGGAAAATATGGGCCTGCAATGGCAGAATACTTTGAAGCCTGCTTACATAAAGAGCTTATTAATAAATATCCCTGCGCAACATTAATTTCAAATAATTCTGTTCATTATCTTCTTTATCTTGAGAGAGAGAGAGCCCTGTTAGAAAGTGATCACAGTGATGAAAATTTTAAAGCCATAGGGAGCGCATACGGATGTGACTATTTGGTAAAATTAGAAATTACATTTTTAGGTAATGATGCCGTTCTTAATGCTATTTGTTGTCACATGCGAACTGATAAAGTACTGGTCCGCATTGTAAAGCAATGCCAAAATTATAACACAAAAGGCGGATCACTTGACCTGATTGAAAAAATGGCCGCTAAAATGGTGCGCGATTTAAAAACCAGGGAGATATGCTCGTTCACCGGTAATGTAGACATCTCATTTAAAAGTGTTCTTGACACCACTGAAAATGAAGAATATGAGAAATACTGCAATGGAGGTGAATCTAAATACTTAAAAATAACAAAACACCATGTTTCATCTGAAAAAACGTGGGCCCTGGAAAAATTATCATATTTCCGAACCACCGGAACGGTGAAGGAATATACTCTCGACGAGCAGACGGTAACTGAAGAAGATGGGTGTTACCAGTGCCCCTCAGGCAGGATGGGTGGAAGGACATATACCGAGAAAACAACCACAAGAATGAATTATGAAGGCCTCTCAAGAGAAAGCATGGAAAATGGAGTGCATGTTGATGACTCTCGTATTGAACTAAGGTTTTACACCGACAGCACCTATACTCTTACAGTGGCAGCCACTTCCAAACCCGGCACGTATATAGAGACACACGAAACACATGCCGAAGGCACCTGCGATAATATTAACACTCCTCCTGAAACAAAAACCAAGACACTTGAAGCTGCTGCACCTATTATTCTTGGGCCATATAAAGGATGTGCGCTGGATCCGTTTCTTAAACAAAAGGAGACTATTCACAAGACTGACCCTGAAACAGGAGCTGAAGTAACAATTGAGGTACACTTTTACCTTGCTAGGTAATAATCATTTCATGTTATTGATTCATCGAATATGGGTATGCTGACGGATCAATATTTCTTGTTACAGCAGGCTTATCAGTCATTTTAAATGAGATGCTTCCGCCATGCATTATCTGATTGTGAGTGATATAATTAACTTTCAGGGCTTTCCCATTTAAAAGCACCCGTGTAACATAAATATTCTTTTTATTGTTCCCTGATGCTTCTATTACTATCGACTTGCCATTCTCCAGCTTAATTGTTGTCCTTTTAAACAACGGAGATCCCACAACATACTCGCCACTACCCGGTGTTACAGGATAAAAACCCAGTGCGCTGAAGACATACCATGCCGATGTTTGCCCGTTATCTTCGTCACCACAGTAACCATCAGGAGTATAATTGTAAAGCTTCTCCATTACGTCCCTGACATGTAACTGTGTTTTCCATGGCTCAGGGGTATAATTATAGAGATAGATCATATGTTGTATAGGCTGGTTACCATGTGCATAGTTGCCCATATTCATAACCTGCATCTCCCTTATCTCATGGATTGTGAATCCATAATACGAGTCATCAAATACCGGTGGTACAGTGAAAACCGAGTCAAGTTTCTGAGCCAGTTTATCATTTCCTCCCATTAGGTTTGCCAGTCCGTTTATATCATGAAAGACACTCCACGTATAATGCCAGC
>Ga0116170_10003783_pt1 | contig 14081 bp, 12 predicted proteins | sample AD_JPNHW1_MetaG_FD_89797 | JGI IMG/M metagenome (GOLD analysis project Ga0116170, IMG submission 89797) | Active sludge microbial communities of municipal wastewater-treating anaerobic digesters from Japan - AD_JPNHW1_MetaG | ecosystem: Engineered > Bioreactor > Anaerobic > Digestate | place...
AGCGTTTCCGCCGTATTCGCATGGACCAGCTCAAAATACTCCCTGCACTCGTAAACATGGCCGCGATAACGGAACGAATTCACCTGTTCCGGCGGCAGCACATCCACTTCTTCGGCCCATATACCGGACGCTTCCCGAAGCGGACCGGGGAAACCGCCCATAAAGCAGAGGTCCTCTTCGTTCACATAGCCGGAAACATAGGTGGTTACGAAGGTGCCGCCTGCCCGGACGAAATCGTTCACTTTTTGCGCGAAGTTACCCCGCAGCATATAGCACATGGGCGCGATCACCAGCTTGTAGCCGGAAAGGTCCCCGGTTTCGTCCAGCACGTCTACGCCGTAACCGTTGGCCATCAGCGCGGTGTGATGGGTAATCACGGTTTGTTCGTAGCCCTTCGCCTGCGTGCCAAACCGGGCGTCTTCCAGCGCCCAGCGGTTTTCCCAGTCGTAGATCAGGGCGATTTTGTTTTCCGGCGCGCTGCCGCAAACGGGTGCCAGGCGTTTCAGCGCCTCACCAACGGCGCACACCTCGCGGAAAACGCGCGTGTCGTTGCGGTTCGCGTGATCGACGATCGCCCCGTGGAATTTTTCCGAGTTTCCGCGACCTTTTCGGAACTGAAAGTACTGCACAGTATCCGATCCGTGGGCGATCGCCTGCAGACCCTGCAAAAGAACGATCCCGGGACGCCGCAGAGAGTTGATGGGCTGCCAGTTGACCGCCGACGGGCTGGACTCCATCATCAGGAAGGGCTTATTGCCGCCCACGCCACGCATCAGGTCGTGCTTGAAGGCGGCATCCGCGCAAATGTCCGCATCCTTCTCGGTACCGGTCCACGCGGGGTAGTTATCCCAGCTGGAACGATCCAGCAGCTTGCCCATCTCAAAGTAGTTGATGACTGGATAAGTGCCCATCATGTTGGTCGTGCAGGGGATATCCGGCGTAATCCGCTTGAGTGGTTCGATTTCATGGGCGTAAAAATCACAGTGATGCCAGCTGGTAAAGCGATTCCAGGCCAGTTTGAGGCCGTGGCTTTCGTTTTCTCCCAGCCAGTCCGGGGTGGTGGGGCTTTCGATCTGGCTGAAATCATTAAACCGGTGGGACCAGAAACCGTTCCACCACGCATCGTTGAGCGCGTCGATGGTACCGTAACGTTCTTTCAGCCACTCCTGAAAAGCGTGCTGGCACAGCGGGCAGTGACAATCCCCGCCGTATTCGTTGGAAATGTGCCACATCCCCAGCGCCGGATGTTTGCCATACCGCAACGCCAGCTGCTCGTTCATCTGCGCAACTTTTTCACGATAAATCGGGGACGTCAGGCAATGGTTATGCCGGCCTCCGTATATCATTTTCTGGCGAACATTGTTCACGCGCAGCACCTCGGGATACTTTTGCGCCAGCCACGGGGGCCGCGCGCCGCTGGGTGTGGCCAGAATGGCTTTGATGCCGTTCTCATCCAGCATATCCATCACTTCGTCCATCCAGCCAAAATCGTACTTGCCTTCTTCCGGCTCCAGCATCGACCAGGCAAAGATGCCGATGGACAGGGTGTTCACGCCCGCTTCCTTCGCGTAGGCCATGTCTTCTTTCCAGATGGTATCCTTCTGTTTGATCCACTGGTCCGGGTTATAGTCGCCGCCGTGCAGCAGCACGGGCATGCCCTTCATGACAGGTAAAAATTGTGCCATGCAGTGATACGCTCCTCCCGAAATGGTTTTCATACCAGATTTGTAAATCGCGCCAAAACCGCTGACGATTTGATTTTTCGGCGCATCTATTGCTATACTAGCCGAAACGATTCTTTTTTTCAAGGTGGATTATTTGTACTTCCTCGCCCGAATCTGCAGGCCTGAAGAAAAGAGACAAACAAGACGATTCCCATTCCGATACGCATAGGGTATAATGGAATGGAATTCTTCAAAGGCGGTTGAAAACAGGTATGAAGAAAACATACGTTACTACCCTGCCCGACCACGTCGGTGCATTTTTAGAGGCAAGCCGTTGCTTTGGCAGCCTGGGGTTGAATATTACGCGCGTAAGTTATAATAAGGCAGTGGATACGCATACCCTGTTCGTTGAGGCGGAGGGCACGCCGGAGCAGCTGGCCAGGGCGGACGAAAGGCTGCGCGCCATCGGTTACCTGCAAAGCGAAGAAGCCGACCAGAGCATTGTGCTGCTGGAATTCAAGCTGAAGGACGAGCCGGGCGGAATTACCGCTGTGCTGGAACTGATCCGCTCGTTTAATTTTAACATCTCTTATATGAGTTCGCAGGAAAACGGGACGGATTATCAGCTTTTTAAAATGGGCCTTTTTGTGGAAAACCAGAAAAGAATCGACGAGTTTCTGGCGCAGGCAGAAAAACTGTGCCCTGTGCGCGTGATTGATTATAATCACGCTGAAAAGAACTTTGACAACAGCATTTTCTACCGTTCCTACGCGGCGGGCCTCACCCGGCGAATGGGGATGACGGACGAAGCGCGGCAGGAACTGCTGATTAACGTCAATCTGGCGATGCAGGTACTGGACGAGCAGGGGCTTTCCCCTTACCGCACGTTTGACAGCATCAGCCGCTTTGCCGATCTGCTGATGCTGCACCGGGGCGGCGCGTTTGTACCCCGGGTGACGATGCACCATTTGACCGAGCAAACGCAGCTTACCCTGATTGAGCCGCCCTGCGGCAGCAACACGGCGATCCTGCAAAACGGGGACGACGTGCTGATGATTGATACGGGATACGCCTGTTATCGGAAAGAAATGCTGGCGCTGTTTCGCAAGCTGATTCCGGACTATGACCAAAAACCGAAACGCGTGCTGATTACCCATGCCGATCTGGACCACTGCGGGCTGCTTACGATGTTTGACCAGGTGGAGATGAGCGCGAAGAGCGCCGAATGCATTCGCCTGGAAGCCGCCGGGGAAGATGGATACCGTGAACGCAATCCGCTCCATCGTCCGTATATCCGCATTTGTAAAACACTGACCGAGTACCGGCCCATGAACCCTGACCGGATACGGATTATCGCAGGGGATGCACTTCCGTTGACCGAGCCGCTGATGCCGGTGGGCAGCTACCGATTTGGCGATTTGAATTTCGAACTGCTGGAGGGACAGGGTGGGCATCTCCCGGGCGAACTGGTGCTGATTGATTACGGGCACAGAATCGTCTTTACCGGGGATATTTATGTGAATTTGAAGGATATGACGCCTGAGCAGACGGCCTATAACCGCTACGCGCCGATCCTGATGACGTCTGTCGATACGGACCCGGAACTGTGCGCCCGCGAGCGGGATGGGGTGCTTGGCCGGTTGGGCGTAGGGGAATGGCGAATATTCGGCGCGCACGGGATGAAGAAAGATTATCGGGTGCACGCGTAAACACCGCCATATACGGCGGAAAGGGTGGGAAATCCAGTTGAATACGATGGAAACAATCTTAACTCGCGGCAGCTACCGGGGGAAATACCTGCCGGAAGCGGTTAGACGCACCGATCTGGAGGATATTCTTGCGGCGGGGTTGGCCGCGCCCTCCGGCTGTAATAAACAGACGACCAGCCTGATCGCCGTGGATGATCCCGCATTGCTTGACCGCCTGCGGGAAGCGGTACCCTGCCACGTGGGCGATACCGCGCCTGCGGTAATCTACGTACTTACGCGAAGGATTAATGCTTACCGTGATAAGTGCTTCAGCATCCAGGACTATGCCGCGGCAATCGAAAACATGCTGCTGGCTATTGTGGATCACGGTTATGAAAGTTGCTGGGTGGAAGGGTACATTACTGATGACGACCACCTTGGTCGTAAACTGGCCGACGTGCTGGGCGTACCTGCGGATTACGATCTGGTTTGTTTCCTGCCTGTCGGCCGTGCCGCCGAACAGGTCAAACGTCCCGCCAAGCTGCCCAACGATCAGCGGGCATGGCTGAACGGATTTGGCGGGCGATAAAACCGGGTAAAATCAAGGTAAAATCATGGTCCGAAAGACGCAATTTTACAAGTGCCCTCAAACGTAACAAATTCAACGGTTTGAGCACCCCCTCCAATTTGACAAAAACCCTCCTGAGTGCTATGATTTATCCTCGTTGGTACCCCTCTGAAACCTTTTACAGATAAGGGCCAACGGGTATGGATCATTCCAAGGAGGTACCTTTGTGACCACTGAGCAACAGATCGACCGTGCTCTGGCTTATTTTACCGACGAAGACCACTCCTGCAGCTACGAGCTGCTTAACGGCACAGGCGGAGTATTGATCAGCGCCCCCCATGCCATGCTGCAAACACGAGACGGCGCCATCAAATGCGCGGAGCGGTTTACCGGGATGCTCTGTCGGCTGATGCACGAACGGATCGGATGCCCCGTCATTTATAAAACCCGCCATCTTCGCGACGACGCAAACCACGATCCCATCAGCGATTACCGCGACGCGCTGTGCCGTTATGTAAAACAGCACGATATCCGTATGGTGCTGGATTTACACCAGATGAAACCGGAACGCAAGGTGGATCTGTGCATTGGCACGGCGAAGGGACGCAACCTGCAGGGACGCGGTGACATTACCTCCATCGCACAGGAATGCTTTCACCAACAGGGAGTTAAGCATATCACGGTGGATGAACCCTTTGACGCGAGCGGCCCCAACACCGTCAGCGCCACAGTCGCGTCCCGTTGCCATATCCCCGCCCTGCAGCTGGAACTGAACACACGGTTACTGATGAACGGTTATGATGATTACTGCTTTTTGCGCGTGCTGGACGCGCTGTGCGACCTGACCGAACGCCTGAACGGGCTGGATGGACGTCCCGGCGAAATTGCTTTGTAGACAACCGGTTGCGTCCCCGGGGTATTTCTCCGAAGGGAGCTGACGGAATGCCGCATGGGCTGATGGTTGTAAATGCGTTTCTGCATTCGGCCAAGTTTGACGAAATTTACGAAATATTGCTTCATTCTGCGCGGGAGTGTGGAATGAAGCTTTCTTTACGCACCAACGCGGAGCTGTGCGCTGTGGTAGACAGCGCAGAATTTGCGTCGGAGCAATACGACTTTGTGCTTTTCTGGGACAAGGATGTGGCGCTGGCCACCCAGATGGAACAGCGGGGGTTGCCTGTGTTCAACAGCGCGCAGAGTATTTTGCGGTGTGACGATAAATCGCTTACCTACCTGACGCTGAAAAACGCCGGGCTGCCGATGCCAAGAACGATAATTGCCCCAAAAACCTATCCGGCGATCGGATATCCGGACACCGCATTTGTGGACGAGGCGGCGACACGGCTGGGCTTTCCGCTGGTGCTGAAAGAGTGCTTCGGTTCCTTTGGTCAACAGGTATACCTGTTGAACGATCTGGAGTCGCTGCGTGCCAAAGTGGTTGCGCTGGCGGGCACGCCGATGCTGTTTCAGGAATTGATTGGCGAAAGCTACGGCCGCGATGTGCGGATCAACGTGGTTGGTACCCGTGTGGTTGCCAGCATCCTGCGTCGCAGTACCAACGGCGATTTTCGCAGTAACCTTACACTGGGTGGAAGTATGGAGAATTATACGGCAACGCCAGAGGAAGCCGAACTGGCCCTGCGTGCGGTACGCGAGCTGGGGCTGACTTTCGCGGGCGTAGACGTGCTGTTCGGCAAGAATGGCCCCCTGCTGTGCGAAGTGAACAGCAATGCTCATTTTAAAACGACGCTGGCCTGCACGGGGGTGAACATGGCGACCGAGCTGCTTCGCGAGATCGGCGATCACTTGGAGGTGCGCGGATGAAGAAGGGCTGGCTTCTGTACGACGAAGCGGATTTGAAACAGAATCGCGATTTCGCCGATTACCTGACCCGGGAAGGGAAATCGCGCGGCCTGGAACTGGAAACCGTTCGTACCGTACAGTTAACGCTGGGGATTCAGGCGGGCGGAGCCCTGAGCCTGCAAAAAGACGGACGGGATGCGCTTCCTGATTTTGTGATTTCCCGGCAGCGGGATGACCTGATCAGCGCGCAGTTTGAGCGGTTGGGCGTACCGGTTTTCAACGGGTCGCGCGTCTGCCTCATTTGCAACGATAAACGCCGCACGCATCAGTTTTTATCTGGCCTGCCGATGCTGGAAACGATTTTTGTAAACCACCGCTACGCCGTGCCGCCGGGTGAAAGCGCCTATCCGCTGGTGATTAAACCCGCGGGCGGGCACGGCGGCGAAAACGTGGCGCTGGTCCATAACGAATACGAGTGGAGGGACGCCGCGGATCAAATCCTTCCGCAGGACATAGTTCAGCAGAAACCCGCGGTGGATGCGGGAAAGGACCTGCGGGTTTACGTACTGTTCGGCAAAATTGTCGCCGCGGTTCTGCGAACTGCCCGCACGGGGATCATCAGTAATTTCAAGCGCGGCGGCAGCGTGGAGCTGCATACGCTTACAGATGAGGAGCGCACACTGGCCGAAGCGGTGATCGCCCGGTTTGCGCAGGCGGAAGCCCCGCTGTGCTTCGCAGGGGTGGATTTTTTGTATGAGCAGGGCCACCCGTTCTTAAGCGAAGTGGAAGACGTGGTGGGCAGCCGGATGCTTTATCAAGTGAGCAGCATGGACATCGCGGGCCTCTACCTGGATCAGATTCGCGAAAGATTATGAATATGGCCTTTTCCGGCGCATCCGGGAGAGGCTTCTTTGTAAGCTTGCGAATGGGAGACGCAATGACAAACGCTTTCGTGTGTGCTATACTGGGAAAGCGAAAACGCCGTGGTTTCGCGGCGACGAAACGGAGCGGACGAAATGATTCCATTCAACGTACCCCCTTACGCTGGGCAGGAAGACGAGTATGTTTTGGAGGCAATCCATAACCATAAAATCTGCGGCGACGGGCCATTCACCAAACGCTGTCACGTGGCGCTGGAGGCGATGACCGGTACCGGAAAGGCGCTGCTCACCACCTCCGGTTCCAGCGCGCTGGAAATGGCGGCGATCCTTTGCGACGTTGGCCCAGGCGATGAGGTGATTCTGCCGTCTTTCACGTTTTCCAGCACGGCCAACGCGTTTGCGCTTCGCGGCGCAACGCTGGTCTTTGCGGACATTTGCCCAGACACCATGAATATCGATCCGGAATGTATCCGCGCGGCAATCACAGAAAGAACGAAAGTGATCGTACCGATGCATTACGCGGGTGTGTGCTGCGACATGACCGCCATCAACGCCATGGCAAAAGAGCGGAGTATCTTCGTGGTGGAAGACGCCGCGCAGGCGGTGGACGCGTCGCTGAATGGCAAGGTGGCCGGAACCATGTCGGACATGGGCTGTTACAGCTTTCACGAGACGAAAAACTTCAGCATGGGCGAAGGCGGCGCCATCCTGTTCAACGATCCGCGTTTTGTGGAACGCGCCGAGATTATCCGGGAGAAGGGCACTGACCGCAGCCGGTTTTACCGCGGACAGGTTGACAAGTACACATGGGTGGATATCGGCTCCTCCATCCTGCCCAGCGAGATCAACGCGGCGTATCTGCTGGCGCAGCTGGAAATCCACGAACAGATTACCGCATGGCGCATGAAACGGTGGAACCAGTACAACGCGGCCCTTCAGGATCTGAAAACCGCTGGGAAGATCGACCTGCCAACAGTGCCGGCGGGCTGCAAACACAACGCGCACATGTATTATATCAAGTGCCGAGATATTGCTGAGCGTACTGCGCTTACGGCTTTCCTGAAACAGCGGGAAATCAACGCGGTTTTCCATTACATCCCTCTGCATTCCGCGGCGGCTGGCCGCCGGTTTGGGCGTTTCCATGGGGAGGATCGTTATACGACCCGGGAAAGCGAACGCCTACTGCGCCTGCCGATGTATTACGGTCTGACGGCGGAGGACTGCGATACGGTCATCCGTGCGTTGCATGAGTTTTACGCTTGACGGAACTGAAAATGACGGACAGACGGAAAGGAGCCTTACCCGTGAAAATCAAATCATTTGGTTGGAACTTTACCGGGTGGACCGCGATTGTCTTCTATGCGGTATGCGGTTTGTTGCTTCTGCTGTGGCCCAATCTGGCGCTGATGATCGCCAACTATGCGTTGGCGGCGTTACTGTGCGTGATTGCGCTGGTGATGATTGCCGGATACATCCGCGGCGAAGCGCTGGATGGGATGTTGAATTATGGCCTTGCCAAAGGCTTGATTCTCTTGCTGATCGGCATTGTGCTAATGATCCGCAGTGATATTCTGATTACCATTCTGCCGTTCCTGTGGGGCGTGGCCATGATTGCGGGCGGCTTTGCGAAGGTGCAGGTCGCGTTTGACCTGAACCGGGTGGATCGCGAACGCTGGTGGCTGATGCTGATCGGTGCGTTGCTCTCGTTCGTGCTGGGGGTGCTGGCGGTTACGCAGCCCGCTTTCCTTGCCGGGATCGTAACGCAGTTTATCGGAGCGTCTCTGCTGCTGGAAGCGTTGCTGGATATGGCCGCGCTGCTGACAATCCAGCGTGAAGTGAAAAAGATAAATGTGTAAACCCGGTTTAAATGGGGCGAACGGCAATGATTCCGTGAGGGAACGCGCTGTTCGCCCCACTGTTTTCAAACGAATGGACGGAGAGGCGGAGCAAGCATGAAAATCGTTGTGATCAACGGCACGCCGCTCAAGGGCATTACCTGGCATATGAAGGAAATGTTTCTGGATCATTTCCGGCCGGATTGCGAGGTAACGGAATTTAATCCGGTCGACCTCCCCGGTTTCTGTGTGGACTGTAAGAACTGCTTTTTTCGGGGTGAGCAGTTGTGCCCGCATATTGAGAAAACCGGGTCGGTATGGCAGGCGATGCTGGAAGCGGATTTACTTGTGTTTGCCTACCCGGTATATGCCTTGCGTGCCCCGGGCAGCGTCAAATCGTTACTGGACCATCTGTGTGTGCACTGGATGGTTCACCGGCCCGACGAGCGGTTGTTTGGCAAAACTGCGGTGATCCTTACCAACAGCGTGGGTGCACCGAACGGTTCCGCGCAAAAAGATGTGAAAACCAGCCTTTCCTGGCTTGGAATTTCCCGGGTCTACACCTGCGGAGCCGGAATGTTCGGCGATATTCTTTGGGATAAAATTACGGAAAAGCATGTTAAAATGCTGCAACGTAAAACCGCCGGACTGGCCCGCAGGGCACGCCGTGCGCTTATGGGAGGCAAGGGGATGCGATTGGGAGTACGCTTGAAATTCGCACTGTGCAAAACGATGCACCAGCTGGTGTATAACGGTGAACAGAGCCCGAGCCTGGATAACCGGCATTATCTGGACCGTGGGTGGATCAGAGCAAAGTAATTAGAAGAGAATTTGAGAAAACCCGGACGTGTTAAAACGTCCGGGTTTCTCAGCGTGGGGGTGGATACGGGCGTGCGGAATGCCGAAAGATAAAATATTCACTCGGGACATTTCATGAACCCGCTTTCCAATAACGGCTCAGACTGTTTACAGGCAACCCGGAAGGAATATACCTTAATCCCGGCGGCGCAAGAAACCGTTGTAGCAGACTATCCTCCGGTCTGCTGTCTGGGGTGGGGGAAAGAGCTTTCCGAATCATCCAGCGATAAGCGGTTGGCAGACCGTCGGACAGTCGTAAAGGGTTTCCGGAGAGAACCGCTTCACAGGGGAAATGAAAACGGTCATGATCGAAATCTGGAAGATTCCCTGAAAGCAACTGGTGTGCAATTAAACCGTACGCGAAGGTATCCACCTTGTACGTTAACCTTTGGGATCCTCCCGCCATACGCTGAAAGGTCTCCGGCGCCAGATAGAGGGGATCACCTTCCGCTTGACTGGCATCCATGGAAATGTTTCCTCCCAAAAAACTGCTGTCAAAATCTATAAGCCGAACCCGGTCGTGGCCATTCTGCTGCTGCAACAGAATATGTTCCGGTTTTAAATCACCATGCACAAGGCCCTGTGCATGCAGCCGCGCAAGACAGCAGGCCAATGCGTACAGCAGCTCTCTTGCGCGGGCCGGAGGTTGGTGACCCAAGGTTTCGAAGGTCTGCGAAGTTGGATCGATTGCCTCGGAAACTGCGATGAAATGATTTTCGTGGATGAAAAAATCCGTTACAGGTACAACCCAATCACCTAAAACACAGGACAATGCGTCATATACAGACTGTTTATGCTGCAGAAAAACCTCACAGCGCGCCATCCTTGCCCGTTGGAGAGCGGATTGACCGTCCGAAGAAATGGCGGGGCAAACCGGAGAAAGAAATCGTTTAATAAAGAAGCGATTGCCATCATATGTGGCAAAGCACCACTGCGCGCTTCCACTGCCAAAGGTCTTGAAAGATGTTTCACAAAGGTAAGGGCCTATCTTCGTGACGCTCGCCCCCTTAGGTTCAGAAAAACCCGGCGGCCGCTGCGGCAACCGGGCACATTCGGATCGCACTTCGTCAACAACCGCGCACCTCACAGGCTCACAGGGTGTTGCAAACAGCGTCGATCACCTGCTGATATTCCAACTCCGTTAGCCCTTCGGTGACGGTTTGCACATGTACCACCTGTGCCCATTCCCGTGAAATTCGGTTCCATTCCGGAGCGTCTGGTGCAAACAGCAGTAAACGCTTCGCTTTCTCATCCATTGTGCCGCCCAGCTGTTCATCTTCCCACCACAGGCTCAATTCTTCAAAATCCTTCGCCATGCCTTCCGGGTACCAGGGCGCGATTTTCGCGTGACCCAGCGTGTGGGTAGGAGCGTCTGACCAGACGACGATAATATGCCGGCGTTTGATTCCTTCACGCGTCCAGTCGCTGCGGATCGCGTAGGCCAACGCTTCCAGGCCGTCTTCCGGTATGTCGCCGCCGCCTTGCGCGGTGATACCGTTTACGCAATCGTGGAATGGTTGGGTCTGCTCCGGCAATGTGAAAAAGTCGCTGGCCATCATGGCCTGCTCGCCATCCGTAAGATAATCACGGAAAGCGATTACGCGAATCCTCATTTTACTGATGCTTCGATTCTTTTTTGCCATAGCATGTTGGATGTCCTCGTGCAGGTGGGTGGCATTATGCTTAACCATCTCCAGCACGTGACGCATGCTGCCGGTTGCATCAATACAGAAAACCAGGTCCACGGAATAGGTCAGCTCATATGGTTCCATGTTCTCCTCCTTGGGCGAACAGAAATAAGCCACCTTGTTTTGGCGTATAAAGGTATTCTTCACAGCAGCCAGTTTCCCTTCTGCTCAGGTATGATTTTACAGTCGGAAGAAGATTCTTCGGAAGGAAGGTATTTGCTGTTCGTCGAAAAGGATACCCAGTGCAGCGCGTGAGCCGGAACAATCCGGCAGAGGGAGCGTGACCAGTGTTCATGAAGGGGATCAAACGGACGGGCGGTTTTTTATGCTTTTTAGGTTGCGTCGCTGCCATGGCGGGCATTCTAGCAACCGCTGCTCCGATGATTGACTATGATCCATTGCAGGCGTTTGTTCGATCTTTATCCACAACGGAGAACGGCGGTTTGATTAAAATCCTGTATTCCGTTCTTTCCTTTTGCCTTGCGGAGAATTATCTGGTTTTTGCCGGGGGTATCGCTTTGCTTTTCATCGGCGGAGTGATTCGGACGATGGCCGATAAAGCCCTGTTCGAAGTACCGGCAGACGAACCGGAAGTTGCGGCAATTCGGCATCCTTCCGTCGATAGCAATCCTTCCGATGCCCGGGATGCTTCCCTGCCGGCACAGGAGCCGGCTTCCTCTGTGAATGTGTCGCCTGCAACAGAGGATTTTCGTCCGCAAATTATCGTGAACCCCCTGAAAGCATCGCAGCCTGAAGAATACAGACACTGTGCGGACCCGATAGAAGGAAATGAAACGTCATCTCAAAATAGTGATACGGAAATCGTTATGCCTCTACCGGGGTTGAGTGTTCAGACGGAAGAACCCTCACTTTCCCAGATGGACAACCCAGTGGAGGAGGAACCCACGCCACGGCTTGCACCATATTCGAAATACCCGGATTGGGCTTATGAGGCGTCCGTTGCGCAGGCCGCACCGAAGGTTTCTGACCAACCGGAGGATCACGCGGAGCGCCCGATGACAGACGCATCCGAGTGGGAAACGAGAGAGACTACCGATGAGCGCGTCATTATCGCCAGACGGGAAAACAGCGCCCCTGAGGTGAAAATCCCTCCGGAAGTAACCAAATTCTTCGAACCTACGCAATTCTATCAGGTTCCTGCCCCTGCCGAGCCGACACCTTTGGAACAGTCCGCGAAGAACTGCCGCGAACACAATACAGAAAAAGCGGTGCCAATGTTGCCCAACACAGGAAACCCTTTTCAATACAAGGTTTTCCGCGCAGAAGGCAGGCCGGTTGTCGTTACGACGTTGCCCAACGCACAGTTCCAGTATGACCGGATTGCCGATCCGTCACCGACGTTACAGTCCGGAACGTACGAGGAGAACGATACCAGGATACCCTTACAACAATTAAAAAGCGGAGTGCAAATCGTAAATACTCTTGGCCGCAGGATTCAACATTAGATGAATCAAGGACTGCAGTCCCCTGAAAACACAAGGAAACAGAACGATCAGCCGTAATGTTCCAGCGAAAAGGCGGAATGTTACGGCTTTAAAATGTAAAATTTAAGAAAATAAGCAAAATAGTTGCAATTTGACGAAATGTAAGATATAATCATGTACATTCCGGTGTAACCATGTTCGTTTTCTTGTATTATCGCTGGCGGGGGGGGGACACAGATGCAGCGGGTGATTCGATATTTCAAAAATGATCTTGCCCTGTTCAGGGAATATTACCAGAACGGACAGGAACAAATTGACAATACGAATTTTTACGCGCTGCGGAGGACTAGCCTGATTACGACACTGCTTCTGGCAGGCGCTTTAATCTTAATGTTCTCAACGGATCAGCGCTGGGAAGTGGAAGCCCCATGCGCGGTTGTGCTGATGCTGCACCTTTTTCTGTGTGTCGCGCTTCATGCGCGGACGAAGGCGCTTCGTGAAAGGCCCAGCCTGATTCGTATCCTCTCGTTGTTTTTTTTACTTTCCATGCTGACGCTGGCTGCGTACCTGTCCACCTATGGGATGGAAGATGCCCCGGGAGTTTACTTTGCTCCGTTTGCCATTGTGCTTACGATGATATTCATATTACCTGCCTGGCAGAGTTATACCGCGCTTACGCTGACGACGATCTATTTCGCGTGGATGAGCGCTACGGTAAAGGATACGTTCACTTTCCAGATTGACTTAACACTTGCAGCCACAACGCTTCTGCTGGGAATGATTGGTATTACAGAACTGTATTCCGTACGTTTGAAGGAATATCGCCTGCGCAGCGAACTGATGCGCCGCTCCAGTATGGACGCGTTAACGGGGCTGATGAACAAGACAACGGTGGAGACCTGCGCACGGAGTTATCTGGAACATTACGCAAATAAACAGAGCTCCGCTCTGATGGTGATTGATCTGGATCAGTTTAAGCAGATTAACGACCAGTTGGGGCACCAGACAGGGGACGAAGCACTGGAAGCCTTTGGAGAAGCTCTGCTTCGGTTGTTTCGTTCGCAGGATATCGTAGGTCGCGTCGGCGGTGACGAATTTATGGTGCTGATGAAAAATATCGAAGATCCGGAAATGGTAATCCATCGCGCTGAGGCGATCTGTGAAGCGGCGAGAGAGACAAAGCTTAAAAACCTCAACTGCGCGCTTTCCTGCAGTATTGGAATCGCGATGTGCCCCTACCATGGAACGGATTATGATACCCTTTTCAGCACCGCGGACGAACAATTGTATATGATGAAACGAAATAAGGGAAAATCCGCCTGTCAGGCGATTGCATAATCAGCAGTACCTGAGTTTCTTTCATGTTTTTTTATAAAACAGGATAATCGAAAGTACCGGCGGTGGAAACCACTTGCCAAAGGCGTTGATATTTGGCGCCAAATTGGGTATAATGGTTGCGAATGTGAAATAGCATGGAGGGTTGCGCGTGTACAGGCTACTGATTGTCACACGGGATCAACGGGTTGAGGATTTGTTCAACTCCATGCAGGGCTGGGAAGCCATGGGCTTCAAACAGCCCCGTTTGCGGAAAACGACGGCGGATGCGATTGAGTGCATGCATAAGCACCATATCGACGCCATTGCGTTGGAC
>Ga0116170_10003784_pt1 | contig 14077 bp, 9 predicted proteins | sample AD_JPNHW1_MetaG_FD_89797 | JGI IMG/M metagenome (GOLD analysis project Ga0116170, IMG submission 89797) | Active sludge microbial communities of municipal wastewater-treating anaerobic digesters from Japan - AD_JPNHW1_MetaG | ecosystem: Engineered > Bioreactor > Anaerobic > Digestate | place...
ACCGCCTCGAACCACACATACAGGCATTTGCCCTGCCAGCCTTCCAGCGGCACTGGGATCCCCCAATCCAGGTCCCGGGTGATGGGTCTGCCCTTCAAGCCGTCGGTCAGGATTTGCCCCAGAGATTGGCGGATAACATTCGGCCGCCAGTAGGATTCGCGCGCTTTGAGGAAAGCCACAATTTCCGGTTCCAGGCTGGAAAGGTCCAGATAGAAATGCTCGGTTTCTTTCAGTACCGGCGTAGAGCCGTCCACCTTGGAGCGCGGATTCTGCAGCAGTTCAGGCTCCAGCATATGACCGCATTTTTCGCATTGGTCCGAACGCGCGTCTGGATTACCGCAGATGTAGCAGGTGCCTTCCACGTAGCGATCCGGCAAAAAGCGCTGCTGGGCCGTGGAATACCACTGCTTCTCACTGGCGGTATACAAAAATCCGTTTTCCTTCAGCGTGGTAAAAGCCAATTGAGAAACCTGAAAGTGGTTCTCGGTATGTGTGCTGGTAAACAGGTCGTAAGTCAGACCAAGTTTCTGGAATAATTCCAAAAATCTGGCATGGTTGGCGCGATAAACTTCCAGCGGTGTAGTTCCCAGCGCGTCAGCTTTGACGGTAATCGGGGTGCCGTGCGAGTCCGAACCGGAGACCATGAGCACGTTGCGGCCGCGCATGCGGTGATAGCGCGCGCAAATATCCGCGGGCAGATATGAGCCCGTCAGGTTTCCGACGTGGATATCCGCGTTCGCGTACGGCCAGGCAACAGCAATCAGGATGTTATCAGTCATGTTCACTCCTCCGGAGAAAATGCGAAAGAATTCTATCATGAAACCAAAGCGCCCATCGTTTCGGCTCCCGGGTTTAAGAGCAAAGGATTAATATCTTGAAAACCAAAATAGAAATGTCCTGATTAAGATTAGGAGCTGGGATTAGGATATCAGCATTCGATTTCTCCAGGCTTTTTTTACATAGGAATGAGAATCCCCTGCCATACAAGGTCCCAGCAGCCTTTCCCCCTCTTCCTCCCTTTTCCAGCGAACGAAAAATAACCTTTTATCCTAATTAACAACCGCTGAGACGGGGAGTTGTCAAACATTCTTCCCTTCCACAGCACCTTGAGCGAGGCAAAATAGAGCCGCTTGCCGCCGGGGAAGGGTCAAAGTGAAGACAACCGTGAAACAATCCAAAAAAAAGAAATAAGAGGCTTAGTTTCGAGGGAAAACCCGCCCTGATGACTTAATCCCCTATTTAGGACATTTCTATTTAGCCTTGAGATTTTAGGCCATCGTGAAATTACAAATTTATGGGGACCAGGGAAAGGCTTATTCTTCGTCCGTCAGGAGAATGCGGCTGTCAGTATGGCTGCAGTCAGCCAGGTTCAGGTTCTGCCCGCACTCCACGCATATGCCTTTGCAATCTGGTTTGCAGATATGGTTGATTGGTATCTCCAGCAGGAGATAATCCCTGAAGATGTCGGCTAGGTCAATGTAGCCGTCCGTGGGCACCAACTGGTCGGTTTCTTCCTGGGTGCGTTCAGGGAAGTAGAACAGCTCTTCAAAGCTTGTGCTCACCGGCACGCTGCTTTCGGTCAGGCAGCGTACGCACTGAGCCTGGATCTCACCGCTGAGCTCGGTCTGCAGCAGCAGACCTTCCCGGGTGCGGGAGAAGCGGTAAACAGCCGCAAGGTTCAGGACGTACAGGTCCGGTTCGAGGTAGATTTCAGGAAATTCTGCGTGAAAATCACGGGAGAAGCCAATCGGTTTATTGAAGAAAAATCCGACGTTTGCGCGTAAAGAATAGTGTTGTTTTTCCATTGACAAAGTACAATTCCTATCTGATATCGGCATTATAACATGCCGCGCGACCTGCCCTGGAGAAGCTTAGACGGATGAAAGACTTGCTGCTTGCGACCACTAATCCTGGCAAAATTCAGGAGATTACCGCTATCCTGGCTGGTATTCCGCTGAGATTACTTTCTCCGGCAGATTTCGGTTTGGATATTTCCGTTGTGGAGGACAGCGGCAGCTATACTGGCAATGCCCGCCTGAAAGCCTCTGCGTACGCGCGCGCTGCCGGCATCCCGGCGCTGGCGGATGATTCCGGGTTGGAAGTGGAAGCCCTGGGCGGAGAGCCCGGTTTGCGTTCCCACCGCTATTCCCCGCTGACCTCAGCCACAGACCGCGACCGCTGCCTTTATCTTCTGGAAAAACTAAAAGAGGCAGCGCGTCCGTGGAAAGCCCGCTTTGTGTGCGCGGTGGTCGTTTGCGGCTCTTCCGGAGAGATGCTGCGCGCGTGGGGAGAATGCCCTGGCGAAATCATCCCCGAATTTCGGGGGGAAAACGGTTTTGGATACGATCCCATCTTTCTGGTGGCGGGCTCAGACAAAACGATGGCTGAATTGCCCAATGAACAGAAAAATCAGCTCAGCCACCGCGCGCGGGCTTTACAAGCAGCCCTGCCTGCCCTGCGTGAATTCGCAGGGGAATAAACCAGTTTACCAGCGGTTGTAGTGCAGCTTGGACGGGTCGTAGCGGTCCTCAGCCTGTGCAATCCTCCCGGGATGCCCGACCGCGATGAGCGCCAGGGGATGCACGTCCGCCGGCAAACCCACCAGAGCAGAAAAGTCGGCCATCCGCTGCGTCTCCGGGCAAATCCCCAGCCAAACCGCACCCAATCCAATCCCATGGGCAGCTAAAAGGATGTTTTCTGCCGCTGCGGCGCAGTCCTGCTGCCAGTACCCGCCCATTTCGCCTTCCACAATGCGCCCGCACACAAGAATGCCGAGCGCGGCTTCCTTCATCATGTCAGACCAGGGATGAATGGAGGGGATTTGGTCCATCAAGGCGCGCTCGTTAAGGACGACAAAGTGCCAGGGCTGCCCGTTATCCGCTGAAGGCGCCTGCATTGCTGCGCGCAGCAGGGTTTCCAGGTCGCTGTCAGAAACAGGCTCCTGCGTGAAGCGCCTGACGCTCCTTCGGGTGAAAATTGCCGTGAGAATATCCATGCGTTTCCTTTGAAAATTACAGCTTGTAACCGAAACGCCGCAGTAAGGCTTTGCGCGCGGCGATATCTTCTTCGGCTTCAATGCCAAGTGGGGGCTGACCGTCAACCACTCCCAGAATTCCGCGACCCTGCTCCGTTACCGCGATGATTACCTCGGTCGGATTGGCAGTCGCGCAGAAAACGCGGCAAACCTCGGGCACCTGCTTGACAGTAATGAGCACATTCACCGGATAAAATCCCTCCGCCAGGAAAAGGATGAAGCAGTGCCCCGCGCCGATTTTCAGCGCGTTTTCCCGCGCAAGCTGCAGCATGATTTCGTCGTTACCACTCCACCGTACCAGCCGGGGATGCGAGGCTTCGCAAAAAGCCAGCCCAAAGCGGATGCCGGGCACGGCAGTGACCAACGCTTCGTGGATGTCTTCCACGGTTTTGATGAAATGCGATTGACCCAGGATAAAGTTAATCCCTTCAGGCTTTTGAATCTGTACCACTTCCATGTTCATAACAGAACCTCCGCGCTTATTGTTTTGCATTCTAACATACCACGCATTTGGAATGCGGATTACGCTAGATAGGGTAAAATCTTGGTGTGTCAGAATATCGCAAGCGCTATTCATTCTTCCTGCTCGTGCTGTGCGTGCTGGTTTCCGCCTGCGCAGCCCAGCCGGCAGCCCGACCCTCCGCTCTGCCTGCCGGGGTTACGCCGACCGCTTTCCTGTCCACCTCCACGCCCATGCCGACCTTTACCCCCACAAGCGCGCCGTTGGGCAGCCCCCAAAACCCGATCGTCATGGCCGTTATCAGCGCAGAAGCGGACAGCGTTCAGATTAGCAGATTGGACAGCCTGAGCGCGCAGCTTTCCGGTTTTTTGGGGCTCTCCGTAGCCGGGAAAACATTCCCGGATTACCTCAGCCTGGAGGAAGCCTTGCAAAAGCAGGAGGTTCAACTCGCCTGGCTGAATCCGGTCGAGTATCTGCTGGCATCCGCGAAAGGCTTGCTCAATTCGCAATTGGTGGCCAATCATCTGGGCGTGACTGCTTACGGCGTGCAGTTCCTTGGTCACAAAGACGCCAACCTGACCCGTTATTACGACGCTGGCAGCAACCTGGCAACCGCGCCAGCCGCCACCGCGCTGGCCCAGTTCGCCGGCCTGACGCCCTGCCTGACCAATGAGAAATCTCTGCCCGGGTATTGGGTGCCGCTGGGTTACCTGGCGCAAAACGCGGTGACGACCCAAAGCCCGGTGCTGACCAGGACCTACAGCGCCGCCATTCGCGCCCTGTACATCAAAGGCGTGTGCGACTTCACCGCCACCTACGCCATTGCCAGCGATCCGCGCACTTCTTCGGAGGTCATCACGGACTTGCCGGATGTGATTGACCGCCTGCCGATCATCTGGCTTTCCCCGGCAGTCATCCCCAACCTCAATTTTTCAGTCAGCCCGCTGCTGCCCTTATCAGTGAGCGCGCAAATCACCAACTATTTGCTCGAGCTCAGCCGCACCGAATCCGGCCGACAGCAGTTGTCCGAATTGAACGCCTACGAAATCGCCCGCCTGGAACCGCAGCCGGACAGCGCATACGACGCGCTGCGCGAACTCCTGGCAGTTCAGAACCTGCGCCTGACCAATCTGCTTCCCTGAGAAGGTTAAGGAACAACACGATGCGGAGGTTTTTGCAGGTCCTCGTGGTTTGTTTTTGCGCGGGTTTTATTTTGGTGGGCTTACTGCGCCTTGGCATGATTTTCTACGCCGCCAGCAAAACCGTCCCGATTTCGGAGGTGATTCCGGTTCCGGTGGTGATTGTGCCCGGGGCCGGGCTCAGCGCTGACGGCACGCCCTCCGTGCCGCTGCGCGACCGGGTCCAGGCCGCGGTGGACCTGTACCTGGCTGGCAAGGCGCAGAAAATCCTTATGAGCGGAGATAACAGTACCGAATATTACAACGAACCCGAATCCATGCGCCAATATGCCCTTTCGCTCGGGGTACCAGACGAAGATATCGTGCTGGATTATGCCGGCCGCCGCACCTACGATACCTGCTACCGCGCGCGTGAAATTTTTGGCATCCAGACGGCTGTCATCACGACCCAGCCTTATCACTTGCCGCGGGCAATATTCCTGTGCGATCGCCTGGGGATTAACATTCAGGGCGTGGAAGTGGAACAGTCTCGCTACGTCCGCACCCGCTACATTTTCTGGCAGGTGCGCGAAGTTTTTGCCACGCTCTCGGCAGTTTGGGATATCTATATCGCGAAACCCCTGCCAATTTTGGGCCAGCCAGAACCTATATTCCCATAAACGGAGCCGCTATGAATCGTGATGAAGCCTTGCAATTTATCCGCCAATACGTGAAAAGTGAAAGCCTCATCCGGCATATGCTCTCGGTGGAAGCAGCCATGCGTTTTTACGCGCGCAAGTTGGGCGAAAACGAAGAGGAATGGGCTATGGCAGGCTTGCTGCACGATTTTGATTGGGAAATCCATCCCAATGCTGAGGAACATCCAATCGCTGGCGCGCCCCTTCTGCGGGAGGCCGGCGTTTCGGAAGATATCATCGCGGCGGTGCTCTCCCATGCTGACCATACCGGCCTGCCGCGGGATACCACGCTCAAGAAAGCCCTGTTTGCCTGCGATGAAATCACAGGCCTGATTACCGCCGTAGCATTGGTTCGGCCGTCCCGCTCGCTATTTGACCTGGAAGCAAGTTCGGTCCGCAAAAAATGGAAAGATAAGGCCTTCGCAGCCGGAACGGACCGGACGATGATGGAATTGGGCGCGCAGGAATTTGGCGTTGACCTCTGGGAACACGTCAGCAACGTAATCAGCGCGATGCGCGCAATCGCACCAGACCTGGACCTGGTCGGCAGCTTTCGCCAGGCATCCTGATCAGGCTTTCTCCCAGTAAGCTGAAAGGTCATCCAGCGGCGTCGCGCCAATCAACTCGTCCCCGGCTTTCAGCGTGAATACTCCTTGACCATTGGCTGCGCGCGTCCGTTCTACCGCGCTCGTGATGGTGAATACCTTACTGGCTGACTTGCGGAAGTGGCAAATGACTTTGTCCGAGAGCCTGCCGGCTGTCTGAACCACAATCTGGTCGTCTTTTGCCAGCTTCCAGCTGATGACGCCCTGTCCGTATCTGCCCTGGAGCGGATAGTCCTCCGCGCTCACCCGCTTTGCCAGACCTTTGCGCGTCAGAAGCGCAACGCTGTCTTTGTTATCCACCAGGCTGACGCCTACGATGTAATCCCCTTCTTTCAATTTCATGCCGTTCACACCGGCAGCAATCAGCCCCATCGGACGAATTTCAGACTCATGGAAGCGGATGCTCATCCCGTTGGCAGTGGTCATCAGGATATCCTGTTTTCCATTGGTCAAAAGCACCTGGAAAAGTTCATCCCCCTCGTTTATCTTCGTCAGGACGAAGCTGTTTGCCGAGGCGCCGGGCAATTCCTGCAGCGCAGAACGCTTGACCATGCCCTGGCGGGAGACTGTCAGCACGTAAGTTTCGGGCAGCTTATCGCGGTCCATCGGCACGCTGAAAATGCCTTGTAAAACGTCATTCCCATTGAGCGGGGAAAGTTTATGCGCCGCGATGCCCTGTTCGCCGTTTTTCTGCACCGGAATCGCGAGACTATGGATTGCTGCAGCCTTACCCTGCGATGAAACCAGGAAAACCGTCTGGTGAGAGTTTGCGCGTAGCATGCTCCAGGGGGCGTTCTCGCCGCCCAATCGGTTGGGTTTATCGCCCTCCGTGCGGGAGAGAACTCCATCCGCGCTGGCTTCGATCCAGAAGTTTTCCAGCGGCAGCACATCCGTTTGGGTCAGCAATTCCGACACCTTCTCGCCCTCACCCAGGCGGATAATCTGCGTCCGGCGCGGGTCAGCGTATTTGGACTTGAGAAGCTTCAGCTCGTCAATTTCCACCTGGCGCATCTTTTGGGGAGATTTCAACAGCGCTTTGAGGTTCTTGATGGCCTCACTCACTTGCTGGTATTCATCTTCGATCTTCTGACGTTCCAGCGACGCCAGCCTGCGCAGCTGCAGGTCCAAAATAGCAGTCGCCTGGATTTCGTCCAGGCTGAGCTTGCTCATCAGGTTCTGACGGGCTTCCTCCGCCGACTTGGATTTGCGGATGATTTGGATGACCAGGTCAATGTTCTTAATAGCTACGCGCAGCGCCTCCAAAATGTGGCGCCTTTCCTCGTTCTTGCGCAGCTCGTATTCGCTCCGCCGACGGATGACTTCCAGGCGGTGCTCGGCAAATACGCGCAAGCTCTGCTTCAGGGACAGCCGGTGCGGGCTCCCCCCGACCAGCGCCAGGATGTTGATCGCGAAGGTACTGTGCATCGCGGTCTTTTTATAGAGTACGCTGAGCACTTTTTCCGGGTCGGCATTCTTGTTCAGGTCGATTACGATGCGCATGCCCTGCCGGTCGGATTCGTCCCGCAGGTCGGTAATGCCGTCCACCACCCCATCGCGCACAAGTTCCGCGATTCTTTCAATCAGGGCAGACTTATTGACCATGTACGGCAGCTCGGTTACGATGATGCGCATCCTGCCGCGGGACATTTCCTCCAGGCGTGTTCGGGCGCGAATCTGGATAACACCGTTTCCGCTGCCGTAAATTTGCGCCAGCGTTTCGGTGGTTTCCTCTTGAAGGATTAATCCGCCGGTGGGAAAGTCCGGTCCTTTGATGAATCGCATGATTTCTTCCGTGGAAATATCATCAATTTTGTCCCAGTTTTCGAGCAAGAGTGTCAGCGCGTCGATAACCTCGCCCAGGTTGTGCGGCGGGATATTCGTGGCCATGCCAACCGCGATGCCCGAAGCGCCGTTCACGAGCATATTGGGAAGCGCTGAAGGCAGCACGAGCGGCTCCTGTAAGGAACCGTCAAAATTCTCGGTGAACTCCACCGTGTCCATGTCGAACTGCTTCAGGATTTCCACCGCGGCTTCGGAAAGACGGGCTTCGGTATAACGCATAGCTGCCGGGGGGTCCCCGTCAATGCTTCCGAAGTTACCTTGTCCGTCCACCAGCGGATAGCGCTCGGAAAAGTCCTGCGCCATGCGAGCCATCGCTTCGTATACCGCGGAATCGCCGTGGGGGTGATATTTCCCCAGCACCTCGCCAACGATTCTGGCCGATTTCCGGTGCGGTTGGTCTGGACGAACACCCATGTCGTACATCGCGTACAGGATGCGCCGCTGCACCGGTTTTAGTCCGTCGCGGGCGTCTGGCAGCGCGCGGGAGACAATCACGCTCATAGCATAGTCCAGGTAGGACTGCTGCATTTCGGTGTTGATGTTAATTTTCTTGATAGAGGTTGAATCCATAAAAAGCTCGCTTCATCGAAAATTCCAGGGGTATCAAATCCGGCATAAATATAGCATAAAAAAACCCGGAGCGTATCAGGCTCCGGGTCGGGTAATTCTTGATGCTGCCGGTTTACTCTTCGTCTTCCCTAAGGTCGTCAAGCTCCGGATCATCATCCGCATCGGAATAGTCATCCGCCGCAGAATCTTCTTCCTCATTTAAGGCCAGTACAGAACTGTCGTCTTCCATGAAGATGTTCATCTGCTTCACCTGGATGTCTTCTTTACCAGGCTGGGGTTCCACGTTCTGCCCCGCAAAGCGCTCGGGATCAAAGCCTGTGCCCGCCGGAATCAGCTTGCCGATGATGACGTTCTCCTTCAGACCATAGAGCAAGTCTTCCTTGGAAGCAATCGCGGCGCCAGCCAAAACCTTGATGGTGTGCTGGAACGAAGAGGCCGAGAGGAAAGAGTCGGTGTTTAGCGATGCTTTCGACACGCCCAGCAGGACGTTGATAAAGCGCGCCGGCCGCAGCCCTTTGGCGATAAGATCTTCATTAACTTTCCGCAGTTCCAGCCGGTCAACCAGGTCTTGTGGGAGGTACTGTGAGTCGCCTGGGCGGGTAATTTGCACTTTGTTGAGCATCTTGCGGATAATCACTTCAAAGTGCTTGTCGTTAATATTCTGACCCTGGGTGCGATAGACCTTCTGAATTTCAGTCATCAGATACAGTTCGGTCGCCTCGCGGCCTTTGATGTGCAGAATGGTATGCGGGTTCAGCGAACCTTCGGTCAACGGTTCTCCGCCTTCCACAATCTGGCCTTCTTTCACCGTCAGTCTGGCGGTCGGAGGGATGTCGTATTCCTCGGTCTCGCGGTTCTCGTAGGAAACAATTACGTTGTTGTCTTCGATGCGAACACGCCCGGCGTGCTGGGCGCCGATGGTCGCGTCTTCCATGCTCGCGAGCACATCGCCGATGGAGACTTCACCCTCATCCTGAACCTGGACCTGCCAGCCTTCCGGAATTTCATAGGTGTCGGAGGTCATTTCGCTGTGGTCCACGCGGATGATGCGCTGGTCGGGATTCTTGGGAGACTGAATCAGGTGCACAACACCCTTGATGCGGCTGATAACAGCTTCGCCCTTTGGCATTACACGCGCCTCGAAAAGCTCTTCAACGCGCGGGAGACCGGTCGTAATATCGCCTGCGGCGGCAACACCGCCGGTATGGAAGGTACGCAGGGTAAGCTGGGTTCCAGGTTCGCCAATGGACTGCGCTGCCACAATACCGACTGCCGCACCGAGGTTGACCATTTTTCCGCGCGCCAGGTCCATGCCGTAACAGCGGGCGCACACACCGTGCAGCAGTTCGCAGGTGAGCGGGGAACGCACTTTGATGGTCTGAACACCAGCCTGCAAGATGACGCGCTGGAGTTTGTAGTCAATCAGCTCGTTCCGCCCGGCAAGCACCTCGCCCGTTTTAGGATGAACAACGCTCTCGGCTAACAAGCGGCCGTAAATGCGTTCGCCAAATGACTGCCCGGCGACGTCATCCTTCGCGTTGATATAGATGCCTTCTTCCGTACCGCAGTCTTCGTTATTGATAATCATATCCTGCGCGACGTCGACCAGACGGCGGGTCAGGTAACCAGCGTCAGCCGTACGCAGCGCGGTATCCGCCAAACCTTTGCGCGCACCGTGCGTGGAAATGAAGTATTCCAACGCGGTCAGGCCTTCACGGAAGTTCGAGCGAATAGGCATTGGGATGATGCGCCCGGAAGGATCCGCCATCAAACCGCGCATGCCGGCCAACTGGGAAATCGGGCTGAAACCGCCCTTGGTCGCGCCGGAGTTCGCCATGGTGGCAAGGTTGCCGTTGGGGTCCAAATGCGCTTTGACCGCTTTTCCAACTTCTTCGGTGGCGTCCTGCCAGATTTTGATGAAGTTCTGGTTCTGTTCATGTTCCGTCTGCAGACCCCGGCGGTAAGCTTTTTGAGCTGTCTCGACCTTCAGGAGCGCTTCCCTGATGATGTCGGCTTTTTCAGGCGGGACCTCGATATCCGCGACGGCAAGCGTCGAACCGCTTTGGGTGGCGTACCGGAAACCGATATCCTTGATTTTGTCCGCGACGTCGGTTGTTTCTTCGTCATTCAGAAGCTCGTGAATTTCCGCAATCAAATCGCGGATACCGCCCTTGTCGAGCGTCCGGTTGATAAAGCGGATTTTGTCAGGCAGTATGTCATTGAAAATTGCCCGACCCACAGTCGTCTCTTGCAGCCGTTTCTCCGCCTCAGAAAGGCGTTCCGGTTTATCCGAATCGGAATACCAGCTCTCCACCACCAGTTTAATGCGTGTGTGCAGTTCCACCTGCCCGAGTTGGTAGGCCAGAATAACTTCATCAATATTGGCAAAAGCCCTGCCGTCGCCCTGTTTCGGTCTGTTGGCAAGCATGGTCAGGTAATACACACCCAGGACCATATCCTTTCCAGGAGAAATGATAGGTTCACCGCTGGCTGGTTTAAGCAGATTTTTGCTGGCCAGCATATACTGACGGGCTTCTGAAACCGCTTTGTCCGAAAGCGGCAGATGTACAGCCATCTGGTCGCCGTCAAAATCAGCATTAAACGCTGTGGTCACCAGTGGATGCAGTTGAATCGCGCTGCCTTCAATCAGGATAGGTTCAAACGCCTGGATGCCCAATCTGTGCAGGGTCGGGGCGCGGTTAAGCAGCACGGGACGCCGCTGAATGACTTCTTCCAAGACTTCCCAGACTTCCGGCCGGTTGCGCTCGATAAACTTCTTCGCGCCTTTCAGATTGTGGGCATAGTGGTGTTCTTCCACCAGGCCGGCGATTACGAAGGGTCTGTACAGTTCCAGCGCCATTGTTTTCGGCAGACCGCACTGATATAGCTTCAGATTCGGACCGACCACGATTACAGAGCGCCCGGAATAATCCACGCGTTTGCCCAACAGGTTTCGGCGGAAGCGGCCTTTCTTGCCTTTCAGCATGTCGCTCAGGGAGCGCAGTTCACGGCGGCCGCGCCTGGAGAGCATGCGCCCGCGCTGGGAATTGTCTATCAGGGAATCCACGGCTTCCTGCAGCATGCGCTTCTCGTTGCGCACGATAACATCCGGCGCGCCAAGTTCCAACAAGCGCTTGAGGCGGTTGTTGCGGTTGATGACGCGGCGGTACAGGTCGTTCAAGTCAGAGGTAGCAAAGCGGCCGCCATCGAGCTGGACCATCGGGCGCAGGTCGGGCGGAATAACCGGCAGAACCGTGAGAATCATCCACTCGGGAAGGTTGGACGAACGGCGGAAAGCTTCGACAACTTTCAAGCGGCTGGTGGCTTTCTTCCGCTTTTGCTTGCTGCGGGTCGTGCGCACTTCCTGCCACAGGTCCTCGGCCAGGGCATTCAAATCAAGGCGGTGCAGGATGTCGTGGAAAGCTTCTGCGCCCATATCGGCCTTGAAGACCTGCCCCCAGCGTGACTTGAGCTCGCGATAGCGGGCTTCACTGAGGAAAGTGAAAGGCTGCAGTTCGTAGAGCTCGTCGCGCAGCTTCGCGTTTTCGGTCTTGGTAACAGCTTCCTGGTCCTCAAGCTGGTTGCGGATGCCTTCCATAATCAGGTCAACTTCCGCGCGGATGGCTTCTTTCTGGAGTTTCAGTTCCTCAAGTTTGATTTGCTTCTCATTCCGCAAATCCTTCTCAAGGTCTTCCATGCGGTCCTTGACGATTCTCTGCACGCGGGAAATATGCTTTGAGGCGACTTCCTCATTGGCTTCCACCAAAACTTTTTCGAAATTTTCCAGAGAGAAGACGATCGGCTTGTGGATGGTCTTGCCGACTTTTTCAGTCAGTTCGCGCTCCACGCGCTGGCCCTCAGCAATCACAGGCTCAAACAAGCTGGAAACCTGCTCGTCATACTCATTTTCGATGGCTTCCACACGGCCATCCAGCTCGCGCAGTTGGCGGTCGCGCTGTTTCTTAGCTTCGGCAATCTGCCCGTTGACTTTTTCAATTAATTCGCGTTCGGACAGGCTGATTTCGTCCTCGAGCCGCTTCAGAGCTTTCTGGCGAGCCTCTTCATCCACATAGGTCACGATATATTGGGCGAAGTACAGGACTCTATCCAGATTGCGCCGGGAGATATCCAGAAGCAAGCCGAGATGAGACGGAACTCTGCGCGTGTACCAGATATGCGCGACAGGCGCTGCAAGTTCAATGTGACCCATGCGTTCGCGCCGAACGCTCGCTTTTGTCACTTCAACGCCGCATTTATCGCAGACGACGTTTTGGTATTTTTTGTTTTTGTATTTACCGCAGTAACACTGATAGTCCCTGGTGGGGCCAAAAATCGCTTCGCAAAACAAGCCGTCCTTTTCCGGGCGCAAACGGCGGTAGTTAATCGTCTCAGGTTTCAGAACTTCACCATAGGACCATCCGCGAATTTTTTCGGGGGAAGCAAGGTTGATACGAAGTGCTTTCATTTGTTTATTTTCCACGCGAGCCTCCATGTCGTGAGCGAGGGTATCAACACGAAAAAGAAACTGAGAGTTTTCTTCCCAGATTCTGCGTTTTTCGTGTGTTAGGTTATTTCATGCAAATTATTATTATACTAAAGAATAGTTGTCGCTGTCAAGTTTTTCTCGCCAATACTAAAGACTTCTACCACCCCTTTATCCTTTCCTGACAGGTATTTCCAAAGTAAATGTGCTGCCTTCTCCCAATTGGCTTTGTACCCTGATTGTACCACCATGCTTGTCCGCGATGGATTTCACAATCGCAAGACCCAAACCCCGGCTGGAGCCTTCGATGCTGTCCGCCTCCTCGACGTGGAAGAAGCGCGTAAACAACTTGGGTTGGTCCAGGGGGGCAATGCCTTTGCCGTGGTCCTGAACCGTGAGACTGAGCTTTGCGCTGTCCTTCGCGGCGCTTACCAGCACCTCTCCCCCGATGGGGCTGTACTTAATCGCGTTCTCCACCAGATTGAAAACCGCCTGATGCAGCAGGAGCCTATCCGCGGTGAAACGCGGGTTTCTTAAGCCGGTAAAGTTGGTTTTGATGCTGACTTTTCGCTGCGTTGCCTGCAATTCCAGCAGGGTCAGGACTTCCTCAATCATTTCCTTCAGGTCGAAGCTGGTGAATTTAACCCCGCCATCTGAATCTAACATCTCCAGGCTGAGGACCTTGCTTACCAATCTGGACATGTTTTCAATACTTAATCGGATGCGGTCGATGAACTTGACCTGTTCCTCGCTCAGGTTCCCGATATTCTCCAACAGACTCAGGTAGCCGCGTACTTGCGAAAGTGGGGAGCGCAAATCGTGGCTGATATTGGTTACAAACTCGTTCTTTTGCGCGTTGAGGCGTTTCTGCGAAGAGGTGTCATTGAAGATCAGCAAGCGCCCGCGCATTCCGCCGGTCGGATGGAGAGGCAGCGACTCAACCTCAAACTCCCGTTCGCCGGCTGTGACGACGAAAGGTTTAGCGCTAATTCCGTTGGCAGGCTCAGCCCCGGCTTCAGGAAATGCGAGGCTGAAAGGCACCGGCTTTGTGCCATGCTGACCGTTTGTCTCCATCAGCTGCCTGGCTGCCGCGTTGCCCAGAACCACGCTGCCGGCGTTATCCAACACCATGACAGGCTCGGGAAGCGAATCGAGCGCGGCGGAAAGAGCAGTCTTTTCATTCTGAAGGCGGCCGTACTGCTCCTTGGCGCTCAGCACTGCCGAAGCACGGTAAGCCAGCTGTTGGTAGAAGCGGATATCTTCCTGC
>Ga0116170_10003785_pt1 | contig 14076 bp, 9 predicted proteins | sample AD_JPNHW1_MetaG_FD_89797 | JGI IMG/M metagenome (GOLD analysis project Ga0116170, IMG submission 89797) | Active sludge microbial communities of municipal wastewater-treating anaerobic digesters from Japan - AD_JPNHW1_MetaG | ecosystem: Engineered > Bioreactor > Anaerobic > Digestate | place...
CGTCACGCCGTCCTCGCTGGAGGCCACGCCGACCTGCTGCGGCTCGTTGTTGTAGCCGCCCGCATAGAACATGAACAGCTTTTCGCCCCGCCGGATGACCGTCGGCGCTTCGATGCACTTCTTCTCCCACGGCAGCTCGGGCCTCAGCACAGGCCCGTCGCGCAATTGCGTCCACGCCTCGGGGCCGAAATCCGAAGCGAGATCAGCCGAGGCCACACCGACCATCTGCGTGGTCATGGAGGGGTCGCGCGTCGCGAAGCAGAGCAGCAGCTTACCTTTAAAGGGAAAAGCGTCCGCGTCGATGGCGCGTCCGGACGTCCACGCGCCGCGCGGGCGGAACACCGGGTTCTTCGGGTCGCGCGCGAACTTCACGCCATCCTCGGAAACCGCATGACAGATCGCGTCCCGGGGGCCGTTCCCATAGGTCTGATAGAAGAGGTGGACCCGCCCTTCCAGCACCAGCGCGCCAGCCGCGCAAAGGCCGTTCCTGTCGCACGTCTGCTCCGGCCACAACTCGCCGACCTTCTTCCAGTCCAGAAGGTCCTGGCTCTCCGCGATGCCGATCGACCATCCCTTCGGCGCGTTGGTGGGCGCCAGTTTGGGATCGAACGGCGGCAGCGAGAAGTACATCAGATAGCGGTCTTTGAACCGCACCACCGAGGGGTCCTTGGCGTAGGGCTTTCCCAGCCGCGTCGTATCCGCCCACTTCATCGCGGGCACACTCTGCCCCAACGCAAATCCAACAAACACGGTCGCCACCAGCATCGCCGCTATCCGTTTCATCTTAAAGCCTTTCAAGGAATGCGCGTCCGCCCGTTTCTTCGGCATAAGGTCACCTCATGAATGAATGCACATTATCACCGCGGAATGACCCGCCGCAACAGGATTTCCGAATCGGCGCACTGAACACACGGCCAAAGAACCGACGCCCGCCGGTTGTTCCCCCTTGCAACATTGTGCGCCCGAAATAACGCACGACACCCAGACGGCCTATGGGCTATACTGAGCGTCAACACGATTCTGGAGGGTACCCCATGTCGAAGATAACACGCCCGCTGCTGGCCGCCTTCTCCTTGTCCGCCGCCATGACCTGCAGCGCCGAACGGACGCTTTGGTCGCCGGACAAGAATCTCTGCGCGAGGCTGGACCTGACGTCCGACGGCGCGATCTGCTACCGGCTGGATTACAAGGGCAAAGCGGTGCTCCTGGACTCCGTGCTCGGCCTCACCGCCAACGGCAAAGCGCCCCTCGCCGCCGGCTACTCGTTCAGAAATGAAAAACGCGGGGGCGAGAGCCGGACATGGCAGCCGCCTTTCGGCGAACGCGCAAAGATCACCGCCGCGTATCAGTCCGTCACGCTCTCGTTTGAGAACCGCTCTGCCGGCCTGAACCTCGATCTGGAATGCCGCGCCTACGACGCGGGGTTCGCCTTCCGTTACGTCTTTCCGAAGCAGACGGCCACCCAGCTGGAAATAACCAAAGAAAACACCGAGTTTGTCTTCGCCGGCGACCACCGCGCCTGGCCCGTCTATGCCGCACAGGGCGAATACAAGCCGGCGACGCTGAGCACCGTCAAGGACGGCGCAGAACGGCCCCTCACCCTCGAAATCGACGGCGGCCCTGCCGTGTCTCTCGGCGAGGCGGGGCTCTTCACCTTTGCCCGCATGAAATTCTCGCCTCTCCCCGTCAAACCCCACGCCCTGGCGGCGCGGCTCGACGGCCCGGCCGTCCTGCCGATCCCCGGCGCGACGCCGTGGCGATACGTCATGGTGGCCGACAACGCGTGTCGGCTGCTCGAGCAGAACGACCTCGTCCTGAACCTCAACGAGCCGTCCAAGATCGCCGACCCCTCGTGGCTCAAACCCGGCAAGGTGATCCGCGAGACCTCGCTCACCACCAAGGGCGGCAAGGCCTGCATCGACTTCGCCCGCGAGATGAACCTGCAGTATGTGGAGTTCGACGCCGGCTGGTACGGCAACGAATACGACGACGCCTCGGACGCCCGCGCGGTCAACCTCGACCCCAAGCGCTCAAAGGGGCCGCTGGACCTGCAGGAGGTCATCCGTTACGGGAAGGGGAAAGGCGTGGGCATCCTCGTCTACGTCAACCGCCGCGAAGTGGAACGCCGCCTCGACGAACTGCTGCCGCTTTACAAATCCTGGGGCATCGCTGGCATGAAGTACGGCTTCGTCAACGTCGGCAGCCAGAAATGGACGGCCTGGCTGTCAGACGCCATCCGCAAGGCCGGAGAAGCCGGCATGATGATCGACATCCACGACGAATACCGCCTGACCGGCAATCAGCGCACCTGGCCAAACGTCATGACCGTCGAAGGCGTCCGCGGCAACGAGGAGATGCCGACGGCCAGCCACAACTGCGCGCTGCCCTTCACGCGCTACCTTTGCGGCCCCGCCGACTACACCCCCTGCTGGTACAGCAACCGCGTCAAGAACACCCGCGCCCACCAGCTCGCCCTCGGAGTGGTCACCTACAGCCCTTGGCAGTTTCTCTTCTGGTACGACAATCCGAGCATGTACAAAGCGGAACCCGAGCTGGATTTCTGGCGCCAGATGCCGACGGTCTGGGACGACACGAAGGTGGTGAACGGCAAGATCGGCGCTTATGCCACGGTCGCCCGCCGGTCCGGTGACGTCTGGTTCGTCGGATCCATCAACGCGCTGGAGCGCCGCACGCTGAACATTCCGCTCACCTTCCTCACGCCGGGCAGGCCTTACACCGCCCAGCTCTACAGCGACGGCGCGCCGGACGGATCAGACCGCACAAAAGTCACGTGCGCCACGCGCGAGGTGTCTGCGGTCGACACGATCGCCGCAGACATGGCGGAAAACGGCGGGCACGCCATCCGCCTTATTCCGCTCCGATAATCCGGGAGGCGTGCCGTGTTTCTTTCGGCCGCCTTGTAACGCCAGCCCTTTTGCTTGTGTATATGGGATTGTCAGACGTGATAGGCTTCCGCACGGTGCGGCGCCTCGGTGTGACGGGACGTTCTCAATTAGACAGAAGGAGTTGAACATGTTCAAACGAAGCCTTGCGGTGGCCGGCGCTCTTGCGTGCGTACAGGCCATCTCTTCCCGTGCGGCGGATTTGAAGGATTTTCCGGCGCAAACCCACTGGGTTCTGACGGTGGACGTCAAAGCGGCCCAAGCCTCGCCGCTGATGACGTCGCTGACGGAAAAAATGGATCCCGCCAAACGCCAGGAGGCCACCAACAAGCTCGCAGCCGTCAAAGCCATGTTCGGGGTCGATCTGCTGAAAGATATCGACCAACTCGTGATCGCGGGCAACGGCGACGCGGAAAAAGGAGGCGTCGCGTACGTCTACGGGAAGTTTGACGCGCAACGGCTGAGCACCATCCTGGCCGGCACCAAAAATTACGTTTCCGCCGACCACAACGGCGTCGTCGTTCAGAGCTGGACCGACGAGAAGGACAACAAGCAGAAGTGCCTCGCCTTTGCCAAGCCCGGCCTGGCGCTGCTCTCCAACACGCAGGCAACCCTCACAGACGCCCTCGATGTCCTTTCCGGCAAGAAGGCCGGGCTCGCCCCCGGCTCGCCGCTCAGCGGCGCATTCGAGCGCAACGGGCAGAATCTGCTGACGCTGCACGCCTACGGCCTCTCGTCAATCGTCGGCGCGGCACCCAGAGCCGAAGCCCTCAAGCAGGCCGAATCCCTCAGCCTGTGCGTCGGCACCCCCGGCGCCGACGCGTTGAACGCCACGTTATCGGTCACCGCCGGCACGGAGCAAACGGCGCAGCAGATCCAGCAGGCTCTGCTGGGCATCCAAGCGATCGCCATGCTGCGGGCCACCGAAGCGCCCGAGTCCGCGAGCGTTGCCTCCCAAGCCAAAATCACGTGCCGAAACCGGACGGTCGACGTGACCCTGGACTTGACGAAGGACCTGATCGGAAACGTTCTCCGCGCCCGCCAAGCGCGTCACGCCACCCAAGGGGCGGACGCAGCTGCGCCCGCCCCCGCGAAAACGAACTGATCCACGGACGCCCCAGTGCCTTGGAACGAAGAGAGCGACGCCCCGCTGAGACAGGCGATGCGAACGGTGGCGGAAGGGGACGCCAACGCTTTCCGCGCAATTGCGGAAGCGTTGGATCCGCGCCTCGCGCGCTTCTTCTCTCAGCTCGGCGTGCCCGAAGCCGACCGCGACGACCTGTTTCAGGAAACGTGCCTTCGCATCTACCGGGCAGCCGGCGCCTACAATCCGCAGCGCCCCTTCCTGCCGTGGGCGCTGACGGTTGCCCGCCGGGTGATGCTGAACTGGCACCGCGCTCAAAAGCCCACGATCGCGCTGGAAGAGGCGAACGAGGTGCCCGCTCCACAACCGTCCCCCACGACGGGAGCCGAGTCGGACGTCTGGGTTTTCGCCCGCGCGCGGCTGTCGGCGAACGATTACGAGTTGCTCTGGCTGAGATACGGCGAGGATCTGGAGCCCGCGGAAATCGCGGCGGTGACCCGCCGCACGTCGGTGCATGTGCGCGTGCTCTTGCACCGCGCCCGCGCTGCGCTGGCCAAGGCGCTGGAGAGGGACGACGCGTCGCCCAACCGAAAGCGAGGTGATTCATGAGAAAAGCCGACACATCCCGAGACACGCTGGGGGAGACTCTGCGGCAGGCCGCCCCCCCGCTGGGCCGCGCGGACGCGGCGCGCATCGCACGGGCCTGTGCGCGTGTCGCGGAAATCCGTGAGGAACCTCGCCGCCGCCGCGCCGCCTTTGCGAAAACGTTGCTGCGCGTCGCGGCGGGACTCGCCGTGCTGGCCAGTGTGATCGCGCTGGCGAAAATCAACAAGCCTTCCCCCGTGGCCGGTGTACCGCGGATCGTTAGCGTGCCGCCCTTTTACGCTCTCGACGCCTGGATGGGGCAACAAATCGTAACGGACACCCTAGCCGACGAATCCGCCAACCTCGCTTCCGATCTCGCCACACTCACGACGGCGCTCAACGAGCGTTCGCTGGCCATCCTCTTTTAGGCGAAGAGCGCCTCCACGCGCGCAAGCAACTCGCCGAGGCTCTCCACCTTCTGCAACGGGCATGGCAGGCTTTTGCGGAACGTCGCGCCGTAGTTCTTGGTGACGATCCGCGGATCCGCCACGATGACCACGCCCTTGTCCGTGCGCGTGCGGATCAGCCGGCCGAACCCTTGCCGGAAGCGGATCACCGCCTGCGGCAGCGCGAACTCCCGGAATGAACTGCCCCCCGCCTGATCGATCTGCTCGCTCCGCGCCTCGATGATCGGATCGCCCACCGCCGCGAAGGGCAGCCGCGCCATCACCACGCAGCTCAGCGCCTCGCCCGCCACGTCCACGCCCTCCCAGAACGAGTGCGACCCCAGCAGCACGCACGCGCCGCCGCCCGAGCGGAAGATGCGCGTGATCTGGTCGCGCGTGCCGTTGACCCCCTGCACCAGCAGCCGGATGCCCGCCTCGCGCAGGGGTTCCTCCAGCAGCCGCGCCACCTGGTTCATCATCTCGTAGCTGGTGAACAGCCCCATCGCCCGCCCCCGCGTGCGCGTAAACACGTCCAGCATCAAGCCGCTGAGCTGCTCGGCATACCCGCCGCCGGTCGGCCCGGCCGGCGGCGGCAGGAACGTCGGCGCCAGCGCCGCACATTGCGTCAAGTAGTTGAAGGGGCTTTCAGCCACGCAGGTGAAGATGCGCTCGGGCTCGATCAAGTCGATGCCCAGGCGTTTGCTGATATAGTTGAACGAACTGCCGACCCGCAAGGTCGCGGAACAAAAGATCACCGACGACTTCTGCCGGTAGAGCAGCTCCGCCAGCGCATCCCCGATCCTAAGCGGGGCGGCGAAAAGGTTGGCCGTGCCCGCGCTGCGGCTGACCGGCTCGGCCCAGAAAACATGGTCGGCATCCGAGCCCGCCAGCACGAAATCCACGTCCATCGCGAAAGCCCGCAGCAGCGCGGCCGCGCCCTCGACGTTCGCCGCCTGATCGCCGTACAAGGCCAGCTCGCCCTCCGTCGCCCGCCGCAACTCTTCGGACAGCGCGAGCAGGCTTCCCGCCGCCTCGGCGATCGCCTTCTTCAGCGCGATCCGCACCTCCGCCAACGCGTGCTCGTCCCATTCCGGGCCACACGGCGCGAACGTGCCGTCCCGGCACACCTCGCGAAGCGGGACCGTCTCCGCACCACCCTCGGACGATACAGCGGCCTCGGATTGCCGGCAGCGGAACCGCGCCGCCTCCCGTTGCGGCGGCATCAGGCCGTCAAGCGTCTCGAACAAACGCCGGGCCGCGACCTGCACCTCTTCCAGAGCGCTCTTGATGAGGCGGATTTGCCGTCGCAGAGCCTTCGAGGTCTCCTCGTCAGCCGTGAGCGCGCCTTTTTCGAGGTGGTTGCGCAGCACCTCCAGCACACCGCCCGCCCGCCGCCCCTTGCCGCGGCTCAGCCGCCGCAGCATCTGGTTCAGCCTGGCCATCGTCACCTCCGTCGACAGATGGCGCGTAGCAGCCTCTTCGAGGTTGTGCGCCTCGTCGAAAACGATCTGCGAATAGGGCGGCAAGGCCGAGCCCGGCATCTGCGACTCGGAGAAGACGAGGGCGTGGTTGGCGATCACCACGTGCGAGGACGCGGCACGCGCCCGCGCCTTCTGCAAGAAACAGCGGCGGCAATAGCGGCAGGCGCGCCCGGCGCACTCCTCGCCCGTCGACGAAAGCTTGGCGAGGAACGCGGGGTCCGCGTGACCCGACCCCGCGAAAGAATCGAGATCGCCGTCCGGGGTTTGGACCGACCAAGCCACGGCCTCCACGAACTGGCGCAGCTCAGGCCTTTCCAGCTCATACTGGCTGTGCTCCAGCAGGACCGCCAGCCGCCGCAGACACAAATAGTTGGAGCGCCCTTTGAGGAGCGCCACGCGCAATTGCCCGGACTCCCCCGCGCCGAAATCGGCGCGGATCGCCTCGCGCACCAGCGGCAGGTCTTTCTCGATCAGCTGCGATTGAAGATTGCGCGTATTGGTGCTGATCACCACAGGCACCTCGTTAAGCCGGGCCCACGCCGCGGCAGGAATGAGATAGGCCAGGCTCTTGCCCACCCCCGTGCCGGCCTCGACCATCAGATGGCGACCCTCGTTGAAAGCCCGCGTCACGGCCCGCAGCATCTCGACCTGTCCGGGACGCGACTCGTATCCGGGCATCAGCCGCGCAAAGGTCCCGCCCGGCAGCAGATGCGCCGCGACGCGTGCCACATCGAGCGGCGTGCAGTCGGCATGGGCGGGCAGTTCGCGCTTTTCGGCCCAGCGCGCGTCCGGCACGAACGAATCGGTCCAGTTGCCGCACCCCACCCCGGACGCGCGCACCCGCTCCGCGAAATGGCCGACCAGACGCGCCAGCGGACGCTCGTCGAGCTCGCGCAGCACGAGCTCGATGGTCTCCAGCGACCAGAGTGGCATCGCGTCAAGCCGCGCCTCCATCTTCTTCCACGCTCCCCAGAGGCCTTCGGAAGACGGGGCTTCGCCGCCGAAAAGCTGTTCCGCGCGCTCAACGGGAGCCGAAGGGAAAGCGAACGCGCGCACCGCCATGACATCCAGCGCGCAGGAGTGACCGGCGGGGAAGAAGTCCTCGAAGGCCGACGGCTCGTTGGTCAGATACGCGATTTCCTCCGAAACATCACCGCCCGCGACGGGAAGAGGATACACGTCGAAGGCCGGAGGACGCCCCGCATGGCGCGTGACCCAAGCTGTGCGAATACTGAGCATGTGTGAGGAGTCCGTTCGGACCACGCTATTTGCCCATGTCGAACAGCTTGAGGCAACGGCGGAAATCGGCGGGCAGCGGGCTGTGAGCCTTGATCGTCTTGCCCGGCAGCATCGGATGGGGCAGCTCCAGCTCCGAAGCGTGCAGCATCTGACGCGGAATGGTCAGCAGGCGCGGGTCGCGCGCGAACTTCATGCCGTGTTCGCGGTCGCCCAGCACCGGATGGCGGATGGCGGCCAGATGACGGCGGATCTGATGCGTACGGCCCGTCTCGATCTTCACCTTCAGGAAGCTCGCGTCTTTCGAGCAGGCCTCGCGCTGGATGTGGCTCACAGCCCGCTCCCCGTCCAAGTCCTGGTCGATGGTGGACGCCGAACGGTCGAATCTTCCGAAGACGATGGCCTGATACTGCTTGGAGACACGCCGCGTCTTGAAGACCGCCACGGCGGCGTCAAAGGCGGCCGCGCTCTTGGCCACCAGCAGGCACCCCGTGGTGTCGCGGTCCAACCGGTGCACGGCCTTCAGGCCCGGCTGCTGCATCTGCGCGCGCAAAATCTCCTCCGCGCTTCCCTCGCCGACGGAAAGCATGCCGGAGGGCTTATCGGCCACCAGATAGTATTCGTCCTCTACCAGCACGCGGACTTTGGGGGCGGGCAAAGCCTCCTTGTTTTTCGGCTGGCTCCCCGCCGGCACCTCGACCGTGTCGCCCTGGCGCAACGCGTGGTGCGTCATCCAGACGCACTTGCGGTTCACCCAGACGACGCGGTTATCCAAAAGGTTCTTTGCGACCCGCTTGGAAAGCGACAGCTTAAGGGCGAGAAACTCCTGGAGCGTTTTTCCCGCCTCAACTTTGGACACGACAAACGACAACACCGACGGACTCTTCACGCTGATCAACCTTCGCTTTCCTAAATGCTGTTTCCACGGCCGGTCTTCCGCCGGCCCTTATCATACCTGCAGGAGCGATCCCACAACGCCCAGAACCTTCTCTTTGCCATGACGATCCGGTGCCATCTCAACTTCCACCTCGGTCACCTCGTCAGTGTCGGTGTGCGCCCCGATCCGATACGCCACCTGCTCGCCCGCCAAGGCGCGGTCGAAGAGGTTCGGCAAAGGATCGTCGGGCATCACTTCTTCAAACAGATGCCCGAGCACCGCCTCCTCATCCGCCAAATTGAACATCGTCAGGAACGCGCGGTTCACCGCCCGGAACGCGCGGCCGTTGTCGCACACGAAACAGGCGCTCTGCGCGCAATCGAACGCGTTGGCTTTGCTGCGCAGCGCCTGCCACTGCTTGCGCCTGCGCTCCGTATTGCGGACCGTGAACACCAAATCTCCGGCGTTGATCAGATCGATCACGCTGATCGTGACCTCCGCCGCGAACGAGCTGCCGTCTTTCCGCTGGCACTTGGCATCCAGCATGATGTGACGCGCATCGTCGAGCCCCTTGCGGATCCGTCCGACCATCTGCGCCGAGACACCTGGAATGAGCGTGGCCACGGGTTTGTCCCAAACATCCTCCGGTTTGTACAGGAAATATTCTGTCGCGCGGGGATTGAGCTCGATCAAATGGCCATTCGGATCGGTCACCAGCAAGGCGTCATACATACCCGCAACCAGCTGGCGGTACAGGGACTTATGGTCTTGTCGGGCGCAAATGGATGTCATGGGCTCATCCCCCTCTTCTGTCTGAACCGCGAGAAAAACAAGGCGAAAACGCTCGCAGTCATGCCCGTACTATGACACATTATCACTCACTACGCAATTCCTGTTTCAGGCGGCGCGAGAATGCCCAGAGGCATCTTTGGACTGGATTTTCGGGGGCAAACAAAGTATCCTGAACCATCGAAATAAAGCGAAGAGGGGTGTCAACGATGAAGGGGATTTTCGCAACGTTGCTTTTGTGTCTGGGTTTTGTTCAGGCCGGCGTCGCCCAGGGGACCGTTCCCCCGCAGGCGCCAGCCGCTAAGGAGTCAAAGAACATGCAGATTGTTATCGACACCAGCATGGGCGTGATTACGGCCGAACTGTATTCCGACAAGGCCCCCGCCACCGTGAGCAATATGCTCGCCTACATCGACGCCAAGTTTTATGACGCCACGATCTTTCACCGCGTCATCGACGGTTTCATGATCCAGGGCGGCGGGTTCACGCGCGACATGGTCCAGAAGAAAACGAACGCACCGATCAAGAACGAGGCGGACAACGGGCTGGGCAATGAGCGCGGCACGCTGGCGATGGCCCGCACCATGATCGTCGACAGCGCCACCAGCCAGTTCTTCATCAATCTGGTCGACAATGGCGGGCACCTGAACTTCAAATCGAAAACCGACGCGGGCTACGGCTACTGCGTGTTCGGCAAAGTCATCGAAGGCATGGACGTGGTGGACAAGATCGCGAAGACCCCGACGGGGTTCTCGGGGCGCCACCAGAACGTCCCGACGGAGCCCGTGATCATCAACAGCATCCGGCGCAAGACAGAGGCCCCCGCGGCCAACGCGGCCAAATAGAGCCGAGCCTCCCTTTTCAGGCTTTGATACCCGGCTTTATTCCTGAGGCTGAAGACCAGCTGCCGGGATCCGCATGGGTGTTTGCGGCTCCGCCCACCGATTGCGATTCTTTTTGTTCACAAGCGTATTGGGCAGACCCAGTCATCAAGAATCACCTTTCTACAACCGAATTTCCATGTCAGCAAGCACGTACGACGACAAGCACATTCAGACCCTTTCGGCCATCGAGCACATCCGCAAGCGCACCGGCATGTACATCGGCCGCACCAGCGACGGCACCCAATACGAAGACGGGATCTACATTCTTCTCAAAGAGGTGATCGACAACGCCGTGGACGAGTACATCATGGGCTACGGCAAGCGCATCGAGATCGCCATCAATTACAACACGGGCGAGGTGACGGTCCGCGACTTCGGCCGCGGCATTCCGCTCGGCAAGGTGGTCGACTGCGTCTCGCAAATCAACACGGGCGGCAAGTTCAGCGACGACGTCTTCCAGTTCTCCGTCGGCATGAACGGCGTCGGCACCAAGGCGGTCAACGCCCTCTCGACCGACTTCGAGGTTCGCTCTTTCCGCGACGGCGAGTTCTCCGAGGCTTTTTTCAAGCGCGGCGCCCTGACCTCCCAGAAACGCGGGAAGTGCGCCTCGGCCGAGCGCAACGGCACCTTTGTGCGCTTCACGCCCGACAGCGAGATCTTCAAGAAATTCCAGTTCCGCGAGGAGCACGTCCTGCGCCGCATGAGGATGTACGCCTACCTCAACGCCGGCCTCACCCTCGACGTGAACGGCAACAAGATCGTCTCGGAAAACGGGCTGCTCGACCTGATCCATGACGAGGCGCAGTTCGAAAAGCTCTACCAGCCCTTCCATTACCGTTCCAAGACGCTCGAACTGGTCTTCACCCATACCAACCGCTTCAGCGAAGAGTACTACTCCTTCGTCAACGGGCAGTTCACCAACGACGGCGGCACGCACCTCTCGGCTTTCAAGGAGGGCCTGCTCAAGGCCGTCAACGAGTTCAGCAAGAAGAAGTTCGACGGCGACGACGTGCGCGAGGGCGTCATCGGCGCCATCGCCATCCGCCTCAAAGACCCGATTTTCGAGTCGCAGACCAAGAACAAACTCGGCAACCAGGAGATCCGCTCCGACCTCGTGGCCGAGATCAAGCGCGTCATCGAGGAGATGCTCCACCGCGAGCCCGCCGAGGCCGCCAAGCTGATCAGCAAGATCGAGGAGACCGGCAAGCTGCGGGCGGAACTCAACGCGGTCAAAAAACTCGCCCGCGAGCGCTCCCGCGCCGTCTCGGTCCGCGTGCCGCAGCTCAAGGACTGCAAGCACCACCTCAGCAAGCAGAAAGGCACGGGCCTCGACACGATGATCTTCATCACCGAGGGCCAGTCCGCCGCAGGCTCCATCGTGAGCTGCCGCGACGTCAACGCCCAGGCCATCTTCACCCTCAGGGGCAAGCCCCTCAACGTCTGCGACCTCAAGCGCGACACGCTCTACAAGAACGTCGAGTTCTACAACCTGATGCAAAGCCTCGACATCGAGGAGACCGTCGACCGCCTGCGCTACCAGAAGGTCATCCTCGCCACCGATGCGGATGTGGACGGGCTCCACATCCGCAACCTGATGATCACCTTCTTCCTGCGCTTCTTCGACCGCGTCATCAAGGAGGGGCACCTCTACATCCTGGAGACCCCCCTCTTCCGCGTGCGCAACAAGAAGGACACCTTCTATTGCTACAGCGAGGAGGAGCGCGTCGCCGCCATTCGGACCTGCGGCAAAAACCCCGAGATCACCCGGTTCAAAGGCCTCGGCGAGATCTCGCCCGTCGAATTCAAGGGTTTCATCGGCAAAACCATGCGCCTGACCCCCGTCGACAGTTCGCGGGACAAGGACCTCAAGGACACGATCGAGTTTTACATGGGCCGCAATACCCAGGAGCGGCGTGACTACATTATGGGCAATCTGGTGATCACCGAGGATTCGTTATCGTGAGCAAAGCTTCTGGAAAGACGAACAGCGACAAACCGTCCGCCCCCTCGAACGAGCCGCCAAGCCTGTTTGACAACATGGCGCTCTTCGACGCGGTCTCCCCCGTTCCCTCGGCCGATGAGGAAGAGGCCGACCAGCCGGTCCCATCGGGCGGGCAAGCCCTCTCACCGGCCGAGCGCCAAGCCGCGGCGAACGCGCACGGGGGCGCAGGACCTCTCCGCGAGCTGATGGACGACAACTTCCTGACCTTCGCCTCCTACACCATCTGCAACCGCGCCATCCCCACCGTCGAGGACGGCCTCAAGCCGGTCCAACGCCGCATCATGTACTCTCTCTGGGAGAAGGATGACGGGCGCTTCATCAAGGTTGCCAACATCGTCGGCCACACCATGCAGTACCATCCGCACGGTGACGCATCGATCGGCGACGCGATCGTCAACCTCGCCAACAAGCGCTACCTGATCGAGGGGCAGGGAAACTACGGCAACCTTTTCACAGGCGACCCGGCGGCCGCCACGCGTTATATCGAGTGCCGCCTCACCGAACTCGCGCGCAACGAGCTGTTCAACTCCAAGCTCACCTCGTTCATCCCCAGCTACGACGGGCGCAACAAGGAGCCCGTGCTCCTCCCCTCCAAGCTCCCGCTTCTGCTGATGCTCGGCGCGGACGGCATCGCGGTGGGCCTCTCCACGGCCATCCTCCCGCACAACTTCATCGAACTGCTCGAGGCGCAGATCGCCATCATCCAGAAGAAGCCCTTCAAGGTGTTGCCGGACTTCCAGACCGGCGGCGTGATGGACGTCTCCGAGTATGCCGACGGCGTCGGCCGCGTCAAGGTCCGCGCCGTGATCGAACCGCGGCCGCCCAACAAGCTCATCATCACCTCCTTGCCTTGGGGCCAGACCACGGAGTCGCTTATCGCCAACATTGAAGAGGCCGTCAAGAAAAAGAAGGTGCCGGTCAAGCAGATCAACGATTTCACCTCAGAAAAGGTGGAGATTGAGCTGCTCCTCAACGTCGGTGCCACGCAGGATCAGACCATTAAGGCTCTCTACGCTTTCACCTCCTGCGAGTCGTCTATCAGCAGCCGCCCGGTCGTGCTCTTCGGGAATCGGCCGCGCGAGATGACCGTCTCCGAAATCCTTCACGCCTGCACAGAGCAGCTTCTTGATCTCCTGAACCGCGAACTGGAACTCCGTAAGCGCGAACTCGATGACCTCTTCCATTCCAAAACGCTGGATCAGATTTTCATCGAGGAGCGCATTTACAAGCGCATTGAGGAGCAGACCTCTTATGAGGCCGTGCAACAGGCTGTGCTCGAAGGGTTCAAACCTTTCCGCAAAAAGCTACGCCGAGACATCACGCTTGACGACGTGGAGAACCTGCTCCAGATCAAGATCCGCCGCATCTCGCGCTATGATATCGACAAGAACCGCCAGGAGATCGCGGCCATCCTCAAGGAAGAATCCGAAGTGGCCGAGAACATCAAAGGCCTGCGCGGCTACACGGTCCGCTACCTTAAGAATCTTATCAAAAAGTACAAGGACAAATACCCTCGCCTAACCAAGGTCGCTCCCTCGGCTTTCGCGCAAATTGAGGTGCGGGCTCTCACCGCCACGGAACTCACGCTCAAGATCGACCGTGAGAACGGCTACATCGGCACCGATCTCCGCGGTGGCGAAGAACTCTTCAAGTGTTCCTCGCACGACAAGATCATCGTGGTCTGGAATGACGGGCGCTACAAAATGATGCCTCCGCCAGACAAGTTCTTCGTGGATAAGCAAGGTGGCAGCTACTGCCAGATCTTCGACCGCGACAAGGAGTTCACCGC
>Ga0116170_10003788_pt1 | contig 14073 bp, 11 predicted proteins | sample AD_JPNHW1_MetaG_FD_89797 | JGI IMG/M metagenome (GOLD analysis project Ga0116170, IMG submission 89797) | Active sludge microbial communities of municipal wastewater-treating anaerobic digesters from Japan - AD_JPNHW1_MetaG | ecosystem: Engineered > Bioreactor > Anaerobic > Digestate | place...
GATGGAGTCAGCGGAAATGTAGAGTCGGCTCTCAGAGCCGAGAACAAATTGGCTCATACCTGCCCGCAGTGTTACAGCCTTGCAGGCGGGGAACCAACGCTACATCCTGTTCCCACTATCTGGGAATTTATGAAACTTCGGGATCGGTTCCTTCACCACGCATTCTCGCCTTATGATATTCCCCTAAACAAATGATGTGGCTTTGAATGTCGCGGAATCCTCGGAAGGATTCGCACCCGAAACAATCGCATTCAACGTTTGCATAAAACTCTCGAGATTTATCTGTTGTATGAAATCTTCTTTTCTTAAAAGGGCATCCATCAATATGCCAAACTAATCCAGAGCCCGCCTGGCGTTTTCGTATAGGCCTTTTGTGTTGTTGATAAAACTTCTCGCGATCTTCTTTTTCTCGTTCTCTTCTTTTTTGTTCTGCTGCTCTTCGGTGAATATATGCCTCTGACAGGAGTTGGTCTTTTGCATTGTATATCCACCGTTTTCCCATCAAACCATCAACAACTGCAGCTTTTATGGCATCCTTATTAAATCCGTTTTTACGTAGCGGACTGAGATCGATTTCGATGGTGGAGATGTCTGCACTCAAAATGCTGTAGAATTTGGTCTCATCAATAAAGTGGGTTACGGCGATTTCAATTAAGAGACGATGTCCTTTTGTTTCCACAATTACATCTGGGATGAAATCCCCTAATTTTTTCTCGAGATAGACCTTGTCTATTTTTATGGTTTTTTCGTCCGATAGCTTGCTCCAACCGTGCCCATCAATGTGCTTGCAGTAGGCGGGAATCACAAGAACCCTTCGCCTTTCAATTATTTGTTTCGCATACAAATGGAGCGCGCTTTCGAGAGAATGTGTACATTCGGGAGCATTGTGGTGAGCGAAGTGATGCGTCTTTTCAGTTCCTTTTTTTGCCATCAATTGACAGCCACATGCAGGGCAAATGCAACCGCATTTTAGTCCTGAGTCCACATCGGAGATGTGCATAAGGGCACCATCTCGCAGGCCGAAAGGAAGTTTGATTTTTTCCATTTCAGGCTAATCCATTTCAATGCGCCTCAAGCCAGTTGGTGCCGGTGCCGCAGTCGACGAGGACGGGAACGGATAGCGGCAGGGCATCGCTCATCAGCGTGCGGATGTCCTCAATGAGTCCGTGTTCGTCTTTGTGCAGTTCAAAGACGAGTTCGTCGTGGACCTGCAGGAGCAGTTTGGTTTTGGCGTTCTTCTGTTTCAGCAGGTCGTGGATGCGGATCATGGCGATTTTAATCATGTCGGCGGCGGAGCCCTGGATCGGCGCGTTGATGGCGTAGCGCTCGGCGGCGGCGCGGACGGTGCCGTTGGCGGTGTTGATGTCGCGGATGTGGCGCCGCCGGCCGGCAATGGTTTCGACGTAGCCTTTGCTGCGCGCGGTTTCGATGATGCGGTCGATGCACGCTTTGACCGACGGATACTGTTTGAAATAGCTCTCGATAATGTCCGCCGCTTCTTTGCGCGGAATGCGCAGCCGCTGCGCGAGGCCGAACGACGAAATGCCGTAGATGATGCCGAAGTTGACCATCTTGGCTTTGCGGCGCATGTCGGAGGTGACATCGGCGAGCGCGACGCCGAAGACGCGCGCGGCGGTGGCGGTGTGAATGTCTTCGCCGCTTTCGAACGCGGCTTTCATGTGCTGGTCGCCGCTGAGGTGCGCCATGATGCGCAGTTCGATCTGCGAATAGTCGGCGGCCAGCAGAGTGAACTCGCTGGAGCCGGCGACGAAGGCGCGGCGGATTTCCTGTCCCTGTTCCGTGCGGACGGGAATGTTCTGAATGTTCGGATCGCTCGACGCCAGCCGTCCGGTGGTGGTGACGGCCTGACTGAACGAGGTGTGGATGCGGCCGGTTTTTTTGGAGATGAATTCCGGCAGCGCGTCGACGTAGGTGTTTTTGAGTTTGGTCGCTTCGCGGTAGTCGAGCAGGACGCGGGCGATTTCATGTTCGGTCGCCAGCTGGTCGAGCACTTCCTCGTTGGTGGTGTACTGTCCGGTTTTGGTTTTCTTCGGCTTATCCACCAGCTTGAGTTCGTCGAAGAGCACTTCGCCGAGCTGTTTGGGCGAGTTGAGGTTGAACTCGCGTCCGGCCAGTTCATACACCTTCTTTTCATAACCGGCGATTTCGCCGGCGAGCCGTCCGGAAATTTCGTTGAGCGCGGCGGTGTCGAGCGCGATGCCGTTGGCTTCCATTTCAACCAGCACCGGAATGAGCGGACATTCGATGGTGTCGAATACGTTGGTGAGTTTACGTTTTTCCAGCTGCGGCTCCAGAATATGGCGGAGCTGGAGGGTGATGTCGGCGTCTTCGCAGGCGTAGTCGCTCAGCTTGTCGACCAGCACGTCGGCCATCGACAGCTGCCCGCTTTTCTTTTCGCCGATCAGCGCGGTGATCGGCACCGGCGCGTAGCCGAGGTGCGTGCCGGCCAGCTTGTCGAGTCCGTGGCGCTGGTCGGGATCGAGCAGGTAATGGGCGAGCATCGTGTCGAATAGTTTGCCGCGCACTTCGATGCCCGCTGCGCGCAGCATGGCGATGTCGAACTTCAGGTTGTGTCCGGTCTTTTCGATCCGTTCGTCCTCAAACAGCGTTCTGAAAATCTCCAGCGCTTTGGCCGATTCCGTCTCGCTGGGCGGCAGCGTGACAAACCAGGCTTCGTGCGGTTTAACCGCAAAGGAAAGGCCGACGAGCCGCGCGGTGCGCGGATCGAGCCCGGTGGTTTCGGTGTCGAAGCAGAAGCGCGGCGCCTGGCTCAGCTGAGCCGCCAGCGCTTTGCGTTCTTCCAAGGTTTGGACGAGGCGGTACGTGTGTTTGACGTCGTCGATGGTTTTATAAACCGGCGCGGCGTCTTCCGCCGGTGCGGCAGCCGCCTGCTGCGAAGCGAAGTCGAAGAGATCGCCTTGTCCGCCTTTGGTCGGCGGCGGGGCGTAGGAGGCGACGGGCGCAACCGGCGCGGCGGGTTTGCCGAAGAGCCGTTTGGAGAAGGCGGAGAATTCAAATTCCGAAAAGAGCGCGGCGAGTTTTTCTTCGTCGGGTTTGCCGCGGAGCAGTCCGTCGGGAGCGTAGTCGAGCGGCGAGTCGGTTTTGATGGTGACGAGCCATTTGCAGAGCCGGGCGCGTTCTTTGTTCGCTTCGAGGTTTTCCTTGAGCTTGCCTTTGAGTTCGCCGGTATGGTCGAGCAGGTTTTCAATCGAGCCGAACCGGGCGATCAGTTTCTGCGCGGTTTTCGGGCCGACGCCCGGCACGCCGGGAATATTGTCGGCGGCGTCGCCGGCGAGGCCGAGAATGTCGGTGACCTGTTCGATGCGCTCGATCTCCCAGTATTTGAGTACTTCGGGAACGCCCATGATTTCCGGCGGCAGGCCGCTCTTGGCCGGTTTATAGACGAAGGTGTGCGCGTCGACCAGCTGGGTGAAATCTTTGTCCGGCGTGACCATGTAGGTGTCGAAGCCTTCTTGCTCCGCGCGGCGGGCGAGCGTGCCGATCAGGTCGTCGGCTTCGAAGCCCTGCGCGGTGAGGATCGGAATGTTGAAGGCTTTCAGGAATTCCTGAATGCAGGGCACGGCGGCGCGGATCTCTTCGGGCGTTTCTTCGCGCTGCGCTTTGTATTCGGGGAATTTTTCGTGGCGGAAGGTCGGGCCGGAAACGTCGAAGGCGACGGCGATGTGCGTCGGGCTCTGCTTCTCGAGCAGTTCAAGCAGCGTGCTGAGGAACCCGAAGACGGCGGAGACGTTGCGGCCCTTCGAGTTGATCATCGGGTTGCGCATGAAGGCGAAGTAGGAGCGGTAGACCAGCGCCATGCCGTCGAGAAGGAATAACTTTTTGCTCATGCGGGGAGTGTAATCAAAAATCCGGCGGTTGGAAGGATTTTACCGGACTCTTGAAAAGCAGATTAAAACTCGATCTGCATGCCCATTTCGACGACGCGGTTGGCGGGCAGGCCGAAGAAGGCGGTGGCCGACTGGGCGTTGCGGGACATCAGGCCGAAGAGGCGTTTTCTCCACATCGCCATTCCTTTGGCATGCGTTGATACCAGTGTTTCGCGGCTGAGGACGAAGGTGCAGGCATTCGGACGCAGATCAAGGCCGTGTTTATTGCAACCGGCAAAGATTTCTCCGATGGCGGCTTTTTCCATGAAGCCGTAGCGGGCGGTTGCGCGGTAGAAGCCGTTGGTCAGAGTTTCCACCTGAACCCGCGTGGCCGGATCCACATACGGCTCCTCGGCGGCAAGGATCGTGAGCAGTATAACGCGTTCGTGCACGGAGCGGTTGAGTTTAAAGTTGTGGAGCAGCGCCAGCGGTGTGCCGAGAAGATTTCCGGACATATAGACGGCTGTGCCGGGCACCCGCACGGCATGGCCGAGGCTCAGGTCGTCGAGGAAGCTTTCCAGCGGCAGCAGGCGTTCTTTCATATGACGGCCGAGCATATGACGGCCGGTCCGCCAGGTTGTCATCACTGCCAGGAATCCTGCGGCGACCACCAGCGGGAGCCAGCCGCCGCGCCAGATTTTCAATACGTTGGCCGCGAAGAACAGAATTTCAATCACGAGCAGACCCGCGCACAACGCGCTGGCGCCCAGTACATGCCAGCCCCAGCGCTTGCGCGCCACAATGAAGAACAGCACGGTGGTGGCGATCATAGTCAGTGTGACCGCGACGCCGTAGGCTGAAGCCAGATTGCTTGAAGAGCGGAAGCCGAGTGTCAGCGCGAGACAGCAGGTGAGCAGGAAGCCGTTGATGGTCGGCATGTAAACCTGACCGCGCTGTTCCGACGAGGTGTGGCGGACTTCCATGCGGGGCAGGTAGCCCATTTGGATCGCCTGCATAGTTAATGAGAAAGCGCCGGAGATAAGGGCCTGTGAGGCGATGATGGAGGCGGCGGTGGCGAGCGCAACGAGCGGGTAGAGCGCCCAGCCCGGAGCGAGCAGATAGAACGGGTTGGTCAGTGCTTCCGGCTGTTTGAGAATCAGCGCGCCCTGTCCGAAGTAATTTAAAACCAGCGCCGGAAAGGCGATGAAAAACCAGCCCAGACGGATGGGGCGGGGGCCGAAGTGGCCGAGGTCTGCATAAAGAGCTTCTGCGCCGGTCACCGTCAGAAACACAGCACCCATGACAATGAAACCGATTTTCCCGCTGTGCAGGAGAAAGTCGATGCCGTACAGCGGTGAAAGGGCGGCCAGAACTTCGGGAGCCATCAGGATGCCGCGCAGTCCAAGGAGGGCGAGAACCGCGAACCAGACCAGCATGACCGGACCGAATACTCCGCCGACTTTGCCGGTTCCTTTATGCTGCACCGCGAAGATGGCGATGAGAATGCCCAGACTCAATGGAATAATCCACGGTTCAAAGAAAGGTGTGGCGACGTTTAATCCTTCCACTGCACCGAGCACGGTGATGCAGGGGGTGATCATGCCGTCACCGTAGAGCAGACTGGCGCCCAGAAGAGCGGTCATCACCAGAATGGTACGGCGTTTTCCATGTCCGGCTTCGTCGGCGCGGGTGAGGGCGAACAGTGCCAGAATGCCGCCTTCGCCGTGGTTGTCTGCGCGCAGAACGAACGATACATATTTCAGGCAGACGATCAGGATCAGAGTCCAGATAACAAGCGAAAGAACGCCCAGCACATGCGGTGCGGTAGGAACCAGACCGTGGGCGCCGTGGAAACACTCGCGCAGGGCGTACAACGGGCTGGTGCCGATGTCTCCGAATACCACACCCAGCGCACACACGATCAGGCCGGCTGTTTTCCGGCGGTTCATTTCAACTGTTTGCATTGTTTTGCCGTTGTTTGCATCGGGCTCTTCCGGTTTTCTGCAGGTTCCCCTGCGGCAGAAGAGGCGCGCTTAACTGCGCGCCTCTTCGCCGGAACAGAGAGGCCGGTTCAGCCGTTCTTCACTTCAGCATCTTTTGCATCAACCGGGATGCGCATGCCGTAAAAACTGCGATACACAAAGATGAGCGCGACGACGAAGATGGCGGCGCCCAGCGCATGCTTGAGGCCCGGTTCCATCTTGACCGCAATTTCGACTGCGAGCAGACCGAAGAGCGTGGTGAACTTGATCACCGGGTTCAGCGATACGGATGAGGTATCTTTGAAGGGGTCGCCTACGGTGTCGCCAACGACAGTGGCGGCGTGCAGCGGAGTATTTTTCATCTTCAGTTCAACTTCGACGATTTTCTTGGCGTTATCCCACGCGCCGCCGGCGTTAGCCATGAAGATCGCCTGGAACAGGCCGAAGAAGGCCATGCCGACGAGGTAGCCGATGAAGAAGAACGGGTCAAACAGCGCCAGCGAAAGCGAGAAGCAGAAGATCACAATGAAGATGTTGATCATGCCGCGCTGTGCATACTGCGTGCAGATTCTGACAACTTCCTTGGAGGCTTCAATGGAGGCGGTGGCTGCATCCAGCTTCATGTTTTCTTTGATGTAAACAACAGCGCGGTAGGCGCCGGTTACGACGGCCTGAGTGCTTGCGCCGGTGAACCAGTAGATGACCGCGCCGCCCATCAGGAGGCCCATGATGGCTTCGGGATGAACCAGCGAGAGTTTCTCAATGGTGTCGGGGTAGATGCCTTTCAGCATCATAATGATACCGAACACCATCGTGGTGGCGCCGACGACTGCCGTGCCGATGAGCACCGGCTTGGCGGTGGCTTTGAATGTATTTCCGGCCCCGTCACCCTTTTCGAGCTGGTGTTTGGCGTTTTCGAAGTCGGGTTTGAAGCCGAATTCGCGTTCGATTTCGCCGGAAATGCCCGCCCGGCCTTCGATCTGCGAGAGTTCGTAAACGGACTGCGCGTTGTCGGTGACCGGGCCGAAGCTGTCAACCGCGATGGTCACAGGGCCCATGCCGAGGAAGCCGAAGGCCACGAGGCCGAAGGCAAAGATCGGTGCGGCAAAGCGGAAGGCTTCGGGCATCATGTTTTGCAGAGCATCGCTCATGGCAAAGTGGTAGGCGCCGAACATCAGCGCAAGAATCACGAGTCCGGTCCAGAACGCCGAGAAGTTGCCGGCAACGAGACCGCTCAGAATATTGAGCGAAGCGCCGCCCTGTTTGGAGGAGGTTACAACTTCCTTTACATGGCGGGATTCGGTGCTGGTGAAAACTTTGGTGAACTCGGGAATGAGTGCGCCGGCGATGGTTCCGAGCGAAATGATGGTCGAGAGAACCCACCAGAGATCAGCGCCGCAGGCGGGATGATGGGCGAGAAGCAGATAGCTGGCACCGTAGGTGACAAGAATCGAGATGAGTGAAGTGACCCAGACAAGATTGGTCAGCGGCTGCTCCAGATTGAAATCTTTCGATCCTCCGTAGAGCACTTTGCTGACGGCGGTGTTGGCGAGGTAGCTGGCGAGCGAGGTGATCACCATCAGGATGCGCATCGCGAAGATCCAGACAATCAGTACGCCGCAGAGAGCGGGGTTTGCGGCCAGCGCCAGAGCGAGGAACGCGATCAGCGCGACGCCGGTCACGCCGTAGGTTTCAAAACCGTCGGCGGTCGGACCGACAGAGTCGCCGGCGTTGTCACCGGTGCAGTCAGCGATTACGCCGGGATTGCGCGGATCGTCTTCCGGCAGGTTGAAAACGATTTTCATCAGGTCGGCGCCGATGTCGGCGATCTTGGTGAAAATACCGCCGCAGATACGCAGGGCGCTTGCGCCGAGGGATTCGCCGATCGCGAAACCGATAAAGCACGGGCCGGCCAGTTCTTTGGGGAGGAACGCCAGAATGCAGATCATGAAGAACAGTTCAATGGCAACGAGCAGCAGGCCGACGCTCATGCCGGACTTCAGCGGGATGCACATGGTGGCGAGCGGGTTGCCTTTGAGAGCGGAGAACGCAGTGCGGGAGTTGGCAACGGTGTTGATGCGGATGCCGAACCAGGCAACGCCATAGCTGCCGAGAATACCGAGAACCGATGCGGACAGGATGAGTGCGACGTGGGCGGCTGACAGATGTGAAAGTACGCCGAAGTAATAGGTCATGCATACCGCGATGAGTATCCAGAGCATGGTGAGAAATTTACCCTGCTGGAAAAGGTAGGTTTTGCAGGTTTCCCAGATGACTTTGGAAACCTTGTGCATGGACTCGTGAACCGGAAGACGGCGGGTTTGAATGTACTGAAGCCATCCGTAAGCCACGCCGGCCAAACAAACAGCGAGGCCGATCATAAGGACGCTCATGCCCGAGATTTTCCCGTCAAAGAACGAAACGGTACTTAGATCGGGAATATTAATATCAGCTTCGCTGGCGCGAGCGGCGGGAACAACAATGGAGGTGAGTGCAGCCAATATACCGGTAAACGATAGGCGAGGTCTCAGAAGCTTCATGTTTTTAACCTAATACTGATAACGGATCGCTTTCCAGGCGATACGGGTACGCACCCGTTGAAACCGTCCTGAAGGAGCGCTTTACAATTGGGGGAGAAGGTGCTGGAACGGGGCCGAGAGGTCAAGCCCGATGTGGACTGCTAAAGGCGCCGACATATATGTATGAAGGAAGTTATGCCGGCACCTGAGCGGTCAAAAGATCAAAAATTTCATCGGACGAACCGGCGCGCAGCAGGCTTTCGCGCAGTTCCTGGCGACTCAGCGCCTTGCTGATTTCCGCCAGAAACTGAATGTGCGGCCCCGCGCGGTTTTCAGGGGAAAGCGTCATGATGAAAATATGGGAAGGATTGCCGTCCATGGACGCAAACTCGACGCCGGCGCGGTGAATAGCCATCATGGCAACCAGATGATCCACCTTATTTGTTTTCCCGTGCGGAATGGCGATGCCGTTCTGCATTCCGGTTGACATTTTTTCTTCGCGGGCCAGCACAGCCTGTACAACAGACTCGCAGCCGGTGAGTTTTCCTGTGGCGGCCATAAAGGCGACCATCTCTTCGATGACACCTTGTTTATTATCGGCCTTCAACTCCGGCAGGATCGAATCCTTGGTAAGTATCTTTTTGAGATTCATGCATTCTCCCGCTCAAAAACTGAGAAACATATTCTGGCCTTCTATTGAAAAGGGTCAATGAAAAACCCGCTCGAAAAATCGGTGCAAGCTTCACCAACCCCTAGCTATACTTAATTATTATCGCATTTCACCTTGCGCGCTTTCTGCAATTGCAGTAAGAATCGCCCAACAAATCGGGGCCAAATACGAAAAGGCCGGAAACAGAAACCAAAGTGTAACAGGAGAACCAGCAATGGCAAAAGCAGCTACAAAGTCTCAGATCATCGCCAAGATTGCCGACGACGCCGGCATCAGCAAAGTTCAGGCGAAATCCGCCCTCGAATCCATCATCGCACAGGCCTATAAAGGCGCGGCAGCCGGATTCACCGTTCCGGGTCTGGGCAAGCTGGTTAAAGTCAAACGCAAAGCCCGCATGGGCCGCAACCCGGCCACCGGCGAGCAGATCAAGATTGCCGCTAAGACGGTTCTCAAATTCCGCATTGCTAAAGCCGCTAAGGATGCCGTCCTCGGTTAATCGCTTTTGCGATTCACAGCCCCGGTTCGCCGGGGCTTTTTTTGGACTTGATAAATTCCGTTTATCCGGATAAACAGATTGATATGACCGTTATCCAGAAACTTAAAAGCGCCGGGCGCCCGCTTATTTCGGTGGAATTTTTTCCGCCGAAGACCCCGGCGGCGCAGAGTATCTTTAATAAAGGGGCTGTTGAGCTGACGGGACTGAACCCGGACTTTGTGTCCGTAACCTGCGGAGCAGGCGGATCCGCCGCCGGCCCCACGCTCGAAATCTCAAAACAGCTTCGCGGTCTCGGCTACGGTACCGTCATGCCGCATTGCACCTGTGTCGGCGTATCACGCGACGAACTGGCCCGTTCAGCGGAAGAAACCGTTACACAGGGATTTGAGAATATCATGGCTCTGCGCGGCGATCCGCCGCGCGGCGAAAAACGGTTCAGACCCGCCGCGGACGGATTCCGCCATGCCTCCGAACTGGTTGCGTTTCTGCGCGAGCGCCATCCGAAGCTTTGCATCGGTGTGGCCGGTTATCCGGAAAAACATCCGGAGTCACCGGGGATCGAAGAGGATATCCTCTGTCTGAAAGCGAAAGTGGATGCAGGCGCTGATTTCATCACCACGCAGTTGTTTCTTCATAATCACGTTTATTTTGAGTTCGTTGAAAAATGCCGTTCAGCGGGCATCACCGTGCCGATTGTCCCGGGACTTCTTCCAGTCATTTCGCTCGAGCAGATTACGCGTATGCAGACCTTCTGCGCATTCCATGTGCCGGGGAAGCTGCTGCACAGTCTCGAAGCGGCACAGAACGACCCCGTCAAAATGGAACGCATCGGTCTCTATTGGGCGATTGAACAGATTTCGGAGCTTGTTGAAAGCGGAGCGCCCGGCATTCATCTCTATCTGCTGAATCGCGCCCAAACCGCATTTTATCCGGAACTCTTCGCCTGCCTTTCCCGCGTTCGCGGCCGGTAGTTTTCAATGGTTGGAAAAAAAGGTTCCAAAAACCGGCGAAAAGAGCGTATGTTTTTCCCATGTTCAGCAAAGCTACAGCTTTAATTCTGATCGGCATCGCGCTCGCCGGGTGTTCGACTCCATCCTATGACGACGGTACGGCAAAAGAGTATTCCGATATGCCTTGGAATACGCCGGCCCGCTGGGAGGGCAGCATGAATATTCCCGGCATGAACGATTACAGATAAAAATAAAGCCTCCGGTTTCCCGAAGGCTTTTCGCAGCAAAACCGGTTCACCGGTTTTAGCTTCCTTGAAGGATCCGCAGCATCCGGCGCAGCGGTTCAGCCGCGCCCCACAGCAGCTGATCGCCGCAGGTGAAGGCGGCGAGATATTCAGGCCCCATCTTCATTTTGTGGATACGTCCGACCGGAACCGTCAGTGTTCCGGAGATGGCGGCAGGCGTCAGCCTCGCAAGGGTTTCTTCTTTGGTGTTGCCGACCACATCAACCCATTCATTATCGTTGCGGATAATTTCAATGAGTTCTTCCAGCGGCACATTTTTCTTCAGCTTGATCGTGAGTCCCTGGCTGTGGCAGCGCATGGCTCCGATTCGTACGCAAAGGCCGTCGATCGGGATGGCGGTTCGGGTTCCGAGAATTTTGTTGGTTTCAGCGAAACCTTTCCATTCCTCTTTAGTCTGACCGTCTTCCACGGCTTTATCGATCCACGGAATCAGCGAGCCGGCCAGCGGTGCGCCGAAGTGCTGCGTCGGAATTTCAGTGCCGCGCAGGCTGGCTGTCACTTTCCGGTCGATATCGAGAATAGCGGAAGCCGGCGTTTGCAGATCGGCGTAAGCGGTCTGATGCAGTGTGCCCATCTGACTGAGCAGTTCGCGCATATTCTGCGCGCCGGCTCCGGAGGCCGCCTGATAGGTCATGGAAGAAAGCCACTCAACCAGTCCGGCTTTAAAAAGTCCGCCGAGAGCCATCAGCATCAGGCTGACGGTGCAGTTGCCGCCGATGAAATCCTTTTTGCCGTCGGCCAGGGCGTTATCGATGACAGGGCGGTTGACGGGATCGAGAATGATAACGGCGTCTTTATTCATGCGCATCGTCGAGGCGGCGTCGATCCAGTAGCCCTTCCAGCCGGCGGCGCGCAGTTTGCCGTGAACCGCCTGAGTATAGTCACCGCCCTGACAGGTAATAATGACGTCCATATTTCCGAGGGCATCAAGATCCGATGCGTCGAGAAGCACCGATTTACCCCGGCCGACATCCGGCGCGGGTTGTCCGGCCTGTGAGGTTGTAAAAAAGACAGGATCAATCCCCGCGAAATCATTTTCCGCCAGCATCCGTTCCATCAGAACCGAGCCGACCATGCCGCGCCATCCCACCAAACCTGTTTTCATTTCATTTCCCCCGGAGTTTAAAAGGCGGTCACGGTATTTGATTTAAAAAATGAACGCAAGCCGCTATTGTCCGCAAACTATGACGCTTTTAGCTGAATTTATGCTGCAGACCAAGCCGTTTTGGGAGTACAGCAATCCGCCGCCGGGAACGGTGGCGGCGGCTCTTTTTTTTCTGCTGCTGATCTGCGTCGGAATTGCGCTGGATGCCGGGCTGGTTCTGCACTGGATCAAACGGCCTGTACGCCTGCCGGAACTGGCGGCCAGCCTCTCTGCCCGCGCGCTCCCGCCCCGGCTGGTACTGATTTTTTTCGTATCGATGACCGGATTCTATCTGCTGGCTTCATGGCTTTATATGTTCAAATTCCCGTCCGGAGAAATCGGACCGGAAGCCGTCATTTTCCAGACGCTTTTCTTTCATCTGCCGGTACTGATTCTTCTGGGGCTTCTTTTCCGCCATGCCGGGATTCAATGGCGCGAACTTTTCGGCTTTCACTGGAAGAAATCGCCGGCACTGCTGGGCCTTTCGATCCTTTTCTATCTGGCGGCGCTTCCGCTGCTCTGGTTCTACAGCGCGCTCTACCAGATTCTGCTCCGGCAGTTCGGCTGTGATTTCTACCTGCAGGATGTCGCACAGATACTGATGGCTCCCGCGCCGTGGTTCACCCGAACCTGCCTTTTTTTCATCACCATTATTGTGGCGCCGGCCTTTGAAGAGATTGTGTTCCGGGGCATTCTGCTCCCGTTCGCGGTCCGCCGCGCCGGTTTCTGGCCGGGCATGATCCTGATTTCTATTTTCTTCGGCGGACTGCATTTGCACCTGCCGTCGTTTTTCCCGCTGTTTCTGCTCTCGATGATGTTCAGTCTGGCTTACGCCCGCACCCGGTCGCTGCTGGTACCGATCGGTATGCATGCGGCCTTTAACGGCGTCACGGTGCTTCTGCTTCTGCTGGCGGGCGGATAAACCGATAATTTGATTGAAAGCTTCCGGCGGACGGGTAAAAAGCGATGGTCTTTGAACTGGGTTAAGAGAAATCATGAATTTTTTAGGCGTAGATATCGGCGGAACCAAAATGGCGCTTTCCATCGGAAACGAGCGGGGCGAAATTCGGGTTGATCAGCGGTTCCTCACCGATGCGGGCAGCGCGCAGAAAACGCTGGAGCAGGCGCTCAAGGTTGCCGACGGGCTGATCGCCGAAGCCGGCCTGCGTGTTGAACAGATCGACGCCATCGGAATCAGCTCGCCCGGCCCCATGTGCTCCCGCCGCCGCATGATCCTTGAAACGCCGAACCTCAAAGGCTGGAACCAGTTTAAAGTCGGCGATTTTTTTGAAAATCATTTCAAGCGCCCGGTCTTTATGCAGAACGACGCCAACGGCGCCGGGCTGGCTGAATATATGTTCGGTGCCTGCAAAGGCCTCGACCTCGTTTATCTCACCATGAGCACCGGGATCGGCGCGGGCATCGTCATAAACGGCCGCGTGCTGGCCGGCACCAATGACCTCGGCGGCGAAGTCGGCCACAACACGCTCGACCTCAGCGGGCCGCGCTGCGGTTGCGGCAAAACCGGCTGCTGGGAAGCCTATTGCGGCGGCAAAAACTTTGCCGACCAGATCCGTGCTGAAATCACAGCTCAAGCCGTGAAAACGTCCATCCTCGACTTCGCCGGCGGCGACCCCGCTCGCATCAGTATGAAAGAAATCTGCGCCGCCGTCCGCGGCGGCGATGCCTACGCCTGCTGTAAATGGGATGTTTTCATCGAGAAAACCGCACAGGCCGTCGGCATACTTCTTCAGACGCTCAACCCGCAGGCCGTCGTCATGGGCACCATTGCCATGCATGCGGGCGACCTTTTTCTGCCGCAAATGATGGAGCGTCTGCCCAAATATGCCTGGCAGAGCTGCATCGACGTCTGCCGGATTGAAGCCAGTGTACTCACCAATATCGGCGAACTCAGCGCTATCGCCATCGCCATTGACGGAACCCGCATCTGAACAAAGGATAACCATCATGCTCGACATCAAATTCATCCGCGAAAACCCGGACGCCGTCAAAAAGTCGCTTGCCGCCCGAAAAGCCGACGCTGACATTGACGGACTGCTGGCGCTCGACACCGCCCGTCGCGCCGCCATTACCGAAGCCGAAGAACTGAAGAGTACCCGCAACAGCGCATCCAAAGCCATCGGCGGACTCATGAAAGA
>Ga0116170_10003789_pt1 | contig 14072 bp, 12 predicted proteins | sample AD_JPNHW1_MetaG_FD_89797 | JGI IMG/M metagenome (GOLD analysis project Ga0116170, IMG submission 89797) | Active sludge microbial communities of municipal wastewater-treating anaerobic digesters from Japan - AD_JPNHW1_MetaG | ecosystem: Engineered > Bioreactor > Anaerobic > Digestate | place...
CACACTTCATGGAACTGCCTGAATACCATCAGATAGCATTCAAGAAGTATCTTTTTCTGCCTTTCCGAAAGCCTGTGCTTTATCTCATCGAGCCTGACACCGTATTTTGCAATCTCCTTTGCATGGTCGCCCATTGATTCAGCTTCATCGGACATTTTCAAAAACAGCCATAGAATGTGCGTGTTCTGATTTTTACATTTACTTATTGCAGCCACCATATTTGAATGTCCGGTATCAAGAATTTCTTCATATCTTGTCACCTTTTTAAAAAGCGACCTCAGAGACGGTTTTCTGATCCCGATGTATGAATAAGCCAGCATATCTTTTAAATAATCGGCATAAGTGTCTGTAACCGGCAGAAGTTTTCTTCTTAAACTGATTTCATCATCACTTTCAAATATTTGAGGAACTATAAGCGGTGAAAAGATCAGCCGGAATCTTTTTTTTATGATTTTTTCTGCAAAAACCGCTATTTTGTTTCTTGCCGGAAAAACCATAAAAGCAAGAATAATCTTTAACAATGTCATATAGATAGCTATTTCGAAACCTGTATTTAAAAGTCCCGCTTTCCCAGAAATGAAAATTACAAACGAAACCATCGGATAAAACAATATAAGACCTGCTGTAAGCTCAATAACATTCACAAACACCTGTAAAAAAGCTGTTCTTTTTCCTTCTGCCGAAGTTCCAATTGATGCAAAAAGAGCCGTTGCCGTAGATCCCAGAGTTGAACCCAGAACAACTGCCGCACCGCTGTGCAGAGGCAGAACACCTGAAATTACCGCTGCAATTACAATCGTAGCCGTCGCACCTGAAGAGTGTATCAGTGCTGTAAATATGACACCTATTATAACCAGAATAATCATCGAGCTGACAGAATCCGACGCATTGTATTTTGCGAAAAGATCAATTATTTCAGGGCTTTCTTTTAAAAAGCCCATTGCACCGGACATTGTCTCCAATCCAAAAAAAATCAGTCCGAGACCAACAAAAAGCATACTTATCGCAATATACTGCTCTTTTCTGAAAATGAGCTTCCCGAAAACTCCGGCGGTGAACATAAATATTCCGGCTTTTGTTATTTTTATTGCAACTATCCAGGCTGTTGTAATTGAACCGATATTGGCGCCGATAAGAAAACTTACCGATTGAAGCACCGTCATCAAACCCACAGATGTCATAGTAACCAGAATTGCAGTTGTTGCACCGGAAGATTGAAAAAGCGTGGTGATAATAAAACCGGAAACAACTTTCAGAAAATCATTTCTGGCGAATCTATTGATTTTACTAGTAAAATCACCACCCGTAAAATCTGAAAGCAATGATCCCAGCTGCCCCATTCCGAAAAGAAAAAGTGCAATTCCGGCAAGAAGCATCATGAATTCATACATATTTTATCCTTTAAATATGAATTGTTCTGCCCAGAGCGTTCAATACAGCTTCAAGTGATGCTTCAGAAAGTGTGGGATGAGGATGAATAGAGTGAATAATATCTTCGGCTGTGGCTCCCATATTCATTGCCGGAATAAATTCCGCAATAAGATCTGTGGCACCGTAACCGATTATGTGAGCACCGATTATTTTGTGGCTCTCCTCTTCGATAATGACCTTTACAAAGCCGGTTGTGTGATTTGATGCGACTGCTTTTCCATTTGCACTGAACGGAAATTTTCCGACTTTAATCTTTATCCCTTTTTCAACTGCTTCAGATTCTCTGTAACCTATTGAACCTATTGAAGGAAGGCAGTATATACACCCCGGATTCAGATTATAGTCGATCGGATGGATAATATTTCCGGCAATCTGCTCAACTGTCAGAATTCCTTCATGTTCAGCAGTATGTGCCAGCATCGGTGTCGGAATGACATCACCTATCGCAAAAATTCCGGCAACATTTGTTTTGAAATGATTATCCACCTGAATAAATCCTTTTTTATCAAGCTCTATTCCGGCTGCCTCAAGGTTCAGGTTTTTGATATTAGGTGAACGACCTACACTTGAAAGCACTTGCTCTGCTTCAACAGTTGTTCCGTTATTCAGAGATATAACCATGGAATTATTAACTTTCTGAGCTTTTTCAACAAAAACGCCTGTAATTATTTTTATTTTCTTTTTCTTAAACTCCTTTGTAAGTTCTTTTGATATTTCGGCATCTTCAAAAGGAATAATCGTGTTCATCGCTTCTATGATTGTAACTTCAACTCCGAAAGAATGATAGATATAGGCCATTTCAACACCGATGACACCACCGCCGATTATCGCAATACTTTTAGGAAGAGCCGGCTGGAAAAGTGCATGGTCGGAACTGATTATGTCTTTGCCGTCAACAGGGAAACTCGCCATATCACGAACGATTGAACCTGTCGCAATGATAATATTCTCGGCTTCAAAAAGATTTTCACCGGCTTCAACAGTTTTCGGACCGGTAAAACGGGCAGCTCCCGTAACAAGTCTTATTTTGTTCTTTTTAAAAAGATATGCCACGCCTGTTCTATTCTTAAGCACCGCATTTTTTGCATGGGCTACAACTTTCCCCCAGTCAAATGTTGCAGTTGCAGTTATTCCCATTGAATCAGAGCCGAGAACAGTATTGTAAGTTTCAGCCGCTGCAATAAGCGCTTTTGTGGGAATACACCCGCAATTCAGACAAGTTCCGCCGAGATCAGCTTTTTCAATGACAACCGGCTCAAGACCGAGCTGTGCGGCTCTGATCGCTGCGACATAACCGCCGGGACCTGCACCGATTATCAGAAGTTTTACTTTTTCCATTTTAATTTCCTCGCAATTTTATCAGACAGATATGTGACATTTTCATCTTTAATGACGATCAGAACTGTAAACAGTGTTACTCCAAAAATAACAGTTATAACCGAAAATGGTATTAACTCTGTAACAATTCTGTTCCACAAGCCTTTGAAAACAGTGTATTTCCCGAAAATATTGTAAATACCCTTTTTCAGAAAAAATACCGGCAGAATACACACCGCGGATATTATAAAAAACCTGAAAGAATATATGAACGCATTCGTTATTCCCTTTAAATCTATCTTTCCACCTTTTTTCAACATCAGAACCAGCAGTACGGTACTTACAAATGCAGAAATTGTCGAAGCAAGCGCAACGCCACCGCCTTTCATGGAATCAACCAGCATCAGTGCGGCAATAATATTCACAATTACTGAAACCACACCTGCAATTGTGGGGGATACTGTGTCTTCCTGAGCATAGAAAGCAGGAAAAAGTATTCTTGTAACTGCTATAAAAAATAACCCTGAAATATGAAACATCAAAGCGTAGGCCGTGATACGGACAGATTCATCATCGAATTTGCCGAATTTGAAAAGTAGAGAAACTATTTCATTTCTCATTAAAAGCGTAAAAACCATTGCCGGCAAAGAGATCATTGCAGTAAGCTTTATACCGAAAACCAGATTTTTATTAAAATTATCCCATCGTCCTTCTTTGGCATCAGTTGAAAATTCAGGCAGAATAACAGTACTTAGCGATATAACAAAAACTCCGAGTATAAGTTCTTCAAGCCTGTTCGAGAACTGAAGACTGCTTACGACACCCTCACCGGCCTTGTTGGCAATCCTTGTGGTCGCAATTATATTTATCTGATACGCACCCATTCCAAGCAGAGTCGGAGAAATCAGTCTCATAACCTTTTTTACTCCGGGATGAGTGAAAGCAGTTCTAAAATTTGAAAAAGAAAACCTCATTCCCGTCTTAAGCAGATACGGAATCTGAAAACCCATCTGGATCATGCCGCCTATCGTTACACCAATCGAAATAGCTCTTGCCGGATTGGCAGTGAATGGAGACAGAACAAATGCCGCCGCAATAAAAGCCAGATTAAACAAAACGGAAGTAAAGCCGCTCGGGCCGAATATCCCGGCGCTATTTAAAATCCCCTGAATAAATGCCGCAACCGAAATAAATCCAAGATAAGGAAACATAATCTGAGTCAGGAAAACCGCTTCGTCAGCAGTCTGAGTATCAAATTCAGGACCGAAAATATTTACAAAAATCCCTGATGTGAAAATTCCGGCAATGACTGTCAATGTAAAAATAGTTACAGAAAAAGTCAGTGCGGCACTTAGAAATTCTGCTGTTTCTTTTTTATTGTTCTTTGACAGATATCCTTTCAATGTCGGAATAAATGCCGCTGAAGTTGTTCCTTCGGCAAAAAGCCTTCTGAGCAGATTAGGGATGAGAAATGCCACGGTAAAAGCATCAGAAAGAGCTGTGGTTCCCAGAAATGCTGCTTTTACAGATTCACGGATAAGCCCCAGAACCCTTGAAAGCATACTGTAACCGACAAGTAGAGAACTGCTTTTCAGTATCGCCTTTCTGCTCAAAACATCCCCTCCGGAGCTTTGGCAGGATCAAGAATGTCTTTTTCTTCCAGTGTTGTCTGAGGTTCAGTACCTGCATGAAAATACATGATGACGCCTGGACCTTCTGTGACAAGACCGGTCGATGTATCTATCTTTCTGCTCACTATTCCGCCCGGATACGGATAATTGGTCGGGGGATAGTTATTTAAATATCTTTCCATAAAATCTTTCCAGATCGGCAGTGCCGCTTTTCCACCCGTTTCCGCCTTTCCCAGAGGCTTTCCATGCTGATCATTTCCAACCCAGACACCAGCAACAAGATTGGGAGAATAACCTATGAACCATGCATCAAAAAAATCATTGGTAGTGCCCGTCTTTCCGGCAACATGCCTGCTGCATATTGATCTGTCTTCGTTTTCTTCTATTTCTCCCAATTCTTCAGAAACAAGCGGATTTTTATTGCACTTATATGAATTAAGACCTCTTGCGGCAGCAGCAGTTCCTCTGTTAATTACATCTTCAAGAACTTTATTGACAATATAGGCAGTCTGCGGAGAAAGAGCGCGATGTTCTTCTCTTTTTGCAAAATACATCAGTCTGGATATTTTTTCAGGAGCGGAAATATAAGGATCGTAAAATGCTGTATTATCCTCAAGAACTTTTCCATTTTTATCATAAACTTTTCTTATAAAAGTCGTATCAGGACTCTTCCCCATGTTCGGAAAATGGGCATAAGCATCTGTAAGCTCATCGATTGTAAGACAGCTGGATCCGAGCATGCTTCCATATTCAGGTCTTATCTGGCTTTTTATTCCGAGCTTTTTAGCTGCATCAATAGCTTCTTTAAGTCCAATTTTCTGGAGAACTCTTATTGCTGGAGTATTCATCGAATGGATCAACGCTTCCCAGACAGTAACTTCACCTTTAAATGTATCTTCATAATTTGACGGTTTAAAATTCGGATCAACAACAGTAACAGGGGCATCGAGTATCATCGACGCCGGCGTAAGATAGGGTTCTCCGTCCGGTTTCTTTTCCAGTGCTATCGAATAAAATACCGGTTTTATCGCACTTCCCGGCTGTCTGCATGCCTGAGTTGTCCTATCAAACTCACTGATTTCAAAATCGTAACCGCCCATGAGAGCTTTGACATATCCCGAATAAGGATCTTTAACGATTATTGCCGCCTGACTTGCCGGTATCTGCTCAAGAACAAAGAAAAAGTCTTTTAACAGTTTTTTTGAATAATTACGGTGATCGAGCACATCTGTCGTTCCCTCTTTGTCGGTGGCTCTCACCATCACCACATCACCAGGAGAGAAAACATCTGCGGAGCTTCTAATCGTACTGCCGTATGACATCGGATCAAAAGGTCTTGCCCACTGGATATCCGAAGTAAACACAGGCCTTTTTATCTTTCCCACCTGAACAATTGCCTTGTCGGGAAGTGTTTCCAGAATCACACCCTGATAAAAAACACCGCTTTTGATATTATTTTCAGTTATGTTCCCAAAATAATCCTCATGATTTTTCAAATAGTTATCGAGATCTTTCTCTAAATTAATTTTGTAAAGAGGATTTGTAACTTCCCCGTTAAATTTTGAACCTTTCTTGAAACTATCTTCTTCATTTCTTGCATATCCCTGCCTTTTCGAAAGCTCACGAAGCCCCATAAAAACAGCTTCGTCCGCAAGTTTTGAAGCTCTCATATCAACAGTTGTCTGAACAGTCATTCCTTCTTTATAAAGTTTGTCAAATCCATATTTTTCAAGCAGATATCTTCTGACCCTTTCGCTGAAGTAAGGGGCTTTATCAAGAAAAAGCTCTTTCTGCGGATTTGTAGTTACAGGCTTGGCACTTGCTTCCTCATATTCACTTTTTGTAATAAATTTTTCTTCAAACATTCTTTTCAGAACATAGTTTCTTCTCTTCATAGCAATTTTAGGATTATGGATCGGTGAGGCAGCTGAAGGATATTTAGGAAGACCGGCGAGAGTAGCCATTTCGTGCAGATCGAGTTCCCAAACATGTTTGCTAAAATATTTTTTTGAAGCCGCTTCAACTCCGAAAGCTCCGCTTCCGAGATATATTTCATTAAGATAAAGATAAAGTATTTCCTCTTTTGAAAGATGTTTTTCAAGCTCGACAGCAAGAATAATATCCTTGATCTTTCTGCTATATGTCCTCTCAGATCCCACAAATGACTTTGCAAGCTGCTGAGTGATAGTACTTCCGCCCTGTTTGTGTCCGGTGAAAATCGTTCTGATCCCGGCTCTCAACATTCCCATCGGATCTATACCGTGATGCGTGTAAAATGAATTGTCCTCTCCTGCAACAAAAGCAAGCCTCAATTTTTCAGGGATCTTGTCGTAAGGAACTATTATTCTCCAGTTTTCATTATAAAATTCAGCAATCAGTTCACCGTCATAGGAATATACTTTTGTCCCGGCATCAGGCTTATAATCGCTGACTGTGTTTATTGAAGGAATCTCTGCCTTGAATTTAAAGAAAAGTGCCGTCGCTATTAAAAACACTGAAAGAATACATGCCAATACAAGCATCAACAGTTTTTTCCGTATTGATTTTGACCTTCCGCTGAAAATCTTTCTTCCGGCAGTTTTGGAACTTTTCATCGCTTATCTCCGAACAATTGACCGAAGGCCTTTATATAGCTGTTCTTTTTAAAATCAACTACTCTTTTTATTGCTTCTTCTTTTGTTATCCAGTCAAAAGAAATAAACTCCTTGGACGGTTTCAAATCCCATCCGCTTTCTTTTATCTCAAGCAGAAAATATGTCTGGAGCTGACCGTCAAATCCGAATCTTCTGTTGACACGATTAGGGAAAAAATATGAAACAGGATCAGAATTAGCCAATATTTTCAAATAGTTTCTTTCAATACCTGTCTCCTCTTTTATTTCCCTGAAAAGTGCTGTTGCCTCATCTTCGCCTTCATCAACGCCGCCCTGAGGTATCTGCCAGGCATTTTTAATATCTCTTCTCTCCCCTACAAGGATCAGATTGTCAGAGTTAATTATCACAGCGGCAACATTTTTTCTGAAATTCATATCACGCCTCTACTATTGCACATGATTTCTCACTTTCCCACACCATCACCTTTGACACACTTGATAAAGAGTCCTGTAATTTTATCTCAGCATCGCACTGAACAAAAATATACTTTGCAATATTCTCTGCCGTGGGATTTAAAACTTTGAATTCATCCATTGAATTCAGGTCCTTGTGATCGAGAACATCGGTTATTTTTTTCAGAATCCTGTCAATATCCTTAAAATCCATGACAAAACCAGTTGCCGTAAGTTCATTCCTTGTAACATAAAGCCTGACTTTCCAGTTGTGTCCATGGATATTCTCGCATTTTCCGCAGTAATTTCTCAAGTGATGCGCCGAGGAAAAATAAATTTCTCTGTAAACTTCTGTTCTCATTAAAAAAATCCTCTATTTTTTTTCAACAGCAGCAGAATCATATACTACTGTAACTTTTTTTATTATGACCGGTTCTACCGGAACATCAGAAAATCCGTTCTTAAGACCGACCTGTCTTCCACCTATTTTATCAACAGTTTCAAAACCTTCCACAACTTTTCCAAAAACTGCATAACCGTTGGGCTCCTTGAAATCAGGTTTGGGATCAAGCTGTTTTGCAGCAGACAGTGTGATAAAAAACTGACTCGTTGCACTGTTCGCTTCTCTTGTCCTTGCCATTGAAATCGCATATTTTTCATGGGAGAAAAGAAGTTTTATGCTCTTTTTTCCCGATTCATCAGTCACCTCTCCAGTTGGAGGCGTTTCCAGTTTTACCGGAGGTCTGGTCTCTTTCTGAATCATAACTTCATTAAAGCCGCCGCCTTGAATTACAAAACCTTTAACAACTCTGTGAAAAATAAGTCCTTCATAAAAACCATCTTTTACATACTGCACAAAATTCTTAACAGTTTCAGGCATTCCATTTCCATACAAAGCAACAGTAAAATTACCCTCGCTTGTTTCAAAAAGAACTTTTTGCGTAACTGCAGCAGGATCGTTTTTTGCAGATCCGCTCTTTGAACATGACAGCATCAAAACAGCAAGTGCAAGCACAATAAAAGAAGCATTCAGGAAAAAGCTTTTTCCTGTTTTCATATCAACCTCCGCAAAGAAAAATATCTGTCTGCGAATCTATCACAAATCGCCGGTTCTTTCAAACAAATTAATGTATGCAAACGATGATCCTTAAAAAAACTTGAAATTTACCTTGTGTTTAAATAAGGTGTTGGAAGATTTTTTGACTGTTTTAAAAATAGATTTTTCAATTGTTTTGTTAGACGGAGGATTTAATGACTCTCAAAAGAATGTTTTTTTTCCTTATTGCAACAATGTTCGTGCTTCCTCTTTTTATTGTAGCGGAAGATGATTTCGAGGACGATGAATTTGGCAGCTTTGAAGATGAAGAAAAAGCAGAACCGTTCGATGCAGAAGAATCAGCCGCAAAAAAGAAAGCCGAAGATAAAGAGCAGAGCGATGCTGCAATGAGAGATCTTCTCGGTGATGAAGAAAAAGAAGATAAAGCTGATGAACCGGTAAAAGAAGAAAAAAAGGTTGATAAAAAGAAAAAGAATGATGCTGAATCTACAAATGAAACCCCGAAAAAAGCTAAAGAACCTGTTCAGAAAGGTTTTAAGCCTGTAATTCTTGTAAAAGGCGGATTTACTCTTATTGGGAATTACAAAGAAAAGTCCACTACTGGTATTGGCACCACTTCCAAAGGTTCGATGTTCGGTTCAGTTGATGAGGGGCTTCTTGGTGCAGAATTTATCGGCGACCATGTAATTGCAAAAGGAACAATGAATTTAAGAACTAACAATCCTTTGATAAATAAAGGAAATAATCCTCTTGCAAAAATAAACCTTCATTCAATTCAAAACGGTGCCGACAATGCTCTTTATGAAATTTATGGCGGGATAAGATTTTTTGATATTTTTGTAAAAGCTGGAAAAATGATTCCAGAATATGGCTTGATGGATATGTATCAAAATCTCGGAATGGGTTTTTCAACTCCTTTCCTGACAAGAAGCCTTGTCGCTGTTGAAGGTTTCATTCCTGAAACTGATGCCGGTATTTCTTTCGGTTATAAAGGAACTTTTGCTGAAAAACATACAATTCTTGCAGGACTTATGCTTGGAACAGGAAGTATCGCTTCTGATTTCTGGAACACAGATAAAACAATGGGAATTTACGGTAGGCTTGGTTACATGCATGAATATTTTCAAATTGCTTTCGGAATCCAGCATAAAATGGATTATTATTTCAAAACAGTTGCAAAAAAACCAACTTTTACAGGAATCGGTCTTCACTTGAATGTAAGCCCCAAAATCGGAAATCATGAGATTTCAGCTCCGATTACTTTTGACTACAACTTATTTGGTCTTATTAAAGGCGGAGTTCAGCAGAAATCAGTAAATGGAATTCTTTTTTCTGCAGCTCCTGGATATGCATATTGTTTTGACAGCGAATGGGCTGACAAAATTGCACTTGCAGTAAGATTCGACCTCGTCAAAGGTGTTTATAAAAATGGCGCAACTGATTATCTTGATTATGACAAATATTCATTAGACGGAGTAATTTTCAGGATCGGTGCAACCGCTAATTTCTTTGTAAAGGAAATGAAAGGTGTTCACAGTTACGCAGGTGTTACATTCCTTATACAGCCTGAAAGAAAGATCGTCGGTTCAAAAGGCTCAACTCCTAGTGAATATGATTATGGATTCACAACATTGATGCTTTCAGCCGGCGCTGAAATGTAATTATTTTGCCAATATTTTTATTGGGGAGCTCCGGCTCCCCTTTTTTTTTGACTTTTTGTGCTGATTCCTTTAACTTTGTTAATATGTAACTTTGAGGATTAACTTTTCGGAGGCATTTATGAGAAAATCAGTCTTTTTATTAATTATTATTTCACTTTTATCAACAACGGCTTTTTTTTCATGTTCAAAAGAACAGCCTATTGACAGGAAACAGCTGGTAGCGGAGCTTGTTGCAAAAGGTGAGTATTCCAAAGCGAAACTTGAGCTTGTAACATTAAGAGGTCTTTATCCTAATGATCAGTCACTTGTTGACCTTTCAAGACAGTGTGATGAGAAACTTGCAGAAGATCTCTATAAAAAGTATTGGGAAAAAGCTGAGAAATCCGATAATTATGATGGCTGGATAGAAGCCATGATAAATATTAAAAAGGTGGAAAACATCAATCATGAAACAGTTGACAGCCTGATTAAAAAAGCTGCTGAAAAATGTGTTGATGCCGGAGCAAAGAAACTTAGTGACGGACTTCTTCTCGGACTTTTGGATAAACTCGTTCAAAGATATCAGGTTATAAGCCCTAATGACAGACTGATGTATATCACCATGTTTGTTAAAGAAGGAAGATTACCGCTTAAAGAATGGAAAGATACTTTCACAACAAAATTTCCAGAACTTATGGATCCTGATACCGAAGAATTTGTAGGATGGCCAAGACCGGAAAAAGCTGAAAAAGAAAAGAAAAAATAGTCTACCCGCCACTTACAGGTGAAAAAAAATCAATCGCATCATTTTCATATATCATTTCACGGTTCCATTTACTTTTAGGTACTATCCTTCCATTTTTTACAACTGCGATATTCTTTAGTTCAACACACAGTTCATTAAGTAATTGTGATATATTTTCAGATCTTATTTCTTTTGCCTTTCCACCAATTAAAACGATCACAACAACCTCTATTTTATAATATATTCAATCTGATCTCTGGGAACTTTAGGATTTAAAAGCAGGAAAAAGCTTTTTTTATCTTCGTTTGCAGCAATAATGATGACCCTGTCGTCTTTTTTTATTCCGATATTAGTAAAAAGAAGTATTTTTTCAGTATGACTGAGAGAGTTTATGTTGTCTCCGGGAACGATCTCCATATACCCCCTTTGAAAACAATCCTTGAACATTGGAAGTGATTTGAGCGGGAATCTGCTTGTCATTGATTCCTCTTTAAAAACAACAGAGCCGTCTTCTTCAACTTCAAGCATAAAAACCTGTTCAACAACCTCAGCCAATTTCTTTTTTGCAATAGAAGCTGTAGCTGACTTGTCTCCGAAAAGTTCTCCACTAACTTCCATCTGTGACACGACGGATGTAAATTTATCAATGTCAAAAAGAAAATGTTTTGCTACTATTTTCTTAAAGATAGAATATGGAATATGAAAAAAAGTAGTATTGAATTCAGGAAATATTTTCAGAATACTTTCTTTTATATTAGGAATAAGTGCCGCATTGACGAAACCCACAATAATATCCCTGCTTTCCTTTTTAAATGAAATTGGAACCGCAAGATGCCTTGCAATTACATCGGGTGTGAAAAACCTTGTAAAAAAATCATCGGACATCGGACCGCGTCCTTCATCGTAAATCACCGGATAGCCGTCCTTTTCATAGAATTTTGCGAGTTTTTTCTCATCGATCATCCCTTTTTGAAGAGCCCGCCACAACGGGTCAACCCCTTTTTTCATTGCAAGCATTCTGTTGGCATTTTCTGAAGACAAAACACCTTCCTGAACCATTTTAAGTACTAGATTTCTCATAAGGACACCTCTGAAAAAAAATTCAACAGGTGATTATATCCACACTCTGGATTGTTATCAATTAATTTAGCAGACCTAATTCTCCTCAATGGGAAGAAACCCTCTGCCATAGATCTGATTTGTATCAAAAACCGAAATAAAAGCTTCTGAGTCGACATCTTTCACAAAATCTTGCAAAGCAGCAAGCTCTCTTCTACTCAAAGCTGTATAAATAACTTTCTTTTCATCCTGTTTAAACATCCCCTGTCCGTAAAAATAAGTTCCGCCGCGACTTAATCTTCTAAGTATAAACTCCCGGATCTCCTCATGTTTATCTGAAATTACAAAAACAGCTTTTCTGTTATTCCCGCCAAGCAGAATTGCATCAAGCACCTTACCGGTAATATAAATTGTTATAAGTGCATAGATCGCCAAAGAAAAATCTTTAAATGCTATTACTCCGACAGTCACTATTAAAGAATCTATTAAAATAAGAAGCTGTCCTACAGAAATTTTAGTATATTTGTGCGCTATCTGAGCAATAATATCGCTTCCTCCGGTAGTCGCTTTGGCTTTAAAAATCAGTGCCAATCCGCTGCCTATCAAAAGCCCGCTCACAATACTTGCAATAATCATGTCATCCGTCGGTGAGCCCCAATTAAGACTGTTGAAAAGATCAATAAATCCCGAAGTTAGGATGGTTCCCGCAAATGTTTTGACTCCAAATCTCGGACCTAAAATAAGAATACCTGCTATAAACAGCGGAATATTAAATACAAGACCGACAGTTCCGGTCGGAAATCCGAAAACATGATGAATAACAATAGCCGTACCGTAAACTCCGCCGGGAACTATTCTGTGAGGGTCTGCAAAAAAAGAATAACCAGCTGCCATAATTATGGATCCAATTACTATCAGCAGATAAGACCTGAACCATCTCCACGAAAAAAGTCTGTCTGTAAAGAACCTTTCCTTTCCTTTAAAAAGCATATCGCCACTCCATGATAAAACAACCTCTTTACGGGGCTGGAATATACACGATTAAACAACTCTGTCAAGCGGCATATTTTAGATTATATTAAGAAACAGAACAAAATTTATCTATTAATCTCTGTCAGTTACATTCATTTCAACAAAATCTTTGATCCTTTCAAGTCTTCTGAGCATTCTTTTGTTCTGATAAATGGTTGATTCAAGCTTCTCGTTTTCGGCTTCAAGCTCCAGAATTCTTTTATATATATTTTCAAGATTCTGCTTGTAGGCAACATTTCCGTCTTCATCCTTCACTTCTGTAATCTGACCCTTTTCGAGCAGACCTTCAACACAGTTATCACACAGAACTTCGTTGAACGAACTTATAAAATGCCTTTCATAACATTTTTCAGCAACTTCAACAACGCCACATCTTGAACATCTTCTTGAAAATTTAAGCATCGGCAACCTCCAAAATAATATAATTTACTTGCTTATTATAAAATAGGAGTGCGATTTGTAAAGGAATTTATGAATCACGGGTCCGGTCACATATCAATATCCATGGATTTTCTCATTTTTACCGGAGCATTCGATTTGAACTTAAAATTCACTTCCACATTGTCTTCAGATTCACTTTCAGGAAATATCGTATCAGCCAGTTTTTTAACAACACATAGAGGAACCGTGTTATTTGAAAAAGTGCTGGCCGTTATCTTTATATCTTTAACATTTCCTTCTTCATCGACAATAAATCTGATAGAAAAATTGCCGCCTATTCCGGGAGTTGAAGCAATTTGGTCTTCATAACATTTTTTGAATTTTTTCATATCAGAAAGAGACATTATCATTTTGGATCTAGGGTCATTGCTTTTCACATTCTTGCTTTTTTCAATCGGCTTAAAAACCAATCTGTAACTAATTTCTCTTTCCTCTCCGGGTCTGAAGGAAAGCGTGTCCAGATCTTTTGATATGCAGTTACCGATCTTCTGTGAATCAGGATTGTTCCCGTTTATTCTGGTCTTTTCAATAAAACCCGATATATCAACCACAAGCTCAAAATTTATCGTGTTTTCAGACACTTTTCCAATAGGAACAAACTGTTTATAGCAGTCTATGATTTCAAGATCTATCATCTGCATTTTTTTATTCAATTCGGAATCCTTTGAATATC
>Ga0116170_10003790_pt1 | contig 14071 bp, 9 predicted proteins | sample AD_JPNHW1_MetaG_FD_89797 | JGI IMG/M metagenome (GOLD analysis project Ga0116170, IMG submission 89797) | Active sludge microbial communities of municipal wastewater-treating anaerobic digesters from Japan - AD_JPNHW1_MetaG | ecosystem: Engineered > Bioreactor > Anaerobic > Digestate | place...
AAGGCGCTGAGGGCGCATCCGCTCGGCCAACGGCACATGAGTCATCATCCCGCGATCTCCATTCAGATCAGGGTAGCGCCTCGGCCATGAAGCACGAACTGCGCCGCAGAAACCGGGAACCAGAACCGGAGATGCCGCAGAACCGACGCTACTTCCCGGTCCCCTTCACCGCATCCCGAAACCCGTGGCCAAAGGATGTGGCGGCCTTGCCGACTTCTTTGCCTCCCTCTTTGGCGCCCTTCCCGATCCGCTTTCCGGCGCTCTTGCCGACCTTGCCGACAGCCTTGGCAGCCTGCCCGATCTGGCGCCCGGCCGCCTTCGCATCGGACTGGACGCGAGCGGAATCCGCATCCGCGCGAACAGCACACAACAGGCTCAACAGCAGGGGCGTCCACATGGCGGCTCCGGAAGAACCTCTAGGATACCTCTTTGCGCGGATCCCTTTGCGCTGATGCCAAGGCCGGGCGACGATGAAGGGATGGAAACCAAGCCGGAACCCTCCGACCTCACCCCTCGCGCCACGCCCCGCCCCACCCCGCTCGAATGGATCCACGCGCACCGGATCGTGCTGCTGCACGCCCTGCTGCTGCTGGCCATCTTCGCCATGCGGGATCTCTGGGCGCCGGACGAACCCGATTTCGCCCAGTGCGTGAAGGAGATGCGGCTGCGGGGCAGCTGGCTGATGCCCTACCTGAATGGCCTGCCCTATTCCGAAAAGCCGATTCTCTTTTACTGGCTGATGAAGCTGTCAGCCATCGCGGGCGATCACCTGACCGGCGGCTGGGGCTTTACAGAGGGCGTCGCCGCATGGGCGCTGCGCCTGCCTTCCGTGATTTCGGCCATCGCCTTCCTGGCGCTCTTCCATCGCTGGGCCCGGCGATTTATCCAGAAGGACGTGGCCGATCTGGCCTCCTTGATCCTGGCCTCGACCCCCATCTGGCTGTGGCAGGCGCAGTTCATCCAGATCGATATGCTATTCGCCGTGCTGCTGGCGTGGAGTTGGCTCGCCTGGTTCGCGGGCTACCTGCTGATGCGCGGCCTGGCGCCCGCCCGGCGTACCCATGAGCACGGCCGCTGGTTCCTTGCCTCGTATGCCAGCCTTGCCCTGGCGGTGTTGGCCAAGGGGCCCCTGGCCATCGTCCTTTCGGGGGCGCTGCTGCTGGCGTTCCTGGCCTGGCAGCGGGATCTCAAGGCCATCCGGACGATGGGGCTGGGATGGGGCCTGTTAGCGATGCTCGCCATCCTGTCGCCCTGGTACGTGGCCGCCGCACTGAAAGGGGGATGGACGTACGCCTACGCCATGGTGGTGCACCAGAACATCGAACGCGCGCTGCACGCCTGGGATCACATCCAGCCCTGGTGGAGCTACGCGCTCTACCTGCTGCACGACTTCTTTCCGTGGTCCCTGCTCCTGCCCACCCTGGCCTTCGAGATCTGGCGCGGCAAGCACCACCGGTCCGTGGGCACGCGGTTCTTCGTGCTGGCCTTCGGCGTCTCCTTCGTGCTGCTGAGCTGCTCCCAAAGCAAGCAGAGCAAGTATCTGCTGATGACGTATCCGTTCCTGGCGCTGCTCATGGCCGGACTGTTTCAGCCGCTGGCCGCCGGCGTCGCCGACCGGACCCGCATCCGCCGCCTGGGGGGGCTTCTGGCGCTGGGCATCTGGATCCCCGCGCTGGCCTTCACCGCCGCCTTCTTCGGCCACGCCTTAGGGGCCAAGACGCAAGCCCAGATCGCCCCGTTCTCGGGCCCTGGACGCCTGTGCGCCCTCCTGCTGCTGCTCGGCGCACTCTCGCTTACGGTGAGAAGCCTGCGCGGCGAAGGCCGTGACCTAGTCCGCGAAGCGGCCGTCTCCATCAGCCTGCTCTTCCTGGTGCTGGGGACCTGGGGCTTCCAAAAGCTCGACGCCACCAAGAGCTTCAAGCAATGGACAACGGCTGTCCAACCCCTGATAGTGGGCCGCAACGTCTATTTCTGGCAAACTATCCGCAGCGGCGTGATGGTCTACACCGATCACCTGATGCCCGAACTGCGCGACTGGAACGAACTGGAAGCCCGCATGAAGCCGGGCGATCGCCTCGTCACCATGGACCGCGAATGGCGGCAGGACGCCTGGGGTATGAACGCCGAACGCCGCGAGCGCTTTGAGGTCATCCTGCGGATGCCCGTGGGCGGTGGCCAGGTCATGCTATTGAAACGCCGAGGAGAACCTTGATGAATCCCACCCTGAAGGCCATTCCGCTCATCCTGGCGGGCGTGCTGCTCAACGCATTCGCTCAGATCGCCATGAAGAAGGCCGTCGCCGCCGTGGGCATGGAATGGAATATCCCCGCATTGTTCCGCCTCTTCTTCCATCCCTGGATGCTGACCTGCCTGTCGTGCTACGCAGTGAGCGTCGTGCTGTGGGCGGGCGCCATGCATCTGGTGGAGGTCAACTTCGCCTATCCGTTCCTGGCCCTGGGGTTTGTCGTCGGGGCGCTGATGGCCCGCCTGTTCCTGGGTGAGCGCATCCCCGCCCTGCGCTGGGTCGCCCTGGCGATCATCGTCGCGGGCGTCGCGCTTCAAGCCTTTACGGGCACAAGAGCACAAACAGGAGAAAAGCCGGGCGCCCCGACCGGAAACAGATAATATTGCCTCCATGCTCAGCCCATCCAAGCCGCATCCTTCGATGCCGATCGACTGGCCCCTGCCGGGCCATGATCCGAAGGATGTGCGAATTCTGGTGCTGGATGACCAGGAAATCGTCCGCGTCGCCCTGCTGAAGATCCTGCGTCGGCACGGCTTCACCTGCCTAGAAGCCGAGGACGCATTCAAAGGGTTGGAACTGCTGGAACACGAGCGCGTCGATCTACTGCTGAGCGATATCCGCATGCCTGGCATGACGGGGCTGGCACTGGTGAAAGCCATGGCCCATCGAATTCCCGATACGGCCGTCGTGATGGTCTCCTCCGTGGATAGTACGGAAACTGCCATGGAATGCCTGCGCTACGGGGCCTACGGCTACGTGCTGAAGCCGTTCAAAACCGCCGATATTCTCATCGCCGTGGCCAACGCGCTGCGCCGCCGCATGCTCGAACTGGACTATCGCGATCGTGAAGCCCTGCTGGCCTGCCGCGTGCGGGAACAGACGCTCGAGATCCGCGCCAGCCGCGAGGAGATCGCCTTCCGGCTCATCAGCGCATCCGAGCACCGGGACAACGAGACTGGCGCTCACGTGCGCCGCATCGGGCTCTACTGCGCGGAGATGGCGCGCCTGCTGGACTGGAGCGAAGACCAGGTCGAGTGCATCCAGGGGGCCGGCCCCATGCATGACATCGGCAAAATCGGCGTGCCCGATCGCATCCTTCAGAAGAACGGTCCGCTAACAGACGAGGAGTGGATCATCATGAGGACCCATCCCCTGATGGGCGCCAATATCCTGCGGGACTCCACGGTGCCCTTCATCCAGATGGGCGCGCGCATCGCGGCTTGCCATCACGAATACTGGAACGGCGGCGGCTATCCCATCGGCATCTCTGGCGAGGCCATTCCCCTGGAGGCGCGCATCACGGCCCTGCTAGATGTCTACGACGCCCTGCGCAGCCATCGGATCTACAAGGATCCATGGAACCAAGAGGACGTTCTCTCTTACCTGGACCAGCAGAAGGGCATCCATTTCGACCCCAACCTGCTGGATCTCTTCCTGGCCCACCACGCGCGCTTCGACACCATCTTTACCGAGAACCCCGACAGGTTTGCACCCTCGGAACTGCCCCTCCCCTGAACGCAAGACGCCCGGAGATCCGGGCGTCTTGCGTTTATCTGTCAAGCCGCATCAGGCCTCGGGCAGCTCGCCACCGCGACGTTCGGCCAGTTCGCCAGTGATCTTGTGGACCACGGATTCACGCAGCGGATAGATGACCATGAACAAGGCGGAAAGCCCCGCGCCGATGGCCGGGAAGACGCTCAACATCAAGCGCATGCCGAACAGGGCACGTTCCGACTGGGCCACGTTCGCCTGGAAGCCATAGAAGCCCAGCAGGAAGCCCACCAAGGATCCACCGATCGCCCAGCCGAACTTCTGGGACATGGAGGAAGCGCTGAACACCAGGCCCGTGGCGCGGCGACCCGTCTTCCATTCGGAGTAGTCGGCGGTGTCGGCATACATGGACCACAACAGGGGCAGCACCACACCCGCGCCGATGCTGATGATGGTCTGCAGCACGAAGACCTTCACCATCCCGGTCTTGTCGATGCCGTAGAAGAAGATGCTGAAGATCGCCGAGACTGCCATGGCGCCCATGTAAGTGTTCTTCTTGCCAAGCTTGCCGGCGATGGGCTTGGCGATCAGCACGCCAACGATGTTCATCAGCTGGCCCCAGACCAGATAGAAATCGCTGGGCGCGAAGCTGAACTTCAGGATCTTGAACACGCCCTCTTCCTGCATGAGGTACTTGAAGTAGTACATCGCCGCGCCGTCGCGGATGGAATTGAAGAAGATCGTCATGATGCCAGCGCCCAGCAGGATGAACCAAGGCGCGTTCTTCAGCAGATCCTTCACGTCGTGCGAAAGCGAGGACTTCTCGGCCATGGGCTTCACGCGCTCCCGGGTCCAGGCGAAGGTCATCAGGAACATGATCACCGCCAGCAGGGCGATCACCGCCGCCGACATTTGCCAGCCGAACTTGCTCACATCAGGCGCGGCATCGTGGTGCAAGGTCCCGAAATACTTCGCGAGAGGCTTCACCAGCCCCAGTGCCACGTAGCTGCCGGTGAAGGCGAAGAAGAAGCGGTAGGTGGACAGGGACAGGCGCTCGTCCGTCTCGGACGACATGACGCCCATGAGCGAGCCGTACGGCACGTTGATGAGGGAATACACCATCATCATCGCGGAATAGGTGATGTAGGCGTAGATCAGCAGCCCTTTCGGGCCGAAGGACGGCGCGGTGAAGGTGAGGACGCCGATGAGACCGAAGGGCAGCGCCATCCAGAGCAGGAAGGGCCGGAACTTGCCCCAGCGAGTCTCGGTGCGGTCGGCGACGATGCCCACCAGGGGATCGAAGGCCGCGTCCCAGATTCGGGCCACGAGAAACATGGTGCCCACGGCGACGGCGGAGATGCCGAAGACATCCGTGTAGTAGAACATCAGGTACATCGTGAAAAGCTTCCAGAACATCGACGACGCGGCGTCGCCGAGGCCATAGGCCACCTTTTCTCCAAAGTGTATTTTTTCGCTGCTCATCAGGGTTCCTTTAGGGTGAGACGGTTGACTGCGTTGATGTCCGAAGGGGTACGGTTCAAGCGAAAGAACTCGGCTATTCGGGCAAACCCGGAAGCGCGGGTTTCAGGCTGATGTCGAGATCGCGCTCCGACTCCAGCAGGGCGAGGTCCGACTTCAACTGGGGCACGGAGACCTGCGGCCCCAGGATCAGCGTGGCGCGCATGCGGAACATGGGCGCCCCCGTCCACGGCGCGGGCTGGGTGCTGGTTTCCAGTTCTTCGATATTGATGTCATGCGCCTTGATCACAGCGGTCACGGAATGCACGATGCCGGGCGTGTCCAGGGAGACCGTCTCCAAAAGGTAGGGTCGGCCGGATTTCGCCGCGACGGGACCGCGCGTGGGCTTGAGTTCCAGGTGCAGGCCCAGCCGCGCCTGCAGATCGGGCAGCGCGGCCTTCAGGTCCGCCAGGGCGTCCGACTCCAGCGAGACGAGGGCCACCGCGGCGAATTCGCCCCCCAGAACGGCCATCTTGCTTTCCTCAATGTTGCCGCCGCTCGTTGCGACCAGAGCAGAAACATCGTCCACGATACCCACCCGATCGGGTCCCACCGCCGTGAGAACGGCGAAAGCGGAATTGTTCATGACAGCTCCGTGCGAATCATGCCTCAGCGTCCCATTTCCACGCAAACCTCGTTCGTCTTCTTCAGTTTGGAGAACGGAATCACGTTACCGGGAATCGCCTGGCCGTTGAGCGTGATCTGCTTCACGCCCTTCTGAACCCCCTGCGGGTTCACCACCTGGATGGAAACCTGCTTGCCGCGGAAGCGTCGGCTGGCCGTGAAACCTTCCCAGGCCGCGGGGATGCAGGGATCGATGCGCAGGCCTTCCACCTCGGGCTGGATGCCCAGGATGTACTGGGAAGCTGCGTAGTAGGCCCAGGTCGCCGCGCCCGTCAGCCAGGGCACGCGGGAGGCGCCAAAGCGGGGGCTGTAGGTGCTGTGCGTGAACTGCGCGTAGACGTAAGGCTCGGTGCCGCGCACCTCGGCGCGATCGTTGTAGGCCGCGGGCAGGAAGCTGCGGTAGTAGGCGTAGGCCTTGTCGCCGTGCCCCAGCAGCGTCTCGGCCATGACGGCCCAGCCCTGGGTGTGGCAGAAGATGCCCGCGTTTTCCTTCACGCCCTTGTTGAACACGATGGCGCGGATCTCGTCGCAGGCGATGTTCTCGTAGGGCGGCGCGCACAGCATGATGCCGTGTTCGGTGGCCAGTTGCTGCTCGACGGCCTTCATCGAGGATTCGGCCTTCTTGGCGTCGGCGTGTCCGCTGAGCACGCCCCAGGACTGGGGGTTGAGATAGATGGAGCCCTGCTTGTTCTCCTTGGAGCCCAGCTTCTCGCCCTTGCGGTTGTAGGCGCGAACGTACCACTTGCCGTCCCACGCATGCTTATCGATTTTCTGATCCAAGGCCGAGAGCTGTTCCTTGGCCCATTTCATCTCGGCACGCTTGCCCAGGGATTCCGCGATCTCGATGTAGGTTTTCAGGCCGAAGCGAAGCTGGAGGGAAACGAAGACCGACTCGCCCTGGGTGCCCAGGCGCAGGCAGTCGTTCCAATCCGCGAAGAGGCCCGAAGGCAGGCCGTGCCGGCCTGTGCGCGCGAGGTTGAACTCGATGGCGCGCCGTAGATGTCCCAGCACCGTGGCCTTGCCCTTGTCCGCGAAGGGCAGTTCCTTTGCGTAGAAATCGACGTCGCCGGTCTCTTTCACATAGGTCGTGACGGCGTTGAACAGCCACAGGCAGTCGTCGGAGCGGTATTCAGCCTCGGTCGGAGCCTTCTCCTTGCCCGGCTTGTGATCAAACGCCGAAACGATGGGCATCGCGCCGCCCGTGGACACCTGGCCCGTGATCATCAGCTCCAGGCGCTGTCTGGCTTCATCGGGAATCAAGTGCATGACGCCCAGAAAGTCCTGCAACGTGTCGCGGTAGCCCAGGCCATCGCGCTCACCGCTGTAGATGAGGCTCGCCATGCGCGACCACGCGAAGGTCATCAGGCAGTTGAAGGGGTTCCACATGTTCAGCATGCTGTCGAACATCGGGTCCGGCGTCTTCACGGACAGGCACTCCACACGCTGATGCCAGTGGGCGCGCAGCTTCTCGAACTCGGCCTTGACCATGGCAATATCGCCGAAGGCCTTCACCGCCCGCTTGCCTTCCGTCCGTGCATCGCCCTTGCCCATGATCACCACGAATTCGCGGGTCTCGCCCGGCGCCAGATCCGCGTCGATCTGCAGCGTGCCGCATCCGTCATCGCTCACGGCCAGCGAGTTGGTGCACTGGCCCTGCTCCACCACCACGGGGTTCGAGTAGTCGCGGTAGCGGCCCAGGAAGACATCGCGATCCGTATCGAAGCCGACGATGTCGCCGCCCAGGAAGGCCAGGAAGCTGGAGGAGCCCTGCTCGGTGACTTCCGCCGTGGGGCGGATGTGAACGCTATTCCCGTAGCTGATGATGCCGTCCACCACGTCCATCTTGATGATGTGGCCGGAGAACTGCAGGTTGAAGAAATCCTGGAAGGCGTTCGCGTGATTCGGGTACTCGACGAAGGAGAATAGGCTCAGCGATCGTTTCTTCTTGCCCGTGTTCTTCACCTTGAGCAGCCAGCATTCGAACGTCTTGCCCAAGGGCACGAAGTACGTGGTCTCGGTTTCAATCTCGGCGTAGTTCGACGTGATGATCGTGTAGGCCGTCCCGTGTCGGCAGACGCTCTTGTAGTCCTTCAGGGGCTTGCCCACGGGCTGCCAGGCATTGGACCAGTAATCGCCCGTCGCTTTGTCACGCAAGTAGACGTAGCGCCCGGGCTGTTCCGCGGGGACATCATCGAAGCGCAGGCGCGTCAGGCGTCCCTGCATGGCCGACTGGTGAAAGCTGTATCCACCCGCGTTGTTCGTGATGATCGCGCCGTATTCCGTCGACCCCAGGTAGTTGCTCCAGGACCTTGGCGTATCGGGACGCTCGATGACGTATTCCTTGTTGGCGTCGTCAAAGTATCCGTATCTCATGCACCGCTCCTTCAAACGCTTTTCCAAAACCCCAGGGATGTCAGGCTTCCGCACTCGTTTTGCGGCGATCCACCAAGTCGGACGCGATCTGCTTCATGACCTTCTCGTCCAGCTTGTAGAACAGGATGCAGATGGCGGAGATAATGCCGAACGCCGCGGGCACGAGGCTCATCAACACCAGGATCATGTGGCTGACGGCAGGCGTGGGAACGGCGTCGGAGATGTAGCCCACCGATGAAAGCAACATGCCGGTGAACAGCGTGCCGATGGCCCAACCAGCCTTCTGCGAGGTGGCCGAGGCCGAGAACACCAGCCCCGTGGCGCGACGGCCGTTCTTCCATTCCGCATAATCCGCCGCATCCGCATACATCGCCCAGATCAGCGGCGACAGCGGACCGCTCATGAGGGAATACAGCGCCTGAAGCCCCAGCATCAGGGCGATCTGTTGGGGCTTCAGGATGTAGAAAGCGCCGCAGCAGATCGCCGAGATCGTGAACATCGCCAGGAAGGTCCGCTTCTTGCCGAACTTCACCGCCACGAAGGGAACCAGCAGGGTGCCAATCAGCGAGAAGGCCTGGTTCACGCCCTGGAAGACCGAAGTGACCTTGGCGAAACCCCAGGCGAAAGAGTGGCCCAGGAAACCCCAGTGGATGACGTCGTGGCCCATGCCCGTCACGCCCACCACGAAATACTTGAAGTAGTAGTTGGTCACCAACACGCGGGTAGCGACGAATAGCATCATCGCCAGCGTCGCCACCACCAGCAGCACCCAGGGACCGTTGGTGACGAGATCCAGCAGATCCCGACCGATGGACGTCTTCTGGCTCTCCTGGGGCTTCACCCGCTCCTTTGTCATCAGGAAAGTCGCCAGGAAGAAGATCAGAGCCAAACCGGCGTACAGGATGATCGTGCGCTGCCAGCCCGCGGGAGCCGTCGTATCCACGCCGTTGCCGAAATACTGCGCCAGAGGCAGCGCCGTGATGGAGACGACGGTCCCGGCGGAGTAGGCGCAGGCGAACTTGAAGGAAGACAGGCTGGTCCGCTGCATGGGATCCGGTGTCAGCACGCCCAGCAGCGAGGAATACGGGATGTTGATCGCCGCGTAGCAGAACATGAACAGGAACAGGGTGACGTAGGCGTAGATCACCTTGCCCTGGTCGCTGAAGTGCGGCGTCGTGAACATGGCGATCGCCGTGATCGCCAGCGGAAGGGCGAACCAGATCAGGTAGGGACGGAACTTGCCCCAGCGCGTATCCGTGCGATCGGCCAGCATGCCGATGCCGGGATCAATGACCGCATCGAAGATGCGCGAGAAGCCCAGCATGGTGCCGGCGATCAGCGCCGCCTTCGCCGTGGACGAGATCTTGAAGACATCGGTATAGAAAAACATCAGATTGGCCGTGATGCTCTGCCAGAACAGCACCGAAGCGAAATCGCCGAAGCCGTAGCCCAGCTTTTCGTGGAACTTCAGTTTGTATTCCTCGATGCTCATGACGCGCGTCTCCTGGCAAAAGGGGCTGGAGCGATTTTCCAGCAAAACAAGGATTGGTTGCGAAAACATTTTTGGACCGGACGCCATCTTCGCCCAGTCGGACCCGATAGATCAAGGAAGCTGCGAAGACACGAGAAAGACGAAAGCCGATTGCCAGTTGATGGCGATTTCGTTGCTGGCATAGGAATCCAGCACATCCACGAAGCACTTGGCCGGAGGCGTGTCCTTCGGCAGCTTGGCCAGCGCGGCGTCTTCGCGATGGGCGTTCGGCCCTCCCGACAGCAAACCCGGCCATGGCTGGCTGGTCTCTCCCGAGGGCCGGTGATGGGGATGGCGATAGGGGTTTTCACCGACCTGCGTGACGAAGGAGAGCGAGAAGGCGTTGCGGCCCAGCAGGTAGTGCAGGTTGTCCCTCACGGCTTCCTGGAAGGCCGGATCCGGCGCGAAGTGATCGGCCATCAGCAGCCGGATGCCGCAGGTCGCGACGGCAGAATTAGAGCCCCAGCGGTAGTCCTTGCTCTTCAAGGCCATGAGATAGCCGTTGGCGCGAACGTCCTCCAGGGTCTGCCTGCCCAGATCCACGGTGGCTCGCCGGATCTCCGATCGCGCGGCCTCATCCCCGCGATCGGCCATGGCATAGGTCCAGAGCGCCATGGGCGTCACTTCGCCCCAATTGGGCGTGATCTCGAGCCCCTGGGGCGTCGAGGAGCCCGCCAGGCGCGACTTCAGCGCCCCCCAGTGGGCCAGGAAGTAGTCGTTGTACTCGGCCTTGCCCGTGGTGCGCCACAGTTCGGCCGAAGCCCACAACAGTTCGTCCGCGAAGCTGTGATCGCCGTAGCCGCCCGTCGCCACGCCCTTGGGGTTCATGAAAGGCACAGCAGGATGCGCCACAGCCCACTTCCAGGCCCGCTCTGCCGCTTGCAGGGCCTGGGCCGCAAAGGCGGCATCGTAGGCGGGATAGACCCGGGCGGCGATGGCCATGGAGGCGGCGAAATCCGCCGAGGCGGTGGTGTTCTTGAAGGGCTCCGCTCCCGTGCCGATGACGTAACTCACCGTTTTGTCCTTGTGGGGCGCAATGAAGCCCACAAAGCCTTCGCTGGTCTGCTTATGGAAGACGCCGCCATCGACGTCCTGCATCTTCAGCATCCATTCCAGGTTCCAACGCGTCTCGGCCAGGATATCGGGCGTGCCTTTGCCACTCTCGGGAATCCGCAGATTGATCTTCTGGACCTTCGGGCCATACAGCTCCCAGGTCCACATGAGGTTCGCGACGGTGATACTAGAATTGACGATGTAGCGGCCGTAGTCGCCCGCGTCGTGCCAGCCCCCGATGTTGTCGCGGCGGCCTTTCTGGCCACTGGACGAATGGAAAGCCCACTGCAGATGGCAGGCCGGATACTTGAACTCGGGAAACTCCGGGCCAAGATCCACCGCCGTGCCGCAGCGCTGCCCGTAGAAGGCGCGCATACCCAGGTAGTAGGTCCGCTCGTAGACGTTCGGTGCGATGGCGAAAGACCAACTCCGGCCCACGCCCGGGATATCCAGATAGAACTCGCCAGATTCCTTGAGCGCCGAGAAATCCGCCACTGCCAGCCGGTCGCCGCTGTCCTTGTCCGGGACGGCTTCCGACAGCCGGCCTTCCAGGACCACGGCGCCATCCTTGGCGCGGCGCACGCTGAAACGGGATCCAGGCGCAGACACCAGGGCGACCTTGCGCGCATCCGGCAGGTAGCCCACCTGGTCGACCTTGATGGCAAGGCTGGCCTGGGGAGCCACCTTGGCAGCCGGACGCCCGGCATTTCCCTCGGCCATCAAGGCACCCCCGTGCAGGACAAGGCCCAGCAAAAGCCCGGAAGTGATCGGAAGGCATCGCATCGCAACAGCCATGACGCACCCAAAATCCCTGCATGAAGCATGGGAAGGAGCCGCCTACGCACAGGTATCCACAAGACAATCGCTCATGTAGAATCACGCAGCCGGCCAGATTGACAAGGTAGGCCGCACCCAACAGAAGCGGTTTCCAAGAATCTACAGCGCGGCAAGATCCAGGTCATCCCACAATTTTCATCCAACCCCCACCACCCCACCCACGGAGGATCAGAACCATGCAATACGGGCATTTCGATGACGCCCGCCGGGAATACATCATCACCCGGCCGGATACCCCCCTTCCCTGGATCAACTACATCGGTTGCCAGGCCTACTTCGGACTGATCTCCAATACCGCCGGCGGCTATTCCTTCTACAAGGACGCCCGCCTGCGCCGCATCACGCGCTACCGCTACAACAACGTGCCCTTGGACTTTGGCGGACGCTACGTATATGTTCGCGACAACATTTCCGGTGAATACTGGTCTCCCTCCTGGCAGCCCACCCGCACCGAGCTGGAGGACTACGAGTGCCGTCACGGCATGGGCTACAGCGTGATTGGATCCAAGCACAACGGCATTGAAGCGCGCACCCGCTACCTCGTGCCCATGGACGAGAATCTGGAAATCTGGCAGATGACGGTCACGAACCATCGCGACACGCCTGCCGAGCTTTCGCTGTTCTCCATCATCGAGTTCTGCCTGTGGGACGCCCAGGACGACACCACCAACTTCCAGCGCAACTTCAGCACGGGCCAGGTGGAAGTCGAGGACGGCGTGATCTACCACAAGACCGAATACCGCGAGCGGCGCGACCATTTCGCCTATTTCGGATGTTCCAGGAAAATCGAAGGATTTGACACGCAGCGCGAATCCTTCCTGGGCGCCTACCGCGGATGGGACAAGCCTGCGGTCGTGGAGACCGGCAAGTCCGGTGATTCCATGGCCCACGGCTGGTCTCCGGTGGGCAGCCACCACGTCAAGCTCAGCCTGAAGCCAGGCGAGACGCAAGAGGTGATCTTCGTCCTGGGCTACCAGGAAATGCCCGTGGACCAGAAGTTCTCCCCCGCGGACAGCCAGATCATCAACAAGAGCGAAGCCAAGAAGAAGCTGGCGAAGTACCTGGACCCCAAGGGCGCCAACGAGGCCTTCGATATCCTCAAGCAGCACTGGGACAACCTGCTGGGCATCTGCCAGGTGGAGACGCCGGATCTGCACACCAACCGCATGGTGAACATCTGGAACGCCTACCAGTGCATGGGCACCTTCAACATGAGCCGCTCGGCCTCGTTCTACGAATCCGGCATCGGCCGCGGCCTGGGCTTCCGCGATTCCAACCAGGATCTGCTGGGCTTCGTCCACATGGTGCCTTCGCGAGCCCGCCAGCGCATCCTCGACCTGTCCGCGACGCAGCTCCCGAGCGGCGGCGCCTACCACCAGTACCAGCCGCTGACCAAGCGCGGCAACAACGATATCGGCGGCGACTTCAACGACGATCCGCACTGGCTGATCATCGGCGTCTCCGCCTACATCAAGGAGACCGGCGACTGGAGCATCCTGGACGAACTGGTGCAGTACGACAACCAGCCCGGCAGCGAAACGCCGCTCTATGAGCATCTGCAGCGCAGCTTCCAGTACAGCCTCGAACGGCTTGGCCCCCACGGCCTGCCCCTCATCGGCCGCGCCGACTGGAACGACTGCCTGAACCTGAACTGCTTCTCCTATACGCCGGGGCAGTCCTTCCAGACCACCACTAACAAGGAAGGCAAGGTCGCCGAATCCATCTTCATCGCGGGGCTCTTCGTCCATTCTGGACAGGAACTGGCGGATCTTGCCGAGGCCCGCGGCCTGAAGGATGAAGCCGCCAAGTATCGCGGCGAAGTGACCAAGATGACCGAGACGGTCATGAAGCACGGCTGGGACGGCGAGTGGTTCCTGCGCGCCTATGACGCCAACGGCGAGAAGATCGGCTCCAAGGAAAACACCGAGGGCCAGATCTACATCGAGCCCCAGGGCTACTGCGTCCTGGCGGGCATCGGCCTGGAAGATGGCAGCGCCAAGAAGGCCCTCGACAGCGTCAACGCGAAGCTCTCCACCAAGCACGGCATCGTGCTGCAGCAGCCCGCCTACTCGAAGTACTACATCAACCTGGGCGAAATCTCCTCGTACCCTCCGGGCTACAAGGAGAACGCGGGCATCTTCTGCCACAACAACCCCTGGGTCATCATCGCCGAAACCCGCGTGGGCAATGGCGATCGCGCCCATGACTACTACCTGCGCATCAACCCCAGCGCCCGCGAGGCCATCGGCGATCTGCATCGTTGCGAGCCCTACGTCTACGCCCAGATGATCGCGGGCAAGGACGCGCCCAGTCACGGCGAGGCCAAGAACTCCTGGCTGACGGGCACTGCAGCCTGGAACTACTACACCGCCACCCAGTGGATCCTGGGCATCCGCACC